>OFGG01001351.1_pt1 | contig 16371 bp, 15 predicted proteins | sample 1521701 | NCBI WGS metagenome assembly OFGG01 (sample SAMEA3504081, study PRJEB24116) | mouse gut metagenome | biome: mouse gut; feature: mouse-associated habitat; material: faeces | place: Denmark | collected 2011
AAAGGCTCCACACATTTTCAATTACCGTGTCCGAATTGAATTCTTCACTTGTCTTTCTCATGCTGCTGATGTAGAATATAGAGGAAAGGATGCGGGTCATCAGGAGGACCGCCCCGGGGTATGTGGTATAGCTCTGGTTCCTTGGGTCTGGGAGTTTCTTCAGCAGCGGCACAAGGCCTGGGAAGAAGTGCCGGATCAGCTTTGCCAGCTCGCATGCGAGCTTCAACTGCTCCAGGTGTTCCCTTGTATCCTTTCGCGTTATTTTTATTCCTGCTTCATGGTAAGACCTCCTCTCTTTTATGGGTATGCGAAAAAATAGTTTTTGGGTCAATTCTATTATCTCGCATTTTCCCATAAAATGGGAGGTTTTTTTACGAAATATTTTTTAAGCGTCAGAGCTGCCTCACAGACACTGATTCATTTTGCCTTCTTCCTTCATGATGTCATCAGTTCTGGCAATCCGGCGGTCTATACAACATTTTTTGACCAATCTCCTGAATATGAAAAACCGTATCTTGAGGGAAATATCAGATGCGGGTAGATGCGGAAGAGCGGGACAGGGTGGACCGGCTGTTGGACTCCATCAGCCTTAAAGGAAACGGCTGGCACAGTTGTGCGCCAGCCGTCTGACATTGGCAATCTACATGGAATGTGGGGCCATGTACTACAGCTTACAGCTCCTCCGGCCCCTCGTCGGCCCAGTAGGAGTATAGCATCGCCCCTACAGGCTTCCCGCGCAGCAGGGCCCTGCGGGTGGTATTCGGGCTGCACCATTCCTCTATGCGGGTGAGCCCGAAGCTCTCCCAGTCGGCGAAGAAGCGGTTCAGCTCCTCCTTCGGCAGCTCCTGCTTCAACAGGAAACCGCGCATGAGCCGCACGTAGCGGATGGAGAGGCGGGCCTTTTCCACCCGCCAGAGGCGTATGGCGTCGTCTTTCACGGCTTCCCTGGCCTGGGACAACAGGCTGTCGTACTGGTCCAGATAGGCCTCGTCCAGGAATCTGTGCAGAGGCTTGTCATTGAAGCCTACATGGTCGTCTTCCTTCCTGGCGGTATCGCAGAGGAGACGGATGTACTGCCGGATATATTTCCCGCCCTCCCCGTAATAGTAATCCGTGAATTCCTCCATATGGCGGTCTACGTCCGCATCCGCGTCCCACAGCAGTTTGGAGATGAGATAGGCCCGCAGTTCATTCAGGTCCGTGGAACCCCGCAGCGCGCCGCAGGCCTGCTCGAAGACGCCCTTGGCGCCGTTCTCCCGGAACAGGCGCATGTTGGGCTGCAGGGAGCGCCAGTTGGGATGGGGCGTGGGATAGTAGTTGAAGCAGGTGGTGTAGTCCCAGATATAGAGCTGCGCGCCGGTTCCGTGCCAGTCCCGGATGTCCTTTACGAATGCCATGTTCCGCTCTCTGGAGCACTCCTCGAAGGGGTGGGCGAAGCAGCACTCGATGGAGCACAGGCGCACGCACACATTGTGACGGGGCCTTACCTTGGGGGCGCTCCTGGTGTACTGATAGGCCAGGGTGTCGAAGGTCACCTTGGGGAACTCCGGCTCCAGCTCTCCGGCGACGGCGTTCACAAAGCGGATCAGCGTGCCGGAGGACGCACCTTCCTCCTCATTGATGCGGCGGCACTCGGGACACTGGCAGTCCAGGCTCCAGTCGTTCTGGGAGATGGAGACGATTTCCGCCTCCGGGTGCTCCGTAAGGTTCTTTCGCACGGCGGCCATCGCGATGGGCACCAGCTCCGGGTTGCTCAGGCAGAGCTGGTTCTTATAGGGGGTGAGCATGTGGACGCCCTCCTTGTCCATGGCGAAGTATTCGGGATGGGCCTCGCCGTATTCCTCCGGGGAGACGATATTCTCAAAGGAATGCACGAACCAGGAATACTGGATATGCCCGCCGTATTTCTCGCTGATGGGATGCTGCTGGCCGTTGAGGCGGGACTTGACGGCGAACTTCGCATAGACCCGGGGCTCGTAATAATTGTGCTCCCTGTATGTGAAGTCCGGACTGTGGGCTTCGTCCAGTTCCTCCAGCACAAGCTCGTCCGCAAAGGGCACTTTCTCGCAGGTGGCGGTAAAGAAACGGCAGCCCAGCCTTTCCAGGACCTCGTACACGCCGTAGATGACGCCGCGCTTGCCGCCTGCGATGCACAGATTCTCCCCAACGGTTTTCAGGAGGAAGTCGTCGTCCCCCCGTCAAAGGATACGCCGTACCTTTCCGCGGCTCTCCCGATTGCGATGACAGGCCCGTCATAATCCGCCTCCGCGGCGTCAAAGGCCGCGGAGGTCATCCGCTCCAGATAGCTGCCCAGCTCCTGGGCTGCGCAGGTCTCCTGGGGGGGTGGCGTCCGATGCCACCCGGATGCGGATGGATTTCCCATCCTGATAGATTCTGGTCTTCATAGTCGTCCCTTCCTTTCGCCGATTCGTGAATTAGAAAAGAAAATTTACATATTTAGCATACCTTGGCTTTTAGACACATGTCAAGCAGAATTTGTCCGAAAAGGGACTTGATTCACAGCCGGGAAAAGGGTAGTATATACGGTATGGCAACGGATCGTCAGGGCTTCTGCCGTGGTGGACGTAAACATGCAGAATAGGGGTAAAAGGGGCAATCGGTTAACGGTTGTCCTTTTTATATCATAAGGCCTTCCCGCGTGGCTGCCGCGGAAAGGGTCTGCACGAATACAAAGGAGAAGCGAGAAGTGTATGGGAGACCGATACGGGTATGTGCGGGTGAGCACAAAGGAACAGAATGAGGACAGGCAGATGATCGCCATGAGCGGGGTACAGGTGCCGGAGCGGAACATCTATGTGGACAAGCAGTCCGGCAAGGACTTCAACCGGCCTATGTACCGCAAGCTCCTGAAGCGCCTCCGGCCGGACGACCTGCTCTATATCAAGAGCATCGACCGCCTGGGCAGGGACTACGGGGAGGTGCTGGAGCAGTGGAGAGTCCTGACCAAGGAGAAGAAGGTGGACATCGTGGTGCTGGACATGCCGCTTTTGGACACCAGGCGGGGGAAGGATCTGGTGGGGACGTTCCTGAGCGACATCGTGCTGCAGGTGCTGTCCTTCGTGGCGGAGAACGAGCGGAAGAACATCCGCGAGAGGCAGCGGGAGGGCATCGAGGCCGCGAAGATCCGGGGCGTGCGCTTCGGCAGGCCCGAGAAGCCCCTGCCGGAGAATTTCGAGGAGATCCGAGGGCGGTGGGCCGCGAAGGAGATATCCGGGAAGGAGGCGGCCAGGCAGTGCAACATGCCCTCCACCTCCTTCTACCGCAAGGCCGGATATCGGAAGGAAGAGTAGACTTTGATTTTCTCTTGTGATATAATGTTGGAATCTATAGATTATAGAAGCAGGAGGAACGGACGGATATGAATATTACGGTTGTGGGAACAGGCTACGTGGGCCTGTCGCTGGCGGTGCTGCTGGCCCAGGAGAATACAGTGACGGCGTTGGATATCCTTCCTGAAAAGGTGAAACTGATCAATGAGAGGCGCTCGCCCATCAAGGATAAGGAACTGGAAGAGTATCTGCGGGACAGGGAGCTGCACCTGACGGCTACCACGGACGCGGACAATGCCTACCGGGACGCGGACATCATCGTGGTGGCGGCTCCCACCAACTATGACAGCAGGACCAACTACTTCGATACATCGGCGGTGGAGGGCGTGGTGGACGCGGCCCTGAAGGCCAACGAACGGGCCACGGTGGTGATAAAGTCCACCATCCCGGTGGGATATACGGCCCAGCTGAACGCGCGGAAGGGGACGGACCGCATCCTGTTCAGCCCGGAGTTCCTGCGGGAGACCAGGGCGCTGTACGACAATCTGTACCCCTCCAGGATCATCGTGGGATATGATGCGGAAAAGGAAGGGACGAGAGCCCGGGCCGAAGCCTTCGCGGGGCTTCTGTCCGAGGCGGCATTGAAGGAGGACGTGCCGGTCCTCCTCACCGGGAGCACGGAGGCGGAGGCGGTGAAGCTCTTCGCCAATACCTACCTGGCGCTGCGGGTGAGCTTCTTCAACGAGCTGGACACCTACGCGGAGGTGAAGGGGCTGGACGCCAGGCAGATCATAGAGGGCGTGTGCCTGGATCCCCGGATTGGGGACCATTACAACAATCCTTCCTTCGGCTACGGCGGCTACTGCCTGCCCAAGGACACCAAGCAGCTTCTGGCCAATTACAGCGATATCCCGGAGAACCTGATTGAGGCCATCGTGGAGTCCAACCGCACCAGGAAGGAGTTCGTGGCGGACCAGGTGCTGAAGAAGGCCGGGTATTACTCTTATTCGGGACGGCTGGACTATGACCGCTCCTATGAGAGGACTACGACTGTAGGCGTCTACCGCCTGACCATGAAGAGCAACAGCGACAACTTCCGCCAGAGCTCCATCCAGGGGGTCATGAAGCGCATCAAGGGGAAGGGCGCGAACATCGTGATCTACGAGCCCACCCTGGAGGACGGGAGCACCTTCTTCGGCAGCCTGGTGGTGAACGACCTGGAGGAATTCTTCCGCCTGTCGGACTGCATCATCGCCAACCGCTATGACGCCTGCCTGGACAGGGTGGCGGACAAGGTGTACACCAGGGACCTATTCCGGAGGGATTGACAGGGCCGGACAGTTCCGCCGGGGCATCCGGGGATTGGGTTAGGGAGAGCCGTATGGACAGGAGATTCAATGTTGCGGGGACATGTATTCCGGAAAAGCACTTTATGGCCGACACATCGGACAAAATTGACAGGATTGTGCGCCTGATTGAGCAGGATTCCTATTTTGTCATGAACCGTGCCAGGCAGTACGGAAAGACGACAACGCTCATGCTGTTGTGGAGACGGCTGAAAGAGCGGTATATCGTAATCAATACCAGCTTCGAGGGAATGGGGAGCGAGGCCTTTGGGACAGAAGACACTTTTGTCCGCAGGATTTGTTCCAGATTCGCAAGAGGGCTTCGGATGTCCGGCTACCATGAGGCTCAGGGAAAGCTGTGGGATACTTTTGCACCGGAAGAGAACCTGGACACCTTAAAGGAGCGCATCACGGCGTTCTGTGCCCAGGCTGACAGGGAGGTGCTCCTGTTCATCGATGAGGTGGACAAAAGCACGGATAATCAGATGTTCCTGAATTTCCTGGGGCTGCTGCGGGAATTGTATCTGGAGCGGGCGTTCGGGACAGTCACTTTCAAGAGCGTGATCCTTGCGGGTGTCTACGATATCAAAAATTTGAAGATAAAATATCGGCCGGACGAAGAGAGAAAGTATAATTCGCCCTGGAACGTGGCGGTGGATTTCCCGGTGGACATGAGGCTGTCCGTCCCGGAGATCTGTTCCATGCTTCGGGAGTACAGAGCGGAAAAGGGCATCTCTCTCGAGGCGGAGGGGATGGCGGAGGAAATCTACAGGTACACCGGAGGATATCCCTTCCTGGTCAGCCTGATCTGCCTCTGGCTGGACGAGAGGCTTCCGGAAATCGTGGAGCTTCCGGAATATTGGACAAAAGAGGGCATACGCACAGCGGTGCGGGAGATTCTGAAGGGCACGAACACGCTGTTCGACGATGTGGTCAAGAACATTGAGAATAATGACAGGTTCAGAAGGCTTGTGGAAGGAATCCTGCTGGAGGGCAGGCAGATTCCCTATAAGCTGTCAAACCCGGAAATCGATCTCGGCGTGACATTCGGCATCCTTGCGGAGGAGGATGGAATCTGTAAGATATCCAATATCATTTTCGAAATCTATATCTACGACCACCTGATTGCCGGAAAGCTGATGGAACAGCGCAGGCTCCCCATACCGAGAAGCCGCTTTGTCACCGAAGAGGGAAGCCTGGACATGGAGGGGATTCTGCTGGGGTTCCGGGATTTTATGGACGCGGAATACAGGAAGAGGGATGACGCGTTCCTGGAGCGACAGGGCAGATTGCTGTTCCTGGCTTTCCTGAAGCCGATCATCAACGGTACGGGACATTATGTGGTGGAGCCGGAGACCAGGGACAGCGCCAGGATGGACATCGTCGTCTTCTACGGCAAGCGGGAATATATTCTGGAGCTGAAGGTGTGGCATGGCCCGAAACGATTTTCGGAAGAACTGGCCCAGTTGTCGGCATATATGGAGGGCAGAGGGCAGGAGCAGGGCTGGCTGTTGATGTTCTGTTTTAATGACGGGCGGGAGAGGATTGGAGAGGAGTATACCGGAAAGAGGAGCGTGGCGGAGGGAAGAACGATATATTCCGTCATCGTGTGATACCGGACGGGAGGTCACGTTTTCCGGCGGACATATTTCTTGACAGCCACCGCCAAAAAAGATATCATGGATAAGATATACTGCTTAACGATTTCACTTGCCGTGAAATCAGACTGCATAACGCTGACCGGTTCAATCGCATGATTGCATTAGGCAGTATTCAGCGTTATGCAGTATAAAAGGCCCGGAAAGCGGGGCCTGTGGGGGGAGTACCCCGGATAAGGAAAACAGAGAGGAGGAGGTCGGATGAAAGCGGTCCGACGGGAAGTATGGCGCTTAGCAAGAAGCCTGTGACAGGCATGAGGGATATTCTGCCGGAGGAGATGCGGATAAGGGATTATGTGATCGGCGTGATCAAGGAGACCTACGGCAGATTCGGATTCACCTCCATAGAGACCCCCTGTATGGAGAATATCGCGAATTTGACGAACAAACAGGGAGGAGATAACGAAAAACTGATATTCAAGGTCCTGAAGCGCGGGGAGAAGCTGAATGTGGCCCAGGCACAGGAAGAGGAGGACGTGGTGGACTTCGGGATGCGCTATGACCTGACCGTGCCCCTGGTGCGGTATTATTCCAACAATGCCGCCCAGCTCCCCTCCCCCTTCAAGGCTCTCCAGATTGGCAATGTGTGGCGTGCGGACAGGCCCCAGAGAGGGCGTTTCCGCCAGTTCATGCAGTGCGACATCGATATCTTCGGAGAGCCCTCCAACCTGGCGGAAATCGAGCTGATCCTGGCCACCACCACCACTTTGACAAAGCTTGGGTTCAGGGGCTTCGAGATACGGATAAACGACAGAAGGATCTTAAAGGCCATGGCGGCCTACAGCGGTTTTCCGGAGGAGGCTTACGACAATGTCTTCATCACCCTGGACAAAATGGACAAGATTGGCCTGGAGGGCGTGAGGGCGGAACTTCTGGAGAACGGATTTGACTGGAATACCGTAGATAAATATCTGGAATTATATCAGAAGCTGGAGAAGGCGGAGGACGGCGTGGCCTATCTGGGGGAGGCGCTTTCCGGCGTGATGGAGCCTTCCGTCACGGAGGGGCTGCGGGAGATCATCGACAGCGTACAGGCCACCAAGGAGGCAGGGTTCGAGACGGTCTTCGACCCCACGCTGGTGCGGGGCATGTCCTATTACACAGGTACGATTTTCGAGATCGCCATCCCGGAGTTCGGGGGCAGCTGCGGCGGAGGAGGGCGGTATGACGCCATGGTGGGGAAGTTCACGGGCAAGGAGGTGCCGGCCTGCGGATTCTCCATCGGTTTTGAAAGAATCATCCTGCTGCTGACGGAAAGCGGTTTCCGAGTGCCGGATGCGCCGAAGAGGGTGGCCTATCTGGTGGAGAAGGGCGTGGAAGGACAGGCTCTGTGCGATGTGATTGCAAAGGCCCAGGAGGCCAGGACCCAGGGGCAGCAGGTGCTGGTGGCCCGCATGAACAAGAACAAGAAGTTCCAGAAGGAGCAGTTGACGGCACAAGGGTACGGGGAGTTCCTGGAGTTCTATAAGGAAGCTCTGAAGAACTGATTGCTCAAGGATTCATGCGCCGGGGTACTGGGGAGCTGGAGGGAAGAAATGAACATACGAAGGGCAACGGCTCAGGACCTCTCCAGGATTGCGGAGATTCTGGTTTTCGTGAAGCGGATAAAGTATCGCCCTATTTTCCGAAACGATGCCTATTCCTTCGGGGAACTGCAGGTGCTGTCGGTGGCGGAAGAATACGGGGCGCCTGATATCCTCTCACAGATATGGGTCTATGACGACGGGATTGTGAAGGGGATGATCCATGTGGAGGGCACGGAGATCAGGGAGCTGTATGTGGACTGGTTCTTCCAGGGGCAGGGCATAGGTGCGGAGCTGATAGAATTTGCAGTAAATCAATTCTCCGTAAGCTTCCTGTGGGCCCTTGAGAAGAATGAGGATGCCATCCGCTTTTATCAGCGCCATGGCTTTTACAGGACCGATACAAAGAAATTGGAAGAGGGCACCACAGAGTACCTTTGTCTGCTGGAACGGCGGATCTGCGGGTGAAAACGGATTGCCGAAAAAACATAAAAATAAGAACGTCCTGCAAGAAAAAAGGACAGAAATCGAGGAAACGAAATGGCAGAGTCAATGAAAGGATTGAGGAGGACGCACCGCTGCGGGGAGCTTTCCGCGGCGAATATCGGGGAACAGGTCACAGTCATGGGCTGGGTCCAGAAGCAGCGCAACAAGGGAGGCATCATCTTCGTAGACCTCCGGGACAGGGCAGGCATCCTGCAGGTGATTTTCGAGGAGGCGGACTGCGGGGCGGAGCATTTCGCCAAGGCGGAGCGGCTGCGCAGCGAGTTCGTGGCCGCCGTGACGGGCAGAGTGGAGAAGCGGGCCGGGGCCGTGAACGCGAACCTGGCCACAGGGGAAATCGAGATTCGGGCGGAGAGCCTTAGGATTCTGTCCGAGGCGGAGACGCCGCCTTTCCCTGTGGAAGAGAATTCACGGACGAAAGAAGAACTTCGTTTGAAATACCGTTATCTTGACCTTCGCAGGCCGGACCTGCAGAGGAACCTGATGCTGCGCAGCCGGATGACGGCGGCTGTCCATGCCTTCCTGGAGGAGGAGGGATTCCTGGAGGTGGAGACCCCTATCCTGAACAAGTCCACCCCGGAGGGGGCCAGGGACTATCTGGTGCCCAGCCGCATCCACCAGGGCTGCTTCTATGCCCTGCCCCAGTCGCCCCAGATTTTCAAGCAGCTGTTGATGTGCTCCGGGTACGACAGGTACTTTCAGATTGCCAGGTGCTTCCGGGACGAAGACCTGCGGGCGGACAGGCAGCCGGAATTCACCCAGATCGACCTGGAAATGTCCTTCGTGGACCAGGAGGACGTGCTGGATGTCACCGAGCGGATGGTGGCGAAAGTCTGCAAGGAGACCGTGGGCCTGGAGGTGCCCCTGCCTCTGAAGCGCATGACCTGGGACGAGGCCATGAACCGCTTCGGCTCCGACAAGCCGGATACCAGGTTCGGCATGGAACTGACAGATGTGTCGGAAACGGTGAAGGGCTGCGGCTTCGGCGTGTTCACAGGCGCGCTGGAGGCGGGCGGGAGCGTCCGCGGCATCAATGTGAAGGGCCAGGCGGAGATGCCCAGGAAGAAGATTGACGCTCTGGTGGAGTTCGCAAAGGGCTACGGCGTGAAGGGGCTGGCGTATCTGGCAGTGCTGCCGGACGGAAGCTACAAGTCCTCCTTCGCGAAATTCATGACAGAGGAAGGGCTGAAAGAGTTGGTGGCGGCCATGGCCGGAGAGCCGGGAGACCTGCTCCTCTTCGCGGCGGATAAGCTGAAGCTGGTGTGGTCCGTGCTGGGGGCCCTGCGGGTGGAGCTGGCAAGGCAGCTCGGGATGCTGGACCCCAACCAGTACAATTTCCTCTGGGTGACGGAGTTCCCTCAGTTCGAGTGGAGCGACGAGGAGGAGCGCTACGTGGCCATGCACCATCCATTCACCATGCCCATGGAGGAGGATCTGGAGATTCTGGAGTCGGATCCGGGGAAGGTGCGGGCGAAAGCCTACGATATCGTGGTCAATGGCATGGAGCTGGGAGGCGGGAGCGTCCGTATCTTCCAGGATGACATCCAGGAGAGGATGTTCCAGGCTCTGGGCTTTACGAAAGAGCAGGCCCATGAGCAGTTCGGTTTCCTGATAGACGCTTTCAAATACGGCGTGCCGCCCCACGCGGGCCTGGCCATCGGACTGGAGCGGTTCGTGATGCTGCTGGCCCAGACGGACAATATCCGGGACGTAATCGCCTTCCCGAAGATCAAGGATGCCTCCTGCCTCATGTCCGAGGCTCCCGGCACGGTGGATGCAAAGCAGTTGGAGGAGCTGCATCTGCAGGTGGCGGAGTAAGGAACTTTTATGACGGTTCCCGGTATGTTGATGCGCGAATTCCCGAGCAATCGGCGCTTGATGTCCGTGCCAGGACAAGGCGGAGGAAGGAAGCGAGCACAAGGCGTCGGCGACTGACGACAACGCGGTAATGGGGCGGACAGCCAGGGCTGACTGCGCAAGGATTCATACATCGGGGTGCTGGGCCATTGACGGAGTCGGAGATGTATGTTGCGAGGTATCTTCTGGATATAGAGGAATTCATGGATGCGGAAAACGGAGAAGCCCTTCTTGCGAGGGCTTTTCTGCGTGTGGATGAAGAGCGCGGGGAGAAGGCTCGGCGCATGAGGCCGGGCCGGGCGCGGGCTGCCAGCCTGGGTGCGGGGCTGCTGCTGCAGATCGGGGTGCGGGAGGCGGTGGCGGCTGTGTCCGGAGATAATATCGGAATAAAACGATATTCCGTCAAACAATTACTGGAGAGCCTGGATGGGAAACCGCCGGTGTCCCTTGCCTATGTCTATGGGAAAGAAGGGAAGCCTTATTTCAGGGATTTGCCCTTCTATTTCAACCTGTCCCATTCCGGGGGCTATGTCCTCTGCGTCATCTCCTCGGAGGAAATCGGGGCGGACATCCAGCAGCACTGCGGAAAGAACGTGGAGAAGCTTGCCAGGCGATTCTTTTCGGAGCGGGAAGCGGCAGCGCTGGAGCAGGCAGGAGAGGAACGGGAGAAGCGGGAAGGATTGTTCTACAGGCTGTGGGCCAGGAAGGAGGCCTATGGGAAGCTGACCGGAAAAGGCATCGCGGCGGCGCTGAGTGCGGACCTCCTGCCCGGAGAGGACGTATATCCCGAAAACCTGTCCGAAAAGGCTGCGGCGTCAAAAAACGGAAGCGGCCCGGGCAGGACGCTGGTTCCGCGGGGGATGGCTTCAGCCCGTGGAGGAGCGCAAATGACGACTGTCCGGCTGGATGGGAAGCGTCTGCTGTGGGAGGAACATGACGGCATAGAGGGGTACAGCATCGCCCTTTGCCAGTATGGCTGACCTGTCTATTTTTCATAGTCAGCCAGGAACGGATCGCCAATGTCCAGCCGGATGGGAGGCCTCTGAGGAGGGGTATCGGGATTCGAAGCCGGAGCCGGATTTGGGGCGGAGAGCGCGGGCGTGGACGTACCTGGAGTTTCGGGGGCGGCAGGCCTGGAAGCAGCGGCCTGGGACGCGGCAGGGCCTGAAAGAGCCGATGAAGGAGTCGGCGAAGGAGCCGATGGCGTGGACAAGGCCTGGGCAGGCGGACAGACTGTGGGAAGGCAGGGCGGCCCGAACTGCTTACTGAACTGCAGGTTGGCCTGAATCAGATTGTACTGCATCAGAAGCTTCAGGGTCTGGGAGAGACATTCCGGCGTATTGCAGTTCACCTCGCAGATATCTTTGAGGGAATGTGAGAGGTTTAAGATATCCAAAGATGTAATGGCCATGGCCCACCTCCGGCTGGGGTCTTTCCCTATATTATATTCCGGCAGCCGTCAGACCGTGCGAAAACGCTTGCGAGGTAAAAATGCTATTTGGAATGTTGGCGCTGATTCAAATCAGCGCGTTTCAAGCGCTGTGGCATGATGCAAAGACACTCAATTGATTCGAGCCACAAAACAGACAAGCGAGGAAAGGGCAGGTTTTATGAAAATATTTGTAAATATTATAGGTTTAGTCATTCTTCTTTGCATGACAGGATGTGCAGATACTGCTGTATCGAATTCCCAAAATGAGGCAGATGTACCGCTTTGGGACGAATCAGAACATCTGACTTCAGGGGAAACGGTATCGGAATCTGCAGAGGGCAGTCAGGTGCCAAGCGCCCTGATACCAGCAGTCATGATTGACGGTGTCACTTACTACCTTTCGCAGGGCTATCCGATACCGGACGAGGAGATAACTCTTGACCAGGTAGATTATACAGAGTCAGAGGTCTCTTTAGGTAAATTCCCGGAAAAGGATAAGGAATCCAATTATGCCCCGGCAGGTACTCCATATGTGAAATATGGAAAAGGATATGCTCTGAAAATGGAAGAGTCTGGTTGGACATTGTTTTTAGTTTGGGAAGAGCGCCTGAAAGGCGAATGATAAACTGACGCTATAGACTCATAATACACCAACTCATGATTCAGCAATAACTCCGCATCATGAACAGCAATTGGAGGATCTCTACAAATAAATTGCTACGAATAAATTTATGAAAATGATTGAAGTGCCATAAAACACCAACGAAAGAGAGGTACAAAAGCAAAATGGAGCATTCGGAAGATGTAATCCTTACGAATATGTGCATGGTCTACGACGGCACGAAAGTACTGGTGGAGGAGAAGAGACTGAAGGACGGCGAGGGGCGTTCCAGGGGAATCACCTTCCCCGGCGGCCACGTGGAGGATCATGAGCCGATTGTGGACTCCGTCATCCGCGAAATCTATGAGGAGACGGGCCTGACCATCGAAAAGCCCCGGCTCTGCGGCATCAAGGACTGGATGGAGGAGGACGGGAGGCGCTACATCGTCTTTCTGTTCAAGACAGACAGATTCTCTGGGGAGCTGAAATCCTCCGACGAGGGGAAAGTCTTCTGGACGCAGCTGGACGCCCTGCCCCAGATGCCCACCATATGGCACATGGACCACATGCTGCGGATTTTCGACAAAGAGGAGTTCGCGGAGCTGTTCCTTGACACAGAGCAGGATTGGAAGCCGATACTGAAATAACTGCCGTTTTCATGCCCCGATAGGGAAATCTTAAGAAAATCCACATACAAAACGAAGAAATCATGCCCAAATCTTTCGTATAATGCCTACAGAACTGCATCATTTCCAAATTCTGATTGGTACGCCCGCCGAGGGCGGGCAGAGAGGTATAAAAATGGGCATCAATATTTTGGTAGTGGACGATGAAAAGGAGCTGGCCGACATCCTGGAGCTGTACCTCATAGGCGACGGCTACACCGTCCACAAATTCTACACAGGCGCGGAGGCCCTGGACTGCATCGCACATACAGCCCTGGACCTGGCAATCCTGGACATCATGCTCCCGGATATGGACGGCTTCCAGATTTGCCGGAAAATCAGGGAGAAATACTATTACCCCGTCATCATGCTCACAGCAAAAGCAGACGATGGAGATAAAATCATGGGGCTTACCATTGGAGCGGACGATTACATCACAAAGCCCTTCAACCCCCTGGAGGTGGTGGCCAGAGTGAAGACACAGCTGCGGCGATACCTGCGATACAGCAATCCCGCCGCCTTCCAGTCCCATGAATACGACATCCGGGGCCTTGTCATCAACAGGGACAACCACAGATGCCTCCTGTTCGGAAAGGAGCTGCAGCTGACTCCTATTGAATTCTCCATTCTGTGGTATCTCTGCGAGCGGCAGGGAACAGTCGTCCCCTCCGAGGAGCTTTTCGAAGCGGTGTGGGGCGAGAAATACCTGACGAACAACAATACCGTCATGGCCCACATCGGGCGGCTGCGGGAGAAGCTGGGGGAGCCTGCCAGGAGCCCCAGGTTCATCAAGACGGTATGGGGAGTGGGGTATACCATTGAAAAATAGAGCAGACAGGGACTTCCGACAGTTTCGCAGGAAAATCTTCCTGCGCACCATCGCCATGGTAGTCATCGCCGTCGTGGCGGTCTGGGCCGCATACACCCTCCTGCTGCGGGGGGATTTCGCGAACCTGATGGTGTCCCTTTTCCAATACGGCTTCCGGATGGATTCCGCCGTGGCCCTGGCCCTCTACGACCGGATCTTCCGCAGACATATGGACGCGTATATCCTGCTGTCCCTCCTGCTTGTATTCATGGCCCTGCTCTCTGTCTTCCTGCGGTGGCTCACGGGATATTTCGGGGAGATCGGCAGGGGGATGGACGCGCTGCTGGACGGCGTGCCGGGGGAAATCTCGCTGTCCCCGGAGCTCCTCCCCATCGAGCGGAAGATGAACATGGTCAAGCACACGCTGGAGAGACAGAAAAGCGATATGCTCCTGGCCGAGCAGAAGAAGAACGACCTGATCATGTACCTGGCCCATGATTTGAAGACACCACTGGCTTCCTCCATGGGCTATCTGAACCTCCTGCGGGACGAGCCGCAGATTTCCCAGGAGCTGCGGGAAAAATACCTCTCCATCTCCCTGGCCAAAGCGAAGCGGCTGGAGAATCTGATCGACGAGTTCCTGGAGATCGCGAAATACAACCTGACCAACATCACGCTGCAATACAGCGAAATCAACCTGACCCGCCTGCTGGAGCAGCTGGTATATGAATTCCGGCCGGTTTTGGAGAAAAAGGGCCTGACCTGCCGCCTTACGGCCCCGGAGGATATGATGTTAAAGTGCGATGCCGACAAGCTGCAGAGGGTGTTCGACAATCTGCTGCGCAATGCCTGGGCCTACAGCTATGAGGGGACGCAGATTTCCATCGAAGTCCGGGAGAGCGGGGACTGCGTAGAGCTTCGGTTTTCCAATCACGGCGGGACGATTCCGGCGGAAAAGCTGGAGCGGATATTCGAGCAGTTCTACAGGCTGGATCCGGAGCGCGGGACGGAAGGATCCGGGCTGGGGCTTGCCATCGCGAAGCAGATCGTCACCCTCCACAAAGGGGAGATTACGGCGCTGAGCAGGGAGGGCCTGACGGTCTTCGCGGTGACGCTTCCCATTCCATGCGGGTCGCCCGCCCTGTAGGCTCCTGTAGGAAAATCGTAAGGAAATCCAGAGAAAAACAGTTGAATACCGTGTGGGCGGACGAGGAAAAGGCGCTTTTGCTTTTGGTATAATCTGAAATACCAGGGCAGAGGCGCCTTTGGTTTTGACGTTGTAAGGGATGTATACAGGAAGGAGTATCATATGGAATTGTTGATCGACCATGTTTCAAAGCGGTTCCGGGACAAGAGGGCCGTAAGCGACATCAGCCTGGAGCTGACGCCGGGAGTCTGGGGCCTGCTTGGGGCCAACGGGGCGGGCAAGACCACCCTGATGCGGATGATTGCCGGCAATTTACAGCCTGACGCGGGCCAGATTGTGTACGATGGAGTCCCCATCGGGATGCTGGGGGAGAGGTACCGCGACATTTTCGGCTTCCTGCCCCAGGAGTTCGGATTTCATCAGGACTTCACCGTGGGGGACTATCTGACCTATGTGGCGGCGCTGAAAGGGCTGGATGAGCGGCAGGGCAGGCGGCGGATACAGGAGCTGCTGGAGCGGGTCTCCCTGCTGGACGTGCGGGGCAGGAAGATTGCCAGGCTTTCCGGCGGGATGAAGCGCAGGGTAGGAATCGCCCAGGCGCTGCTGAACGACCCGGAGGTATTGATTTTGGATGAACCCACCGGGGGCCTGGATCCCGGCGAGCGGGTGCGCTTCCGCAACCTCCTGTCGGAGTTCGCCCATGACCGGATCGTCCTGATTTCCACCCACATCGTATGTATGTGGCTTATTTCATCTGCTTTATGGGTATGGCTCTGCTGGTGCAGTCTCTGGTATTGGCGGCGGTGGTTGTGGTGTTTCAGGTTTCTGCCCATTGGATCATTCTTGCGGAGGAAAGATGGTGTCTGGAGAATTTTGGGGCAGAGTATAGGCGGTATATGGGAGAGGTAAGGCGGTATCTTTAAATAGATTGAGATTTACGGAGGTATTTATGGCGGTGAATGTAGAAGAAACATTTGAGCTTCTTCAAAAGGCATTGAAAGAGACACAGGAGTTATAGAAAGGAATAGATTTTGGTTTTTAGCGGGAGTTTATCCTGCTGGAAATATAAACAGCAAAGATAAAAACGCAACGTGCATCTTTTGGATGTGCCAGAGCCGGTAGGGCGCACAAGGTCTGGGAGACCTTGGTTTTGCGCCGACCGGAGCGGAGCGTAGACCCCGGCCGTCCTGATGGTATCAGGGTAAGTAACCTGCCCTCCTGGGTTGTCCGTTCTTTGTTCATAACACATTTAAGGAGGGTTTCGTTATGGACAGAGGAAAGGCAGGTTTGACGGTATTTTTTGAGGGGCCGTTCTGAGTCGGCGTGTTTGAGCGTGTCGAGGATGGGAAACTTTCAGTATGCCGGGTGGTTTTTGGGAGTGAACCCAGGGACTATGAATGAGTTTTAATAGGAACACTGTAATATCAAGGCTTTTCGGAGCCAGCAACCACAAAAAAATATTATTTGAGCTATCACATTACGCAGAAAGCCGTCCGGCATGAAAAAACGGGCGGCTTTTTTGCGTGGATAGCCGGGAGGG
>OFGG01001357.1_pt1 | contig 16285 bp, 16 predicted proteins | sample 1521701 | NCBI WGS metagenome assembly OFGG01 (sample SAMEA3504081, study PRJEB24116) | mouse gut metagenome | biome: mouse gut; feature: mouse-associated habitat; material: faeces | place: Denmark | collected 2011
CAATGACATCAAAAAGAAAAAATGAAAAAGTGCCAACTAACACTTGACACATACGAAAGTCAAGTTACGCTTTACGTTATTTGCATAAACTGTTATAATAATCCACAAGAACTTATTTGAATAGGCAAGGTGTAAAGTCAGCCAGTCAGGCGGCTTTGCACCTTTTTGCAAAGGGAGGGGAAAGGGTGAAATATTTAATTGTAGTAGATATGCAAAACGACTTTATCACAGGAAGCCTTGGAACCAGGGAAGCACAGGCAATCCTGCCGGAGGTGGTTTCCAAAGCAGCCGGATATGAAGGACGGGTCATCTTTACAAGGGATACCCATGGGGAAGATTATCTGGACACCCAGGAAGGAAAGCTTCTGCCGGTAAAGCACTGTATTTGCGGTGAAGAGGGCTGGGAGTTAGCCGACGGGTTAAAAGAACTTGCTGGAAAGGATGGGAGCCGGGTTTACGATAAGCCGGCCTTTGGCTGCCGGGAGCTTGCGGAGGATTTGAAAAAGGAGCATGACAGTCAGCCGATCGAGGAGATTTTACTGTGCGGGCTCTGTACGGATATCTGTGTGATTTCCAATGCGCTTATTTTGAAGGCCTTTCTGCCGGAAGTGCCGATCGCGGTAGATGCATCCTGCTGCGCCGGGGTGACGCCTGAAAGTCATCAAAATGCATTACTGGCAATGAAAATGTGCCAGATTGATATCAAAAACAACGAGAAATAATGAAGGAAGGGGAAAGCAGATGAAGCACACCCAATTCAACGAAAGGAATATTTCCATGGTCATGGATATGTACGAGCTTACCATGTCCAACGGATATCTGAACAAGGAGTTCCAGGATACCATAGCGGTTTTTGACGTGTTTTACAGGAGTAACCCGGATCAGGCAGGTTTTGCGGTCTTTGCCGGGTTAGAGCAGGTGGTGGAGTATGTCCAAAACCTTCATTTCAGCCAGGAAGATATTGATTATCTGCGGTCTAAAAATCTGTTTACGGAAGAATTTCTGGATTATCTGCTGCATTTTAAATTCCGGGGGGATATTTACGCCATGCCGGAAGGAACTATCATGTATCCCAATGAGCCGATCATGACGGTAGCGGCGCCCCTGATTGATGCCCAGCTGATCGAGACCGCTTTGCTTTTGGAGATCAACCATCAGTCGCTGATTGCTACGAAGACAAACCGGATCGTGCGTGCGGCCGGGGGGAAGCCGGTATCGGATTTTGGAGCAAGGCGCGCTCATAATGTGGATGCTGCCGTTTATGGCGCAAGAGCCGCTTACATCGGCGGGGCATCTTCCACGGCAACGGTCCTGGCAGGGAAAATATTTGGAATCCCAATTTCCGGAACTATGGCGCATAGCTGGGTGATGTCTTTTGACAGCGAGTATGAGGCATTTAAGGCTTATGCGGAGAGTTATCCGGACGCAACGGTCCTTTTGGTGGATACCTATGATGTATTAAAAAGCGGTGTGCCCAATGCGATCCGTATCGCAAATGAAATTCTGATCCCCATGGGGAAACGGTTAAAAGGGATCCGGCTGGATTCCGGTGACCTTGCTTATTTATCAAAGGAAGCAAGGAAGCTTTTGGATGAGGCGCATCTTACGGACTGTATGATCGTGGCTTCAAACAGCCTGGATGAGTACACCATTGAATCCTTAAACCGGCAGGGGGCGATGCTGGACAGTTACGGGGTAGGGGAGAAACTGATCACCTCATCCACAACGCCGGTGTTTGGGGCCGTGTATAAGCTGGTGGCAATTAACAAAAACGGAACTTTTGTTCCTAAGATTAAAATTTCTGAGACCGTTGAAAAGATAACCAATCCGGGAATCAAGGAAATATACCGGGTTTATGACCGGGAAGGAAAGGCAGTTGCGGATTATCTGGCGGTGAAAGGGGAAGTGATCGATGCCGAAAAACCGGTGCGTTATGTGGATCCGGTGAATTACTGGAAGAACCGGTGCTTTGTGGACTGCACTTTTAAGCCGTTGCAAAAACAGATCTTCAAGGACGGAGAGCTGGTGTATGAGCTGCCTTCCTTAGAGGAGATCAAAAGTTACGTTCGGAACCAGCTGACTCATGAGATCTGGGAGGAGGAACAGAGGTTTGAAAATTCACACTCCCATTACATGGATATGAGTCCGGCAATGTTTGAACTGAAAATGGGTCTGTTACACGAAAGTAACAGACAAGAGTAAATATGGGGGATTACTGTGAAAAATAAATTTTTCACAGACATATTTGTGCTTGCGCCCAAATTTGCAGGCTTTTGAAAACATGGAGGATTGTTATGGAAGTAGTATTGCAAAACCTGACGAAAAAGTTTCCCGGCCGTGACAGGAAACCCCGGGGGGATGTGATTGCGGTCAATGACTTTAACTTTGTAATACCGGACGGGAAGCTGATCGGGCTGTTAGGGCCGTCCGGGTGCGGCAAGAGCACTACTTTGCATTTGATCAGCGGCCTGCAAAAGCCTACCAGCGGCAAAATATTTTTTGGAGAGGATGACGTGACGGATCTGCCTCCGGAAAACAGGGGGATCGGGCTGGTGTTTCAAAATTACGCCCTTTATCCTCATCTGACGGTGAAACAGAATATTTTGTTTCCCTTGCAGAATTTAAAGGGAAGGGACAAGCTCTCCAAAGAACAGATGCTGGAAAAAGTTTATGCGGCGGCAAAGCTTGTCCAGATAGATGAGTTGATGGATCGTAAGCCGCGGCAGCTTTCCGGCGGGCAGCAGCAGCGTGTTGCCATTGCCAGGGCATTGGTGAAGATGCCGGGAGTTTTATTGTTGGATGAGCCGTTATCCAACTTAGACGCAAGGCTGCGGCTGCAGACCAGGGAGGAGATCCGCAGGATCCAGAGGGAAACAAAGATCACAACGATATTTGTGACCCACGACCAGGAAGAGGCCATGAGCATTTCTGACATGATCGTGGTGATGAAAGACGGGGTGGTCCAGCAGATTGGCAAGCCCCAGGAGGTTTATGACAGCCCGGAAAATCTGTTTGTTGCCAGGTTTTTAGGAACACCGCCCATCAATATTTTTAACGGGCAGATCAGGGATAAAATGCTTTATATCGGGAATGACGCCATTTTGCCGGTGGGTGATATTCCGGATGGGCCGGTGTATGTGGCTATCCGGCCGGAAGGGTTCCTGCCCGGAAAAGACGGGGCTTTTTGCTGTAGATTAAAGGGTGTGGAAGTGATGGGGCGGGATATCAGTGTGGTCTGTGAAAATGACGCATCCATAAGTACTGCAATCCGGGCAATCTTAGGAACGGAAAGCAGGGTGGATACGTCAAAGCCTGCAATCCGCTTTGGGGTTCTTGCGCGGAAGGTGTTCCTGTTTGACAGGGAAACGGAAGAGAGGGTTTATTTTGAGGGGGATGGCCATGAAAAACAAGATAAGTAGCAGCGGCCTGAAAGCCTGGCTGTATCTTTTGCCTGCCCTGTTGTTTCTCGGGGTCTTTATGGTTTACCCGCTGGTGGATGTTTTTATTTACTCTTTTGAGGAGGGGTACAATTCCGCATCCCAGACATATCTTGGGGTAGGCGCATACAATTATTCCTATGTGCTGCACGATCCTTATTTTTTGCAGGCGGTAAAAAACACCTTTCTTCTGGTGGTGGTCACTGTGCCCTTATCGACCGGGATCGCACTTTTGATCTCCATGGGGTTACATTCCATAAAGCCGTTGCGGGAGCTTTTCCAGACGATTTACTTTTTACCATATGTGACCAATACTCTGGCTGTTGGGCTGGTATTTATGATTCTGTTTAAAAAGACGGCCTATTCGGACGGACTGATCAACCTGCTGATCACATGGTTTGGCGGGGAAGGCGTGGATTTTATTGACGGTCCTTACTGGGCAAAAATGTTTGTGCTGTGTTTTTATACCATTTGGGTGGTGATGCCGTTTAAGATCTTGATCCTTACCAGTGCGTTATCTTCGGTGAATCAGGAATACTATCAGGCGGCGCAGGTGGACGGAACTTCCAAATTCCGGATTTTTATGCGGATCACTCTGCCTATGATCTCCCCTATGATCTTTTATCTGGTGATCACCGGGTTTATCGGTGCGTTTAAGGCTTACAGTGATGTGGTTGCATTGTTTGGAACAAACCTGAACGCGGCAGAAATGAACACCATCGTAGGGTATGTTTACGATATGCTGTACGGTGACAGCGGCGGTTATCCGTCCTATGCTTCGGCGGCGGCGATCATTTTGTTTGCGGTGGTCCTGACGATCACCTGCGTGAATTTGCTGATCAGCAATAAAAAGGTTCATTATTAGAGGGCGGATGGCATGGAAAATAAAACAGATTATGGCAGGATGGAACGGTCGGCTAAAACAAAAAAAATGGCGGGGAACGCAGTCACCTATGTGCTGCTGGTTTTCTGGGCTCTTATCGTGTTGTTTCCTTTTTACTGGATGATCCTTACATCCGTAAAAAGCTACGGGGCGTACAATTCGGAATATATCCCGAAGTTTTTTACCTTATCGCCCACGCTGCGAAACTATGCGGATGCTTTTACGCAGGTTCCCTTGGGGAAATATCTGCTGAATACCACGATCTTTACCATAGTTACCACGGCGGTCATGCTGGTGGTCATTACGTTGGCGGCATTTGCGTTTGCAAGGCTTGATTTTAAGGGGAAAAATATTACGTTTGTGATCTTTCTTTCGCTGATGATGATCCCAAATGAGCTGGTGGTCATCACGAATTTCGTTACGGTGACGAACCTGGATATGCGCAACAGCTTCCCGGGGCTGATTCTGCCTTCGGTGATGTCGGTCTTTTATATATATCTTCTTAAGGAAAATTTTGAACAGATACCGGACAGCCTGTATTATGCGGCAAAGGTGGATGGAACCTCGGATCTGAAATATCTGCTTCGCGTGATGGTGCCAATCTCCAAGCCCACTCTGATCACGATCATCATATTAAAAGTGATCGAATGTTGGAATTCTTACGTGTGGCCAAGGCTTATTACGGATGATCCAAACTATTTTCTTGTCTCAAACGGGATTCAGGAAATCCGTGAAAATGGTTTTGGGCGGGAAAACATTCCGGCTATGATGGCAGCGGTGGTGGTGATTTCCCTTCCGCTTATCGCACTGTTTTTGGTCTTCCGGAATAAAGTGATGGAAGGCGTATCGAGGGGAGGAACGAAGGGATGAGGAAAGCTTTGAAAAGGCGCTTTATGCTGCCGGGAAAGGCGGTCCGCCGGCTTTTTTCAGTACTGGCGGCAGGGAGTATGCTCATATTGGCCGGCTGTCACGGAAAAGAAGGGCTGCAGGCTTTTGTGATCCCGGAAGGTTTTGATGAGTCTAAAGAATATGAGATCACCTTCTGGGCAAAAAACGATACCAATAAGACCCAGACGGCCATTTACCAGCAGGCGATTACGGATTTTGAAAAATTGTACCCCAATATTAAAGTAAACTTAAGGCTTTATACGGATTACGGAAAGATCTATAACGATGTGATCACCAATATTGCCACGGGAACAACCCCGAATGTGTGCATTACCTATCCGGACCATATTGCTACTTATTTAACAGGGGCAAATCAGGTAGTGCCTTTGGAGGAATTATTTGAGGATGGAAAGTTTGGCCTTGGCGGCAGCGAGGTGCGGTTTGAAGGGCCGGAAAAAGAGGAGATCGTTCCTAAGTTTTTAGAGGAATGTACCTTTGGCGGACATTACTATGCGGTGCCTTTTATGCGTTCCACGGAAGCCTGCTATGTGAATAAGACTTTTGTGGAAGCGTTAGGATATACTCTGCCGGAAAAGCTTACATGGGATTTTGTGTGGGAGGTTTCCGAGGCGGCCATGGCAAAGGACGAGGAGGGGAATTATCTGGTAAATGGACAGAAGGTGCTGATTCCGTTTATCTATAAATCCACGGATAATATGATGATCCAGATGTTAAAGCAAAAGGATGCGGGGTATTCCACCAAGGAAGGGGAAGTCCTTTTGTTTAACGATACCATGAAAGAAATTTTGTCCACTATAGCGCCTCATGTCAAAAGCGGCGCCTTTTCCACTTTTAAGATTTCCAGTTATCCGGCCAATTTCCTGAATGCGGGCCAGTGCATTTTTGCCATTGATTCTACAGCCGGCGCTACCTGGATGGGAACCAATGCGCCATTGACAGATATCAGTGAAGACAAACTGGTTTCTTTTGAGACGGAAGTAATGGCAATCCCGCAGTTTGAACCGGAAAACCCGAAAATGATTTCCCAGGGGCCTTCGGTCTGTATCTTTAATAAAGAAGATTCCGGTGAAGTACTGGCTTCCTGGCTGTTTACCCAGTATCTGCTGACAGATCAGGTGCAGATCGCCTATTCGGAAACGGAAGGCTATGTGCCCGTTACGTTAAAGGCCCGGGATACGGACGAGTATCAGGATTATCTGGCAAGGTGTGGGGAGGATGATGAGCTTTATTATGATGTCAAAATCAAAGCGGCCAGGCTTTTGCTGGACCATGTTGACCATACCTTTGTTACGCCGGTGTTCAGTGGTTCCACATCCTTGCGGGATGCATCCGGGCAATTGATAGAACATACAGCCAAATCTGTCCGGAGGGGGCAGCGGTTCGATGATGAATTTGTGGAAAAGCTTTACGATGATATGATATCTCTATACCGCTTAGACCAGATCAGGGGTGCGGGCGGACTTGCTTTTGGCAAGGAGGATTTAGGTCCGCTGCCTGCAACGTCGGTGATATTGCTTTCTGCCTTAGGGGCAGCTTGGGGGATGATTCTTCTTTATGTGGCTTTCCGTTTGATAAAAAAGAAACAAGGCTATTGATTTCCTGCCGATATCATGTATAATTATCTCGATATCAATCACGAAAACGCTTCATGGAAGCAGGATTCAAAAGATCAGAAAGAGGAGAAAAAAATGAAAAAACTGATGTCAATGTTACTTGCTGTTATGCTGGTACTTGCCTGTGTGGGATGCGGTTCCCAAAAGGACGGCGCTACTGCCGACGGGGATGTGAAATCCGAAGGCGTTATGACCTATGCGGAGTATGCGGCGGCGGAGCTGGATACGGAGGTTGTAGTTGAGACTTACGTACAGGCAAAACAGTCCTGGTGGGAGGATAAAGCTACTGTTTATACTCAGGATAAGGATGGCGCATATTTTGTATACAATATGGCATGTTCCGAGGAAGATTATGCAAAGCTGACCCCGGGAACCAAGATTAAGGTTACAGGCTTTAAGGGGGAATGGTCCGGCGAAGTGGAGATCATGGACGCAACTTTCGAGATCATGGAGGGAAATTATATTGCGCCGGCAGAGGACGTGACTTCCCTTTTGGGTAAGGACGAGCTGATCGATCATCAGAACAAATTCGTTGCATTTAAGGGCATGACAGTTGAGGCAGCAGGTCAGGATGAAAACGGAAATGACGTTGCGTTCCTTTATAATTGGGACGGCTCAGGCCAGGACGGCGACGACTTATACTTTAATGTTTCCCTTGACGGAAATACATATAACTTTACCGTTGAGTCTTATCTGTGCGACAATACCACGGATGTATATGCGGCAGTGAAAGCGTTAAACATTGGTGATAAGATCGACATGGAAGGTTTCCTTTACTGGTATGAGGGCGTGAATCCTCATATCACATCGGTAAAGGCTGCAAACTAACAGAGCTTGGGAATTTAGTCACAACAAACAAAAACGCCCCGGTATCAGAAAAATCTGGTATCCGGGGTGTTTTCATCTGGCTGTGGTCTGGGGCTGCCTTTAGCTGGAAGGCCTGCGCAGAGGGCAGCTGGACATGGTGATCTTATCCTTAAGGACGTGTAAGCCGCAGTCGTCAAGGTAATCCTGCAGGATCGGCAGGGACTGGGAAGAAGTAGGACCGATGATGATCTCGCCGATCAGATCGGAAATATGCATATCCAGTCTGCTGCACATCCGATTTAAGTCAAGGGGGTAGTATTTCTTGATTCTGCCGGGGGTCACATGATATTTGGGCTGTACGGGGAACTCGTTTGAGATAAAGGGCGAGACCACAAGCCGAAATTCCCGCTCACTGGCAAAGGAAGGATGTTTGAAGGCAGCCGATTGTATCCAGGCGTCACTCATAAGCTCCTGAAGCTTAGTCAAGGAGCCGGAAAATGACTGATTTTCATTGACGGTCCGGTAAAATTCAAATACTAAGGGATGGCCGTGCATATCTTCCTGATAATAAACCTCCTGAAGGGAGACCATGCCGCCTACCATTTTCAGCATCAGGTTTTCACGAAAAGCAATGCAGACCCCCTGGCCTAAACGGCCGTACCGTTCCCATTGTGCAGCGTCATCCCGGTATTTGGAAAAACATGCGGCGTAAGCAGAGTAGAGAAATTCTTTGGCCATTTCCTTATGGAAAAATTCCTGCATCCCCCGGATCTTATCGGTATCGCCGTCCTTTTTCAGCTTTTCAAGGACTGCTTTTTGTATGCCGTTCATAAACAGCCTCATTTCAGCGGCATCATTCATGTTAAGGATATTATTAAGACGCAGTTCGCCGCAGCGTATGATTCCGTCAAATGCGGCAAATCCGGTGTAATGGTAAAGCATGGCCTGTCTCCTTTCGCCTGTCTTACTGTTTGTGGGAATAAAAGAAGCCTTGGCGCAAAATGCCCAGGCTTTCAGGAGCGGAGTCGGAGGGATTCGAACCCTCGTGCCCCGGAGGGCAAACGCATTTCGAGTGCGCCCCGTTATGACCGCTTCGATACGACTCCGTGTGACCTTCTCCATTATACTGTTTCGAAGGGTGCAAGTCAATCCCCTGTTGGGTTGAACTTTTGAACAAAAACAGTTGTAGACAAACTTTAAATTAGTTATAATAAAAAGTACATTTATATTAGGAACAAGGAGGAAGGTAAAGTGAAGAGAATAGGTTTATTGACAAGCGGCGGCGATTGCCAGGCATTAAATGCAGCAATGAGAGGCGTGGTTAAGTGCCTTGCGAACAGCAAAGAGGATGTTGAGATCTACGGTTTTTTAGAAGGCTATAAAGGATTGATCTACGGAAATTTCAGGATGCTGACCGGCAGGGATTTTTCCGGTATCCTTACCAAAGGCGGTACTATTCTTGGAAGTTCCCGCACTCCTTTTAAGACTATTAAAGATCCGGATGAAAACGGGCTGGATAAGGTAGATGCTATGAAGCAGAACTTTTATAAGCTCCGTTTGGACTGTCTGGTAGTATTAGGTGGAAATGGTACCCATAAGACGGCAAACCTTCTGCGTGAAGAGGGCTTAAACGTGATCACCCTGCCGAAGACCATTGACAATGATCTGTGGGGAACAGATATGACCTTTGGCTTCCAGAGTGCGGTGGACATTGCAACGGATGCGATCGACTGTATCCACACCACGGCAGCTTCCCACGGAAGGGTATTTATCGTGGAGGTCATGGGGCATAAGGTAGGCTGGCTCACCTTAAATGCCGGTATGGCAGGCGGTGCGGATATCATCCTGATCCCTGAGATCCCTTATGATATCAAAAAGGTTGTGAACAAGATAGAGGAGCGTAACCGCAATGGCAGCAGTTTTACTATCCTTGCGGTGGCGGAAGGCGCAATTTCCAAAGAAGACGCAAAGCTTTCCAAGAAAGAATATAAAGAAAAAATGAAAAATTATAAATATCCTTCTGTTTCTTACGAGATTGCAGACCAGATCCAGAAGATGGCAGGATATGAGGTCAGGGTGACCGTTCCCGGCCATACTCAGAGAGGTGGAAGCCCCTGCCCTTATGACAGAGTTTTTGCAAGCCGTTTAGGTGCGGAAGCAGGCGAATTGATCCTGAAAGGTGAATATGGTTTTATGGTAGGGTATAAGAATCGTGAAGTGGTCAAGGTTCCTCTTGAGGAAGTCGCAGGGAAGCTTAAAATGGTAGCGCCTGACGCTTCTATCGTGAAAGAAGCTAAGATGTTAGGGATCAGTTTTGGTAATTAGTATTAAGAGGTATCAGGGAAGGATAAGGTCGATATGTCATATACAGCCCTTTACAGAAAGTTCCGGCCTGCTACATTTGAAGATGTGAAGGGACAGGACCATATTGTTACAACATTAAAAAACCAGATCAGGGCGAACCGGGCCGGTCATGCATATCTTTTCTGCGGAACCCGGGGAACCGGTAAGACAACGATAGCCAAAATATTTGCAAAAGCAGTGAATTGCGAAAACCCGGCGGAAGGGAGCCCTTGCGGGGAATGCGCCCTTTGCCGGGCAATTGCCGCAGGGGCAAGTATGAATGTGATCGAGATTGATGCCGCTTCCAATAACGGTGTGGATAATATTCGTGAGATCGTGGATGAAGTGACATACTCCCCGGCGGAGGGGAAGTATAAGGTCTATATCATTGATGAAGTCCATATGCTTTCCATAGGCGCTTTTAACGCACTTTTAAAGACATTGGAAGAACCGCCTTCTTATGTGATCTTTATCCTTGCCACTACGGAGGTGCATAAGATCCCGATTACAATTTTGTCCAGATGCCAGCGGTACGATTTCCGGAGGATCAGCATTGATACCATAGCCGGCAGGCTGAAAGAACTGACCGATAAGGAACAGGTACAGATTGAAGAAAAGGCCGTCCGGTATATTGCCAAGACGGCGGACGGGTCTATGAGAGACGCTTTAAGCCTTTTAGACCAGTGTATTGCGTTTCACTTTGGGCAGGAGCTTACCTACGACAAGGTCCTTGACGTGTTAGGGGCGGTGGATACGGAAGTGTTCAGCAGGATGCTGCGCATTGTTTTGGATGGCAACGTGACAGGCGCCATCGGGCTTCTTGAGGAAATCGTTATACAAGGGCGGGAGCTTGTCCAGTTTATAGCGGATTTTACTTGGTATTTGAGAAATCTTTTGCTTTTAAAGACGGCAGACGGGATAGAGGATATCATCGATGTGTCCACGGAAAACTTAGAAAGGCTTAAGGAAGAAGCACGGATGGCAGAATATGACGTGATCATGCGCTATATCCGGGTATTGTCAGAGCTTTCCGGCCAGGTCCGTTATGCCGCGCAAAAGAGGATTTTGATAGAAATGGGTCTGATCAAGCTGTGCAGACCTTCCATGGAAACGGATGTGCAGTCTTTAACGGATCGGATCAGGCAGCTTGAGGATAAGATAGAGAAAGGCGCTTTTACTGTCATGGCAGGAATGCCTATGACGGAGGCGGCTATGACGGCCTTAGAAGGCCAGACGGCTCTGGGAAAAGAAAAGAAGGAGCCGGCCCCTCTTGTGGCGGCGGTTCCCGAAGATATTGAACATGCGGTGGAAAAATGGTCTGCCATTGTAGGGCAGGCGGCCATGCCTATGAAGGCATATTTGAAAACAGCTTATCCCAGCCTTTCCGGGGATGGGAGCATGCTGGTGGTGGTGGAGGATGGACTCCCGTCGGATTATTTTAAAGAAGCTTCCCATAAAGAAGCACTGGAGAGAATGATCTCTGAATTTGCAGGAAAAGAAATTAAAGTGACAATACAAAGTACCCAGCAGGGGAAAGACCCAAGGGATACGTTTCCTGATTTGACGCAGGTGATCAGCCAGGCGATCAATATGGAAATAGAAATAGAAGATATGGAGGAATGATATGGCAAAGAGAGGCGGATTTCCCGGCGGGATGCCCGGAAACATGAACAATCTGATGAAGCAGGCACAAAGGATGCAGCGCCAGATGGAGGAAAGCCAGAAGGAACTGGAGGCGAAAGAATTTACGGCCAAAGCGGGAGGCGGAGCCGTTGAGGTCACTGTTACCGGCAAGAAAGAAATCACGAAAGTAAAGCTATCCCAGGAGGTCGTTGATCCGGATGATGTGGAAATGTTAGAAGATCTGGTGATGGCGGCTGCCAACGAGGCACTGCGCATGGTGGAGGAAGCCAGCCAGGAAGCAATGGGTAAGATGACAGGCGGATTAGGGCTGGGAGGAGGCCTTCCCTTCTAATGGATCTGTATAGCGGTCATATTAACAAGTTAATTGATGAATTGTCGGGATTGCCGGGGATTGGCTCGAAGTCAGCGCAGAGGCTTGCCTTCCACCTGATCAATATGCCAAAGGATAAAGTGGGCAGGCTTACCAAGACGATACTGGACGCAAGAGAAAATGTCCGTTACTGCAGGGAGTGTTTTACCTTGACGGACAGCGAAATATGTCCGGTGTGTGCCAACGGGAAACGGGATCACGGCACCATTATGGTAGTTGAAAATACCAGAGATCTTGCCGCATACGAAAAGACGGGCAAATACGAAGGTGTTTATCATGTGCTCCATGGGGCAATTTCCCCTATGCTGGGCATAGGGCCGGGGGATATACGCTTAAAAGAGTTGATTTCCCGGTTAGAAGGGGATGTGGCTGAAGTGATCATTGCCACAAATTCCAGTCTGGAGGGGGAGACTACGGCTATGTACATCAGCAAGCTGATCAAACCCACAGGGATCAAGGTGACCAGAATCGCCAGCGGCGTACCCGTGGGGGGTGACTTGGAATACATAGACGAGGTAACGCTTCTTCGGGCGTTAGAGGGCAGAGTTGAAATTTAAAAACAGGGAGGTATCAGCAGATGGTGACAAAAGAGCTTTTTGGAAAAACGGTTGACGGAACCGAAATCTATAAATATTGGATCGAAAATAAAAAGGGTATGAAAGCGGCCGTGATCAATTACGGTGCGATCCTTGTAAATCTTTTGGTTCCGGATTCTGAAGGCAATGTGGATGATGTGGTACTGGGGTATGGTTCTTTGGAAGATTATTTTGAAAACGGAAGCTTTTTTGGCGCTACGGTAGGGCCCAATGCCAACCGGATCGGAGGCGCTTCCTTTGAACTTGACGGCGTCAGATATCAGTTAGATGTCAATGACGGCGTAAATAATCTTCACAGTCATGTGAAAGAGGGATACCACAAGAGAGTATGGGATGCCGAAGAAGGGGAGGATCAGGTCAGGTTTTCGTTAAAAGACCAGGATGGCAGCATGGGCTTCCCGGGAAACAAGGAAATACAGGTTACTTATACACTGACGGATGAGAATGCGCTGGAGATTCATTACCAGGGCAGCAGCGATCAAAATACAATCATCAATATGACTAACCACACCTATTTTAACCTGGCAGGCCATGGGAAGGGAACGATTCATGATCATGTACTTACCTTAAACGCATCCCATTATACGCCCATCGTGCCGGGGGCTATTCCCACCGGTGAGATTGCATCGGTTGCGGGAACGCCTTTTGACTTTATGACGGAGAAACGGATTGGGGAAGAAATCGGAGCGGACAATGAACAGCTAAAGATGACAGGGGGGTATGATCATAACTGGGTTCTTGACGGTGCTGATGGGAAAATCAGAAAATTTGCGGATGTGAAAGAGCCGGAGAGCGGGCGGTGTATGGAAGTGTTTACAGACCTTCCCGGAGTCCAGTTTTATGCAGGGAACAGTATCACCCAGCAGACCGGAAAAGAGGATGTGGAGTACGGGCCAAGAAGCGGCTTCTGCCTGGAAACGCAATACTATCCGGATACGGCTAATAAGCCCCAATTTCCTTCTTGTGTATTTGGCCCTGAAAGGAAGTATGATACCACTACGGTTTACAAGTTTATATAAAGAAAATGAAAAGATATGGGAGTGTATCTCATATCTTTTTGATAGATAGGGAATGTGGGGAGTTTTTGACGACGGATTAAGGGCCTTTTGGCAGCTTGTTTGTGTTAGACTGAAAAAAACAGTCTAAACGGGGTAAGGATATGAAGCTGCCAGAAATTGTGAAACGAATCGGATACACAGATGGAGAAGACCGCATTTATGTGGAGGATTACGTATACAGCTATTTAAAGGGGCTGCGGGAAAAACGGGAGTTAATTCCCCTTAGGGCGGCATTGTTTGGACATGCCGTTCGAAAGGACGCAATACGGTATTATTTTATTTACGGGGCCTGCTGTATTGTGGAAGAGTTTTCTTTCGGCGGAAAAGAGGAACAAGTGAGGAAAGAATTTTTCCCCGAATATGAGCTGATTGGTTATGTGAATATCTGCAAAAACAGCCGGCTTTTGGAGGACAAGGGTAAAGGCTATTTTGTCTTTTATGAAGCGAACGAACCTATGCAGCGTTATCTGGCTTTTTGTTTTGAAAGAGAAAACAAAAGAGGAGGAAAAAAAGCGGAAGAGAACACAGGCATTAGGGAAAGCGCCCGGCCGGGAAGGACAAAAGGCGGACGGGCAGTTGGAGAAGCGGTAAAGCGGTTTTTTTATGGAATGGGAATTTTGATTTTGGCAATAGCCATAAATACCGTCAATGATTATGGCAGGATGTACGGTTTTGTGGAGATGACAGGAATGGCGGCCCAGGTAGCGGAAAAATAGAAGGAAAATGATTGGGTTTTGGACGAAGCATGATTAATATACGTAATTATTTGAAAGAAAAAGAAAAAAGAAAGAGTACTAATAGGAGCGTTGATTATAAAGAGAGAATCCGCAGCCATAAACTGTCAATTTTTTATAGGGCGGCATTGGGGATTTTTCTGGCTGTTGTACTGGTTGCTTTTTTGATCATTCACTGGAAAAATAAAGTTTTTACCGACAGTGTGATAGCTGATACGGCGCCGATTACCGTAGTGCAGGGAGCGGTCGTGGAAAACCTTGACGGTTATGTCCTTCTATATAGTAAAGACGGGGCAAGCTGTCTGGATACAAGGGGGCAAGCTGTCTGGAACAGGACTTATGAGATGCAGACCCCGCTTTTGTCGGTTTCCGGGCAGACGGCAGCGATTGGTGATTATAATGGGCGGTCTATTTACGTGGTGGATAAAGCGGGGGAAAGAGGGGTGGTCAATACCAATCTTCCCATCAGGAACCTGTGTGTTTCGGAAAATGGTGTTGTGGCGGCAGTGTTAGACGACGCCAATACCATTAGAATCAATGTTTATAACGGGAATGAAAATACGGAAAACGCTATCGTGAATGCGAAGGCAAGGATGGACAAAAGCGGATATCCGGTGAGTATTTCCCTATCGACCAACGGAAAACTTATGGCGGTTTCTTATTTGTATGTTGACAGTGGGAACATGAAATCTTCCGTTGCTTTTTATAATTTTGGCGAGGTAGGTCAGAACAAAGCGGATAATTATGTCAGCGGATATGACTATTTGAATACAGTGGTTCCGTTTGTGCGTTTTATGGACAATGATTCATCTTTTGCGGTTTCGGATGACAGGATCGTGTTTTTTGCGGGGGCAGAAGTTCCCACCAATATCGCCACAAAGTTTTTGGAAGAAGAGGTACAAAGCATTTACTATGATGAAAACTATGTAGGGCTGGTATTTCATAATGCAAGCGGGGAAGGGGCATACCGGCTTGACGTGTATGACAGTGCAGGAAATAAAGCCGGATCTTTGTTTTTTGACATAGAGTATACGGATATCATTTTTAACAAGGACCAGGTGATTATTTATAGTGATAAAGAATGTCAGATCAGCAGTATAAAAGGTGTGAGTAAATTTTTGGGCAGTTTTGAAAAGAATACTTCTTTGCTGATTCCGACCAATTCTGCATACCGGTATATGGCAGTGACATCTGATTCTATAGATACCATTGAATTGAAATAGGGAAGAAACATAATGTACTATATAGCATTGATTATTGTAGCATTGATTTTTATATGGCGGATCGTGGCGGGGTTTCGGAAAGGGATGGTACAGGAGATCATTTCTCTGATCGCTATGGTGGCTGCCGGAATCTGCATCTTATTGATCCTGGGGGCGGTAGGTAACTACCTGAACCATGAAATTGGGAAGTTAGTTCAGATGATAGTGGTGTTGTTTGTGGTATGTGTCGTGTACCGTCTGGTGCACACACTGTTCGTATCATTGGAACTGATATCGAAGCTGCCGCTGATCAAATGGGTGGATAAACTGTTAGGGGCAGTGGTGGGATGTGCGGAAGCAGTTTTGATAGTGGGAATTTTCGTTTACTTACTAAAAAATTGGGGGCTGTCCTTTTTGCAGTGACCTTCTGTTATGCGTCGTATGCTGTGGGAGGAGAAAACCGCTGTTTTTGGTGGTTTTTTTGGCTTCAAAAAAAATTGTAAAAAAAATTGGAAAAATATGTTGACAATAATTACATCATCTGATATATTATAAAAGTCGCACGTCGGAAGTACTCCGAAAGCGAAAAATGCCTGATAAAGTGTGTCTGAGCAAGACCTGTTTTGAAGGCAGGAAGCACCTTGACAAATAAACAGCAATGCAGACCTGAAAATTCAGAGAGAATAATT
>OFGG01001362.1_pt1 | contig 16254 bp, 13 predicted proteins | sample 1521701 | NCBI WGS metagenome assembly OFGG01 (sample SAMEA3504081, study PRJEB24116) | mouse gut metagenome | biome: mouse gut; feature: mouse-associated habitat; material: faeces | place: Denmark | collected 2011
CCGCCACATCTTCTCATACCAGTCCCGGGATTCCTCCGGCTTACACACCACGATCATTTCCTGCTTTTCAAACTGATGGATCCGGTACACACCTCTCTCCTCTAAGCCATGCGCCCCTTTTTCCTTCCGGAAACAGGGAGAATAGCTGGTGAGAGTCTGTGGCAGGCTTTCCGGCTGAACAATGGTATCAATGAATTTTCCAATCATGGAATGCTCGCTGGTTCCGATCAGATATAAATCCTCTCCCTCAATCTTATACATCATAGCGTCCATTTCTGCAAAACTCATAACCCCAGTTACTACATTACTCCTGATCATAAAAGGAGGAATACAATATGTGAATCCTCTGCCGATCATAAAATCTCGTGCATAAGACAATACTGCTGAATGTAACCTCGCAATATTTCCCATCAAATAGTAGAATCCATTCCCCGCAACTTTACCTGCACTTTCAAGATCTATTCCATTAAACCTCTCCATAATATCCGTATGATACGGTATATCAAATTCAGGAACTACCGGGTCTCCATATTTCTGTATCTCTACATTTTCACTGTCATTTTTACCAATCGGTACAGAAGGATCTATAATATTTGGAATAGCCATCATAATCTTCTTAATCTTTGCCTCTACATCCTTTTCATCTGCGGACAATGATTCTACACGATCAGCATTTTCTTGAACTTTCTTTTTCAGCTCTTCTGCCTCTTCTTTCTTCCCTTGAGCCATACATGCCCCAATCTGTTTAGATATCTTATTACGATCTGCGCGAAGTGCTTCTACCTCTTGCTTTATATTTCTATTTTTCTGATCTAATTCTAATACTTCGTCCACCAAAGATAATTTTTCATCCTGAAATTTTTTCTTAATATTTTCCTTAACTATATCCGGATTCATTCTTACAAATTTTATATCTAACATTTTATCCTCCTACTTTTTCATCATTTTTACATCTACATCATAATTTTCATAGATAGCTTTGTCTAATGCTTCTGCCTCTTCTTCCGCCAACTCGATATAACTTTCTCCCTTAATGATCTCCTTTATATATGTGTAACATCCTTCACGGCTATGCATAGCGTTCAATATCCATCCATTATTGTTACTATCTAATATTGCGACCGCAAAACTCAGCTTACCACCCATTTCATTAAAAGCGTCGTATTTTACAATACCGGTCTTTCGGAAATTTCTATCTAACTTCTTACTCATTTCCTTGATGTCGTTACGATTTTGTTTCGTAACCTTCACAATTGCGTCTACTTCACCAAATTTTTCTCTCAGACTATCTTCAAGAGTTTTCCCGTTTCTCCCCTTCATAAACACATTATAACTACTTTGCAGACGATTATATTTCATACTCAAGTTTACATACAGAATAAAAAGTATCACTATCATACTAAGTATGAATAGAAATATGTAAGCCGGATCTATCCTTAATGTTTCCAGTATCTTACTTTCCATATATCAATCTTCCCTTCGTATACTCATTATTATGTCGAACACTCGTTCTAACTCTTCATCAGAATAGTATTCTATCTCAATCTTTCCTTTTCCATTGCCTTTTGACGCAACATTCACTTTTGTACCTATTACTTCTTTCATTTTCTCTTCAATGTCTTTGTAGATAAATGCGTTTTCAACTACTTTCTTTTCTTTTACCTTCTTGGGGTTCTTAATATCTTTAATTAATTTTTCAGTTTCTCGTACGCTTAACTTTTCATCGAATATCTTATTAGCAAGGATATACTGCTGTTCTTTATCATCAATCGCAAGAAGAGCCCTCGCATGCCCTGTAGATATCATATCATCTACTATCATTTGCTGAACCTTTTCATTCAATTTTAAGAGGCGCATTGAATTCGTAACTGCTGTTCTGCTCTTGGATACTCTCTCTGCCACTTCATCCTGTTTCAAATTAAATTCTTCCAAAAGTCTTTTAAATGCCATTGCCTCTTCAATCGGATTAAGATTTTCTCTCTGTATATTCTCAATCAATCCAATCTCAATAACTTCCTGTTCCGAAAACTCTTTGATAATCACCGGAACTTCTTTCACGCCCGCCATCTTAGCCGCGCGCCATCTTCTTTCACCTGCTATAATCTCATAATAATCTTTTCTTTTTCTTACCAGTAAAGGCTGCAATATTCCAAACTGCTTGATAGAATCTGCCAACTCCAGCAACGCGTCTTCTTCAAATTTTTTACGAGGCTGCTCTCTGTTAGGTTCCACTATATTTATCTTCATCATTTGTTCGCCGGAATTTTGTTCCACATCATCCTTTGAATACAACTCTGATTCTACGGAGGACTTCGACCCCTTATTATCAGGAATCAGACTATCAAGTCCCTTTCCCAGTCCCTTTTTCTTTACTGCCATCTTATTCTCCCCCAATTACTTCTTCTCTATTACTTCATTTGCAAGCCTCATATAACTCTCTGCTCCTGCAGATTTGGGATCATATTGATTGATTGGAGTTCCATAACTTGGCGCTTCTGCAAGTCTAATATTTCTCGGAATAATAGTTTTATATATATTCTGCTGTAAATTATCCTTAACATTCTCAACAACCTGAAGAGATAAATTCGTTCTTGCGTCATACATCGTAAACACAACACCTTCTATCTCCAGGTTTGAATTCAGCCTTTCTTTAACCAATTCAACCGTATGTATTAACTGACTCAATCCTTCCAACGCATAATATTCACATTGAATCGGAACCAATACAGAATCTGCCGTCGTCATAGCATTAATCGTAAGCAAACTCAACGACGGAGGACAATCAATAATTATAAAATCATAATTATCTCTTATCTTCTGAATAGAATTTTTTACTATAAATTCCTTATTTTCGACATCAATCAATTCAATTTCGACTGCTGATAGATCTACATTAGAAGGAAGTATATCCAAATTTTCTATTGTTTCCTTTTTGATTACTGTTTCTATTTCTGATTCACCTATAATCATATCATAGATTGTCTTGTCTACATCGTCTTTATCAAGACCTAATCCGCTGGTCATATTTCCTTGTGGGTCCATATCTATTGCAAGTACTTTTTGACCCTTCTCAGCAAGAGAAGCAGACAGGTTGATTGCAGTCGTAGTTTTGCCAACTCCACCCTTTTGATTGGCAATTGCTATAATTCTTCCCATCTATAAAATCACCTTTCTTTAATCATGCATTAAGTATAACACTTTTCCATCAGGTTATCTACCTATTGTTTTATTTAATAATATATTTTCCATTTTCAATAAATGTTTCACGTGAAACATTTATCTTTTAGTTGATTTTCTCTATGTTATCTAATATTCCATTAATCAAAAACCATCTTATCTAATAAAATCTGTTATCATTTTATAATGCAAAATATTTAAAGCAAAAATTATACCTTTTAAAGATTGACAAACAAAAAAAGGATATCAAATGTTTCACGTGAAACATTTGGTATCTTTACACAATTTATCAAACAAATAAAATGCTAACAATTAAGAATACTAGTTATTAGCATTTTTTACATTTCACAATTCTTATAATAACATTTATATTATTTACAACAATCTGTTTTATTGTAATACAAAAGTATGTCCATAAGTTAACATCAAACTATATGGTTGATATCAAATAGTACACTATAATAGTGTTCTATCCGATTATAGAATAACCAATGAAATATCTGATCCATGCCAGTATTAGGCATACACTTAACAGCAATACAAAACCATTGACTAAAACTTTCCAGAACATAACTGTGAGAGCCAGACGGTTCGGAAGTTTGATTTTTTACTGAACAGAGCGCCAGTGTATCATTCACATTTTATCAAACTAACTAACCCTAATTTATATCTGATATCTTTATTTCGGTCAACGATGACTCCACCTTGCATTATTCAACTGCTTTGAAGAAAAAGCAATTGACACACTACACCGTACTTTATCCTTTGAAAATCTATTTATCAATATTGCTTATCAATGTATAAAACCAGATTGGACAGCAAATGTATTTATAACACCTTGATCAACTTAAAAAGAAATGTTTCACGTGAAACATTTCTTTCTTAATACATTTCAGAAAACATTCAAAAGTATATGCTCTTCATATAATTTTCTTCTTTAAATTTACGCAATATCTATAGGAAAATCATATACACTTTTCAAAATAATAATCACAATCTAAATTCGTGGATATAAATAGAATAGCTGAAAACAAAAGTCTCAAAACTATTATTCACAATAAATATAATAAAATTATAATTATTAATTTACCAAAACCATATAGGCCAAACCAACCAATACATCAAAAAGCTGGAAATCATAAATAGACAAAAGAAGAAAGAACCAATTTAACTAAAGGTAAGATAAACAAATTAAAATTCAACAAACTGAACTAAATGGCAATTATTTTGGCATACCTTTTATTTCCGTTCAACCAAGCATTTCTTTAATTAGACAGAAATAGTATAAAATTCTTAGCCATCGCAACAAATATAAGTAATTAAAAAAGCAGATATAACATATAATGTTACATCCGCTCTTTTATCATATATTTACAGATAAATCATCCATATTTATTCAGTTAAGCATTTGTCTAACAATCTCTCTTACGATTTTATTACAAAAGCCTTACTAAAATTTCTACCTTTTTATAAATCAATTTCACATATTCTATCTACTTCAATGGTTCTTTCGTAGGCATTCCTGCCTTTCTGGGATATTTATTCTGTGTGTTCTTCATCTTCTTTATTCTTACAAAGGACCTTTGAATATCCGTACCAGGAAGCTTAAACTTTTCAACTTGATCAATTTTTCCACCTAATATCTTTATCGCTTTCTCTCCATCGGATATCTCCGTCTCAACATCTCCTGATTTATAAGATATAAATTCTCCTCCTACTTTTACATACGGAAGACAATATTCCGACAATGATGCCAGATTTGCAACTGCCCTTGACACACACAATTCAAACCTTTCTCTATACTCCGATTCTCTGGCGTAATCTTCCGCTCTTCCATGAATCGTCCGAATCCTGTTAAGTTTTAATTCTTCTATTACATGGTCAAGAAATTTTACTCTTTTATTCAAAGAATCTAACAATACAATATTAAGATCAGGAAAAGCAATCTTAAGAGGAATACCCGGAAAACCCGCTCCTGTACCTACGTCTATGACATATTCTATCTGCTCCATATCCATAATCGCTGCAATAGAAAGACTATCTGTAAAATGCTTGTCCACTACTTCCTGATACTCTGTAATTCCTGTAAGATTCATTACTTTATTCCACTCCAATAGTATCTCATAGAATCTATCAAACTGCTTTAATTGCACATCAGTCAATGTTATATTTAATGCAGATAATCTGTTCTCTAATATATGTTCCATCTTACTCTCCAATCCCTTTTAGAATATTATTACATCAACAGTGCAGCCCAACAATCAAAAGATTTTACATCGTCAGATAAACCAACAACACAGAAATATCTGCAGGCGATACCCCCGATATCCTGGATGCCTGTCCGATGGATACTGGTCTGTATTCTTTCAGCTTTTGTACTGCTTCTATCCGGAGACTTTTCACCTTATCATAATCTATATTTTCCGGAATCTTCTTACTCTCCAACTTTTTAAACTGTTCCACCTGCTTCTTCTGCCTATTGATATATCCTTCGTACTTAATCGATATCTCTACCTGTTCCATTACCTCTTCTGCCAAATCTTCCGGGAATTCAGGTCTGGCCTCATCGATCTCATCCAAAATTCTATAAGAAAGTTCTGGTCTTCTGATTAACTCCGCCAGCGAAGCGCCTGATGCCAAAGGAGTACTTTTATAAGTTTCCAACAATTTTCTTACTTTTTCTGTAGTTCCTACATTTGTACTCTTAAGTCTCTCTACTTCCTTTTGAACCAACTCCTCTTTCTTAAGTAACTTCTGATATCTTTCTTCTGATATGAGTCCGATTTCGTACCCGATTTTTGTGAGCCTTTGATCTGCATTATCCTGTCTAAGCAATAATCTATACTCTGCCCTGGAAGTCATCATACGATATGGCTCATGACTTTCCTTCGTCACCAGATCATCAATCAACACACCAATATAAGCTTCCGAACGGTCCAGTACGACAGCTTCCTTTCCCTGCAATTTTCTTGCCGCATTAATTCCTGCTATCAATCCCTGGGCCGCCGCTTCTTCATATCCGGAACTTCCGTTGAACTGTCCTCCGCTAAAAAGTCCTTCTATGTCCCGAAACTCAAGGGAAGGTTTCAATTGTCTGGCGTCGATACAGTCATATTCGATTGCGTATGCGTTTCTTACAATCTTTACATTTTCAAGTCCCGGCACAGTTCTGTACATTGCATATTGGACATCTTCCGGAAGAGAGCTGGACATTCCGCCTATATACATCTCGTTCGTCTCCAGCCCTTCCGGTTCTATGAACACCTGATGCCTGTCTTTATCTGCAAATTTTACTACCTTATCTTCAATCGAAGGGCAGTATCTTGGACCGGTCCCCTCTATCATTCCTGAAAACAAAGGTGAACGATCTATATTCTTTCTTATAATATCATGTGTCGCAGGATTCGTATATGTCAGCCAGCAGGATATCTGATCAATCTGCACATCTTTTGGATTCGTCGTAAATGAAAATGGAACTACCCTCTCATCTCCAAATTGTTCTTCCATCTTATCAAAATCTACCGAATTCTTATCAATTCTAGCCGGAGTTCCTGTCTTGAAACGATACATCTTGATTCCAAGCTCCTTCAGGCAATCTGTCAGATGATTTGCCGCCTGAAGCCCATTCGGTCCTGTATTATTACTGACTTCTCCATATATACACCGGGCCCTGAGATAAGTTCCTGTACACAATATTACCACACGGCAGGGAAAGATCGCTCCAGACAGAATCTGCACACCTGTCACCTTCTTATCCTGCGTCACAATATTCACTACTTCAGCCTGCTTTATCTCCAGATTCTCCTGATTCTCCAACACCTGACGCATCGTACGGCTGTAATTTGCTTTGTCCGCCTGCGCTCTGAGGGAATGTACCGCCGGCCCCTTAGACTTATTAAGCATCTTCGATTGGATAAAGGTACGATCTATCACCCTTCCCATCTCACCGCCAAGCGCATCCAATTCCCTGACAAGATGTCCTTTAGAACTTCCTCCTATATTAGGATTACATGGCATTAACGCCACACTGTCCACACTCACGGTAAACATAATCGTATGGAATCCCAGTCTGGCGGCTGCAAGCGCCGCTTCACATCCGGCATGCCCAGCACCAATTACAGCCACATCATAAGCATCTTTACTTACCCATACAGAATTTGCTGAAAATCTCATTAACCAAATCCTCTCCCATCGTCTCGCCTGTTATATTTCCTAGTTTCTCATATGCATCCAGCAGATCAATCGAGTAAAAATCCTCCGGCATGCCCGCGTCGATGCTATCCCTCACTCTTTCAAGAGATTCTAACGCCTCTGATAACTCATTCTTATGCCTTATATTCGTAATGTAAATTTCATCATTAAACGAAAGATTTCCTGCAAAAAACATCCTTTTCAGATTATCCTCCAATTCACCTATTCCACGCAAATTTCTTGCCGAAACCTCAATTATAGGCAATTCAATATCATTTTCTTCACTTTCGTTACTATTATCTTTATTTAAATTTGAATAATTTCCTTCATTTTTTAACAAATTCATATCTGAGACTACACTTAGATTCTCATGAATGTCTTCATCAACACTAAAATAAGCCTGCTTCACGATTTCCTTCGTCACTTTCATATTAAGATCTGACTTATTCAATAAAATAATAGCCTTCTTCCCCTGTATCAGACGAAGAATTTCTCTGTCATTTTCATCCAGATCCTTCGACGAATCTATCACATACAGAATCAGATCCGCCTGATGCGCCTGTTCTTTTGCTTTATCAACACCGATCTTTTCTACTATATCCTTCGTCTCTCTGATTCCCGCCGTATCCATAATATTCAGAGATATCCCGCTCAGGTTAAGATGCTCTTCCAACACATCCCTGGTAGTACCCGCTATATCTGTGACTATTGCACGATCTTCCCCCAAAAGTACATTCATAAGAGAAGACTTCCCGGCATTCGGCCTTCCAAGTATAACCGTCCGTATCCCTTCTTTCATTAAGCGTCCATTATCGAATGATTCCAGCAGACGCCTGATACGCGTCGACATATCCTCCACAACACGTCTCAGTTCTTCCCCGTATCCATCTACGCTGATATGCTCGGGATCGTCAAGAGCCGTTTCTATAAACGCAGTGTGATAAATTATTATATTTCTTATATCATTTATTTCATTCTTAATACTTCCCTTTAACTGACTAATCGAACTCTGCAGCGCATACTGATTCTGAGCGGCTATCAGATCTCCCACGGCTTCCGCCTGAGACAGATCCAACCTTCCGTTCAAAAAAGCTCTCTTCGTAAATTCTCCCGGCTCAGCCGGTCTTGCGCCATTTTCTATCAATATTTCAAGAATCTTCCTTACTACATAGACTCCCCCATGACAGTTGATCTCTACCGTATCTTCTCCCGTGAAACTACGCGGACCACGCATCAACATGACCAGAACCTCATCCACCGTCTCTTCCTGATCCATAATATAGCCATAGTGAATCGTATGAGACTTCTGTTCACTCAGTTTTTTTTCTCCCTTAGATCTGTATACACGATCCGCAATGAAAAATGATTCCGGTCCGCTCATTCTTACAATCCCAATTCCCGCAATGCTCACTGCCGTCGAAATTGCCGCAATTGTCGCGCCATCCCTCATAGATATCCCCTCTCCTTTTACTCTATAACTTCCGTCTCCTATACTGACTCACTCGCATCTCCGTCGAAATATTGAAAAAGAAGCTGCTGCATTAATTTGCAGCAGCCTCTTTTCATTAACGATTACGTACAAGTGTCACAACCACTCTTCTATAAGGCTCTTCACCTTCACTATGTGTCGATACTGCCGGGTCAGCCTGCAGCGCCGAATGGATAATCCTTCTTTCATACGGATTCATCGGCTCCAGCGACACGGTTCTTCTATTTCTCTTCACCTTGCTTGCGATGTTCTTTGCAAGATTCTCGAGAGTTTCTTTCCTTCTTCTTCTGTAATCCTCCGTGTCTAATTTCACACGTACATAGCCGTCCTGCATCTTATTGGCGACTCTGTTTGTCAGATACTGGAGCGAATCCAATGTCTGTCCGCGCTTTCCGATCAGAATTCCCATATTGCTTCCTTCCATACTAATAGAAAGAGCGCCCTCTTCATCTATTATAGATGTGATATTCACATCTTTCATATCCATGGCCTTCAATACATCTTCAATAAATTTCTCACATGCCTTTATTGTCTGATCCTCAACAATGGCAAGTTCTACTTCTTTCTTCTCCGCTGCATTTTTCTCTGAAGGAGATGATGTCGGCTGTACCTTTTCTATATCTTTCTTTTCCTTCGGAGTATTATTCTTTTTCTTTACATCCTTCTTCGGAGACTCTTTTTTGGAAATCTCTTTTTTCGAAGATTCCTTTTTGGAAACCTCTCTTTTTGACGCCTCTTTCTTAGGAAATTCTTTCTTTTCCTTTGCAGCAGGATCTCTTTTGATTGGTTCCTTTACCACTGATACGTCTACCTTCGGAATATTGATCTCGTATTCTTCTTCCTTTACCTCTTCCTTCTTCCGCGCCTTAATCACAGCCTGTTTCATTCCGATTCCTAAGAATCCGGCGCTTCCTTTTTCGATCACCTGATAATCTAACTGATCGCTTGTTACTCCTAACTGGACTAATGCCTCCGTAATCGCATCGTCCAATGTCTTTGCTGATACAGTGATATATTCCATGAATAACGCCCCCTAATTATTTTCATTGAATTTTTTAACCATGTTTGCTTTTGAAGCCAAGCTTCCAGGTTTTGCATTTTCAGCGCTTTTCCTTGCCTGTTCGACTCTCTTTTCCTTTTCTTTCTCACTCATTCCCGACACATTGCGGCTCGCAGAATCCCGGATACTTCTCGTATTCGTCTGAGCCATCGCGTTGATCCTCTCGGCTTTCTCACCGCGCTTCTGTCTCTTCTTCTCAGCCTTCTCCTTATTTCTCTCTATCAAATCTTCTATAGATATCTCTCTTAAACTCTTGTTAATGATCACCTGCTGAATAATCCTCACAACCGCGCTGATTACCCAGTAAAGGCCGATACCGGCAGACAGAGAAAATACCATGAATACAGAGAACAGAGGCATCGTCACATTCATCGTATTCATCGTACTTGCCATCGGATTTTCTTTATCCATCTGCTGTCCAGAGATAGCCTGCGATACCTTAATACTCAGATATTGAGTAAGTCCTGATAACACAGGAAGCAGAACAGCCGTTATAATTACAAGAACCGGAGCTATCCCAAAATCTCCGCTGTTCTTTATCATAGCGATCGGAGCTATGGTAAGATCCGGAATCGTAAGAAAACGATTCACACTCGCCGGCGCGTCTTTAATTGCCGGAACATAATTCTGAATATCATAGATGACAGGATATAAAGCCAGAAGAAGCGGCATTTGTATCAACATAGGGAGACATCCTCCCATCATAGATGTTCCGTACTTATCATAGACCTGCTGAATTTCTTCCTGCTGCTTCATCATAGAAGCCTGATCTTTCTTATTTCGATACTTTTTCTGAATCGCCTGTACTTCCGGATTTATCACTGACATCATCTTTGTCGATCTTTGTTGATTGATCGTCATAGGAAGCATCAACGTATATACAAAAATAGTATAAAAAATAATCGACAAACCTACCAGTCCATTATCCCCCGGTAATACACTGTCTAATATCGTATAGATAAAGTTCATAACTTTACCTAACAACCAACTGATCTGACCTATAATAGGCCAGTTAGCAGTTGCTGTTAACAAACTAAACGCCATACTCATCTCCTCCATTATCCTCTTTAATCGTTCTAAAGCACGTCTGATAAATCTTCAAACACACTCTACGGGACGGGGTCGTATCCTCCTTTGGCAAATGGATTACAGCGAAGTATCCGCCACGCCGCCAAAGCTCCACCCTTCAGAGCGCCATATTTTTCAATTGCTTCCACTGCATACTGTGAGCATGTCGGATAATAGATACATGACGAGAATCCCTTAAGAGCGGACAAATGTTTCTGATAGAATCTGATAGATACTAAAAGTATCCTTTTCATACACATTACCCCTAATCTATAATTTCATGAAGACGACCCAGATGAAGCATCGCGCTTTCAATGTCATGATAATTCTTTTCTTTCGCGCCCATCCTGGCTATCACTACTATATCCAACCCACATCGGAATCTGTCTTCTTTCAACCGATATCCTTCTCTGATCAATCTTGTTAATCTGTGTCTGACTACACTATTGCCCACTTTCTTACTCACAGATATTCCTAATCGGTTCTTTCCGGCCTGGTTCTCCAAAACATACATTACCAGATACCTATTTGCATAAGATGTGCCGTTCTCATAAACATTCCGGAAATCCTTACTCTTCTTCAATGATTCGGAATACTGCATCCCTTAATTCTCCTAAACACACTGTTTTGCTGTTCTTCCATATATGATCGCCCGCATTGCGGCACGATCTGCACGAAACAAACGCGTATCTTTATATATAGAAGAAAAGGCCACATATATGCGGCCTACGCTGATAATACTTTTCTTCCTTTTGCTCTTCTGCTTGCAAGCACTTTTCTTCCGCCGGCTGTCTTCATCCTTGCTCTGAATCCATGCACTTTGGATCTCTGTCTCTTCTTCGGCTGAAACGTCATTTTCATAGATATCCACCTCCTTATATCTCATAAGGGATACTCCCCACTTTTTTACTTAAGACATCATTTCTGATTATATAGAAAAAAAACTCTTGAGTCAAGCTATTCCTTCATTTTTCTTAGATAAATACGTTTCAAATTGAAAAATAGAGATATTATCCACAAATTGTGGATAATATCTCTATTTTATGTGGAAAAACTGTGGAATTAATTTTATTTTTTTATCCTGACCCTTTAATTATACAGTTTTTTCCTGTGAATTACATTTTCCACAATGATTTAAACATTGCTTAATTTGCAATTTTGATGTAAAATAGTTAAGATAGCAAGATTAGAGTCATTACATACTTTTGGTAGATTAGGAGTTTATAACGATGAATACTGTGATAGAAAAATGGCCGGAAATTATTGAACAGCTCAGAGTAGAACATGAATTATCCAACGTATCTTTTAATACCTGGATCCAGCCATTAAAAGTATACAATGTAATCGACAATACTGTATTTATTCTGGTGAATATCAATGCAAGCGTCGAATATATAGAGAAAAAGTACCTTCTTCCTTTGAAGGTATGCATTTCTGAAGTAACGGGAAACGACTATGAAGTAGTTTTTCTTTCCGAGGACGACTCCAGAATCTATGAAATTAAAAGCGCTTCGACAGACTCTAATACTAAAAAAAGGACGAAGACCGCAAGTGAGAAAGCAGGACTGAATCCCAAGTATACATTTGATACTTTCGTCGTAGGAAGCAATAACAACTTTGCCCATGCGGCATCCCTTGCCGTGGCGGAATCGCCCGGAGAAGTTTATAACCCGCTCTTTTTATACGGCGACGTAGGACTGGGGAAGACTCATTTGATGCATTCGATCGCACATTTTACGCTCAATAAGAACAGCAAGAAAAAAGTATTATATGTAACAAGCGAGACTTTCACCAATGAGCTGATCGAGGCTCTGAAAAAGGGTAAAACCGCGGATAACGAATCCGCTATGGCACATTTCCGCGATAAATACCGCAATAACGACGTGCTCTTGATCGACGATATTCAATTTATCATCGGCAAAGAGAGTACTCAGGAAGAATTCTTTCATACGTTTAATCACCTGCACACATCCGGAAAACAGATTATCATCTCCAGTGATAAACCTCCTAAGGATATTGAAACACTGGAGGCAAGACTTCGTACCCGCTTCGAATGGGGACTGATCGCGGACATCTCTGCACCGGATTATGAGACGCGTATGGCGATTCTTAGAAAGAAGATCGAACTTGATCATCTTGACAAATACAATATACCGGAAGATGTTTTAAAATATATTGCCGATAATATTAAATCCAATATCAGAGAATTAGAAGGTTCTCTCAACAAACTAATTGCTCTTTATAAACTAAACAAGACAAATTCCATTGACCTTACAATCGACATAGGTCTTGCTGCAGAAGCGCTAAAAGATATTATCTCTTCTTATAATAATAGAGAAGTAACGCCGGAACTAATCCTTGATATTGTGTCCGACCACTTCAATATTACGATTGCCGATTTGAAGAGTAATAAAAGAAGCGCAAATATTTCTGTCCCCAGACAGATCGCAATGTACCTGATCCGTTATCTGACAGAGACGCCGTTACAGGCAATCGGTCTTATTCTTGGTGGAAAAGACCACTCCACAGTCAAATATGGCGTGGAAAAGATCGAAAAATCAATCGTTAAAGATGAGACGCTGAATAATACGATTAATATTATAAAGAAAAAGATTAATCCGGCATAATAGGGAAAAAATTGTGGACAACTTATGGAAAACCAGTGGACAAGATGTGGAAAATGATTTTTAAGGTCACAAAAAAGTTTTCTTAGAAAAATTTTCACCAATACATCCACATTGTTTTATGATTTAATTCACATAGTTTTTAATCACGAAACCACTGATAAATCCTAGCGTAGAAGGGGTTTTCCCCTTTTCCACATCCCCTAATAAGAATAAGGAGAAAGTATTTTATATATTAATATATCCAACCCCGGCAGAAAGGAGTTTTACACATATGAAAATCATCTGTAATAAGAATAATCTTGCCAAAGGAGTCAGTATGGTGGCAAAAGCCGTTCCGTCAAAGACAACGATGCCAATTTTAGAATGTATTCTGATAGACGCTACAAACGATATTATACAGTTGACGGCAAACGATATGGAATTAGGTATCAGGACGGACGTGCAGGGAGAAATTATCAATAGAGGAATGATTGCGATTGACGCTAAGATATTTTCAGAAATTGTTCGTAAGCTGCCTGACAACGAAGTGACGGTCGAGACAAACGAGAATCTTCAGGTAACAATTACTTGTGAAAAAGCGAAATTTGATCTGTCAGGAAAGCCTGGAGAAGAGTTTTCTTACCTTCCGGTCATAGAAGAAGAAGATTCTATCGAAATATCTCAGTTTACTTTGAAAGAGATTATCAGGCAGACCATATTTTCTATTTCAGACACAGAGATGAATAAATTAATGACCGGGGAATTATTTGAAATTAAGAATAATGTATTAAGAGTTATTTCACTTGACGGACATCGTATCTCGATTAGAAAGATTACTTTAAAAGATGATGTCAGCGATAAGAAGCTGATTGTTCCCGGGAAGACATTGGTAGAAATCAGTAGGATTCTATCAGGAGAAGTAGAGAGTATGGTTCATATTTCTTATACAAATAATCATATAGTCTTCGAATTCGGAAATACAGTCGTGGTGTCGCGTCTGATTGAGGGAGAATATTTCAAAGTCGATCAGATGTTGTCTAACGATTATGAGACGAAGCTGAGAATTAATAAGAGGGAGTTTCTGGATTGTATAGACAGAGCGACACTTTTCGTAAAAGAAGGGGATAAGAAACCGATTATTATCAATATCGGTGATGAAGTGATGGAATTAAGAATCAAGTCCCAGATTGGTTCTATGAATGAAGAGATATTTATCAACAAAGAAGGGAAGGATCTACTAATAGGTTTTAATCCGAAGTTTTTGATTGACGCGCTTCGGGTAATCGATCAGGATGAAGTGACTTTATATTTGATGAATGCAAAAGCTCCATGCTTTATCAAGGACGATGAAGAAAGTTATATCTATCTGATCCTCCCGGTTAATTTTAACTCGGCTTTATAAACATTGAGAGAGGTATGAGAAGTGGGCGGCATAAAATTAAGAGATGAATTTATTAAATTGGGGCAGGCGTTAAAAGCCGCCGGTCTTGTCGAGTCCGGAGCGGAGGCTAAAGAAGTCATTGTAGACGGATTGGTTCAGGTGAATGGGGAAACTGAGATCAGACGAGGACGGAAATTATATGCAGGAGATATCATCACTTTTGATGGAGAAGAAGTGAAAATTGAAGATTAAATCTTTAAGACTGAAGGATTACAGGAATTATGATCTTTTAAAACTTGATTTTGACGCTGCCGCTAATATATTCTATGGGGATAATGCTCAGGGGAAAACGAATATTCTGGAAGCGGTCTATCTTTCAGGGATTACCAAGTCACATCGCGGGGCCAAAGACCGGGATCTGATTCGGTTTGGGAAAGAAGAAGCTCATATTGAAACCGTTGTGGAAAAGAAGGGGATAGAATATCAGCTTGATATGCATCTGAAAAAGAACAGTCCTAAAGGCATCGCGGTTAATAAGATTCCCCTACGAAAAGCAAGCGAATTATTCGGGATCGTTAATCTTGTGTTTTTTTCTCCGGAGGATTTGAATATTATTAAGAATGGCCCTTCGGAGCGCAGGAAATTTCTGGATTTTGAGTTGTGTCAGCTTGACAGAATTTATCTGTATCATCTTACAAATTATAATAAAATATTAAATCAGAGAAATAAACTTTTAAAAGATATCAGTTTCCGGCCGGAGCTTAAGGATACCCTTCCGGTCTGGGATTTACAGTTAATTGATTACGGGAAAAAAATCATCGCTTCACGAAAAACTTTTGTGAACCGGTTAAATGAGATTGTTTATGATATACATAAGAAAATTTCCGGTGAAAAGGAAGAACTTTTTCTGAGCTATGAGCCGGATGTGGAAGAAAAACAGTTAGAGGAGGAATTGCTGAAAAACAGAGAAAGGGATTTGAAATTCGGTATGACTTCTGTGGGACCTCACAGAGATGATATGTGTTTTCTGATCCGGGATACTGACATCCGCAGATTTGGTTCCCAGGGACAGCAGCGGAGTTGTGCACTTTCTTTAAAACTCTCAGAAATAGAGCTGGTTAAAACCTCGGTTGGTGAAACACCTGTTCTGATTCTGGATGATGTGCTGTCGGAGCTGGACAGCAGCCGGCAGAATTTTCTTTTAAACAGTATTCATGATATTCAGACAATTATTACATGTACGGGGCTTGATGAGTTTGTGAAAAACAGATTTGAAATCAAT
>OFGG01001364.1_pt1 | contig 16239 bp, 15 predicted proteins | sample 1521701 | NCBI WGS metagenome assembly OFGG01 (sample SAMEA3504081, study PRJEB24116) | mouse gut metagenome | biome: mouse gut; feature: mouse-associated habitat; material: faeces | place: Denmark | collected 2011
TCCGCTCTCGAGACTGTAGATGTAACGGATATCGTTCAGCGGAGTGTGAGAGAGTGTGACTTTCCCGTTCTCAACGGTCAGTGTCTCCTCGATGGGAACGGTGATCTTTGTCGTGTCATCCGCGATTTCCTTATCTGAGCCGTACTGCATCGCGAGCAGATCCGTGCTGAATAAAGAGTTGCTGGCTGTAAATTTACCGGTTTTTGTCCGGAATAACCGGGTAATTAACGCGCCCTGCGCGTCTTTGATTTCCTCCCCCTCGGCCGCTGTCTGAAGGCTCGGCTCTTCCAGGTTGGTCAGACGGCCGATCACGGAACCGTCAGAGAGATCTGTAAAAATAAGGCTGCGTACTTTGTCGAGAATCAGTTCGTTTACGTTCATTATGTAGTTTCCCCTTTCTTTGTTGAGGAAGAGCCCGCTTTATATATCGAGTTCTCCCATCCAGTTTAATGCTTCATTGTCCACTTCTTTTAAGTTGATTCCGAATCCGGAATACCCGCTCGAAAGCAGCAGATCTGCGTTTCTGATTTTTCCGATCCGTGCGACACTGTCCATAAACGCGAATATTTTCATATCAAAAACAGTGATGTCGTCCCGTTTGAATCCGCTGGAATTAACCATTGCGGAGATCAGTGGCAGCAAATGGGATTTCACGGGCTGGTTTCTGAATTTTTCGTATTCCTCGCGTGCATCGTCAATCAGGATTTTTCGTGTCGCTTCGTTTCCGGGAAGTTCGTCGTTCCGTCTGAGTCTGTGCATTCTGCGCAGTATATCGACGATGGCGGAATAGACATACCGGTCGATCTGTATAAGAGGTTTCCCGTCCGCATACTGTACCATTACGTTTTCTTTCAGTTCGCTGTGGAACATGATTTTCATTCCGGAAAAGTCCGGCAGACAGCCGAACAGAATTTCCGTGTCTTTTGCGGTGTAGTTTCCGGCCAGCAGGGTATAGAACAGTTCAAAGTCCGGTATTTTTGTGTAGTCGATCCCCGCTTCATCCAGCTGCCATTTCAGGTCGGCGCCGACGGAACAGAGTGTGTGAATCATATTATAATAGTTTCTTTCGCCGTACCGGCATATTTCGCCCAGAGTGGGCTGTCTGATAACAAGAAAGTCGTTGATTCTGATGCTGTATCCCTGATACAGTTTCAGATTGTCGTGCTCCCCGTACTGACAGATTGGACCGGTTCCCTGTGCCTCGGGGCTGTCCGCAACCGGCGCGTCTCTGCTGTTATAGTTTCTGCATGGCAGAATACGGGGGAGTGATTCTGGTTTCATGTGCTCACCTCCTTTCTGCAGTGTCTGAAATGTTATGCATCTTTCTCAGTTTTTTCCGGAAGTCGTCGGTGAAGACGGCGGACAGAAAAATGGAATAATCTGATGCAATCTGTAATCTTCTGGAGACGGACTGTCCGGAGGGCTGGTATTCTGAGGTTATTTTCAAACCGGGAAATAATTTTATTTCGATCAGATGATCTTTGTCGCAAAATTTTTCCTTTACCACTTCGCCCAGTGAATTGAGGATTCGCATGACCTCATGATCCGGACAGCCGGTTTTCTGCCTGACTGCGCGGGCAATCTCGTTCTGACTGTAATATTTTTTTTGTTTCTGTATGGCAGGTTCCCCCCTGAATTCTGCATATTTTCAGGATCGCGGACAGCAGTCCCGTCCTGTGTAACTTAAATTTCGCGCCACAGCAGGTCCTGTATTTACGTTCTGATTTCACATCCGGCCTTCTTTTTTGTCATTTTATAGCCGGCGCCAAAGATCCGGATATCGTCTCCGTGCTCTTCCAGCTGAAGGATTTCACTCCCGGACTGCAGAATCGCTTTTTTAAAACTTTCATTTCCACACAGAAACAGGATTTCCAGAAGGATATTCCGGATCTGTGAATTTTCCTTTTCTTCTATAGAAGATAAAAGACGGTACATGGTGGAAAATCCAATGTTTTCCCGGCTGATTTCTTCTGTGAGCTGCTCTTTGCGCAGCAGGGCCTGTTCTCTTTTTTCCTGCCCGGATTCTGTTTCGGAGGCGTAAATGATATTGCGGTCATGAACGTATTCATTCAGAAGACCGTATATTCTGCTGATCTGCTCCTGATTTACGCGGTTTGTCCTGTATAAGGCGGGATCCAGAACTGTGACAAACGGAAGCCGGTCTTTTTTGTAAGGGTTTTTTATCCGGAAGCCGTTTATAACCGTCTGCAGATAGTCCATCGAGGTGTGATATTTGCAGTAGTGTTTTTTATCCGGATTGTAATAGCCCTTCTGTCTGGAAATATGGGAGAAAAAGTGCGGCGTTTTCTTTTTTCCTTTTACGGTGGTCCCGTCTGCTGTTTCCTCATATTCCCTGATCAGGGGATCATATCTGGCGCGCAGGGCCCGGAGTTCTTTTCCGTTGTCAATGCCGGATTCCTTTTTTGCCTTATCAATTTCGATTCCGGACATGACGTCCAGCTGGCAGATATCATGGTACAATTCCCGGATCCCGTCGTAACCGGCACCGTGATACAGTTTGTCCCACAATAAGGAATTCAGTTCCTGGGACAGATTGACAATCTCGCCGATTTTATTCACGGATGTTTTTGTATCCAGATCCGCCTGCTGTTCCGGCGTATAGTAACGCGTCACTTTGCGGGCGGATACAAAAGAGGTCGGGGTCTTAAACAGGTGATAGTTGCGTTCGGCGGCGCGGGTCAGAATGCTGTCGTCCGTGAGCAGTACGGTATCGCTGTCAAAATCGGCGCCTGAAAGCCTCTGAAGAACATTTTCTCCGACAGAGCTGATGCAGACAATTTCATCCGTCAGGTTAAAATACCGGTCGATCAGACTGTTTTCCGAATTAAATGGAAGCCATAGATTTCCCATCGTTACGTGGGGACTTCTGCAGGCCAGCAGCCTCTGATTATATTCAAACCGTGTGCTGTGTATCTTTCCGTGTCCGATCTGGCTTGTTCCGTCAAAGGTTCCGATGGCCTGACGGAGCATTTCGACAGGGTTTCCAAGCAGGGTGGAATAGTTGCCATTGACATAAACATGTCCGCTTTTCAGGTTCTTATAGTAAGATCGCAGCAGGTCCGTCAGGAAATCCTGGTAATATTTTGTCTCTGTAAAGCGGTCGCTGATGCACATCAACTGGGAGACAACGTCATTTCTGCCGTGCATCGGACGGCTGAGCGGAGTGCACTGGTCAATATCCGGATACCGGATATAGTACCGCACGACTTCCGGGCGGTCTCTTAGCATCTGGGCGAATTCCAGAGAGGGCTGCAGGAATTCTCTTACTTCCGCTTCTGACAACTGCAGGGTATTTAGCAGCTGATAATGTGTCTGCACCAGGCGGCCGCCGAAAAAGTTTGTTTTTTTATCATGCTTTACAACACCGAAACCGGGATACAGGTGATCGAGCCAGCTGTCCCATGTGCCAAATTTCAGGTATTTAATGCTGCTGGGGGTGGTGATCAGTTTTACATCTTCTATTGCGGTGGCCCTGGTTTTTCCGTTCAGCTGTGAGACGCTGGTGATATTGTGGTCCCGGAACCATTGCTGGATATTGCAGTTAAAGCAGCAGGACTTAAACATCAGATTCCGCAGCAGTACCATTCCGTATTCTGCATAATCACCGAAAAGAGAACGATCCATCAGGGACTGTCCGTCCCAGATGGAATTGGAGATTTCACGCCTGCTTTCCGTTGTTTTTAAGCGTCCGTTTTCATCGTGTGTTTCTATGACGTCTTCCTGAAATACGCTGGTGTAGTCATTGATCAGCAGTATGTTTTCAGGGCGGATGCGGAGTGTGCCGGTTATACTGCTCGACGGGAGGGCAATGTACCCTTCATATGCGGCCAGGTCGATTTCCTGTCCTTTCTTTATGTTAATTCCGGCTGAACTGAATTTTAAGAGAGGTTTCTGCAGTTTCTCATTGATAAAAAGACATTTTCCGGTGCGGGCGGAGCCCGCTGATCGTTTCATGCGGCAGTATTTTACGCCATCACAGATAAAACCATTTTTATATAATTCAGCCCGGAGCGCGGCTCCTGTCATCAGGGTTTCCGGTTCTTTCTGTTTCGCATACTGCAGACAGGTTTCTTCCCGGCAGATAAACGGCTCCGGGAGACAGATTTTCCGGGAGACAGGTTCTCCCGTCCGTATGCCGACGATTTCTCCCGCATCATTTTTTGCAATACAGTCCTCAAATATCAGTTTCCCGGAATCATATCCGAATTTTACATAAACATTCCTGCCCATCTGATTCCATTCTTTTACGGAATACCGGAATGTCAGATTTATTACCTGGACGGAATACATATGATTCCCCGCCGTAAAAGCGAAATCTTTCCGCCTGTATTTTTTGTGGTAGATCCGGTATAGCGCAGTCAGATCCAGACTGTAATCAAGCGTATTGATAAATTTTCGCAGGTTGTACTGTCCGTCTCCGCATTTTAAAGAATATCCGGCGGCCGGATCTTTCGTGGAATGTGCTGCCAGGTAAATGTCTTTCGCGTCAATGGAAGGTATGTAGACTGATTTCTGTTTCAAGCGCTATTCCTCCGGATTCTTCAGATGTCTGCTCTCATAATAACTGCTTCCATAGTCAAAACACCTGTAAGTATATTCATATCGCTGAATGTAAGGTTCAAGACGGCCGCTTAAGCACATGTAATCCACAATCCGGCAGATATTCTCCTCGATCGTTTCTATTGTTCCGGGAATATACTGTGCGTCAATTTCCTGCGCGTCAATTCTGAAATCATCCTCGATATCCTCGCGGTTCATCCACATGGAAAGAAAATATTTTTCCTTCTTTTTATCATACCGGTAGGTGCATTTTACGGAATATCCCCCGTATCCGCATTCTTCCGGCGGCATGATCCGGACTGTGCGTCCTTCCCTGATAATTTTTTTCATTTTTTCCTCCGTTTTTTCTTAAATTACTGCCGTCTGGTTCTGTTTTCTGCATTTTTTCTGCACTGTTCGTCAAATCTCTGATCCGAGAGGATGCGGCGGGCAATCACTGAACCGTCCGTATTGCGTTTTCCCCCGCAGTCCGTGTTGTAATCAGATGGGCGGATGATGCCGCCAAAGGTGGTGTGATCTGCCTGAAAAGATCGTGCTCTGTAAAATGTTTCTGTCATGTGCGATGGTAAGTGCTCCTTTCTCTCTGTGAAATCACCGGTACATTTATATATTTCTCCAAAGAGAATCCGTTTTGAGGAAAAAATGGAAATAAATGGAAAAAATAAAAAATGGAAAAATGATGCGGGGGAACCGCAAAATAATATCTGAAAAGATGAAGTGCTGAAAATTTTAGTAAGGCCCGGAGTATGGTCCGGTTTATGGGACAGGTTATCTCGTATGATATTTTTTCCGGGAATGGCAGAGTAGCTGTGCACATAAAAACAAACATATATTCGAAAAAGTATTGACAGAAACAAACATAAGTTCTATAATAAAGACAACAAAAGAGACAGAAAGGTGAGAACAATGGAGCAGATACTGAATGCATATTATGCAGACAATGCAAAGAAGCTGCATGATATGTCTGATAAAATTTTATTAAAACTGCATTTCCCGGATAACGACAGAGACGATTTTTATTCGCTCGCGAATGAAGTTTTTTTCAGCGCCATGCGTCATTATGATCCTTCTGAGTCCTTTGACGGTTTTTTGTATTCATGTCTGTACAAAAAGTTCTGTTCAGAAATTACTGGAAGAATGAGGGACAAGCGGTGTGTGAAGATAAAGGTGAAAGAGAAGGGGGAAGACGGGAAGATAGTGGAAAAAGTCCGAATGATACCTGATGAGTCCCTCGACGCGCCTCTGGGAGATGAGGAAGACAGTACGCTTGGAGACATTCTGCAGAACGGAACGACGGTTGAGAGTGAACTTTTTGACAGGAGAGAAGAAGGGTACAGCAAAAAGATGATGTCATATCTCGACAGACTTTCCGCTATGCAGAAAAATGTACTAAGGCTTCTGACGGCAGGATATCTTCCGAATGAGATCAGGGATGAACTGCAGATTACTGAAAAGCAGTATGCGGACTGTAATGCCGCAATCCATTCATATAGAAATGTTTCAATTTTATTTTAAGACGATGGAGGATATGGTTATGGCAAAACCCCGTAAGCAGACTTATACCATGGATATGTATCTGCGCAAAATCAGGGATAAAGATATCTGTGATAATGCGGATGTGCAGAGGATGGCTGGCGCATGGAAAAACGGACAGATGAATGAACTGATTTTTACGGTGCTTACAGAGGACTATATTCCCCCGATTATTTTAGGAGAGGAGGAAAGTTCCCAGCTGTGGATTATTGACGGTCTCCAGAGGACATCCTCCTTAATGAGGTACCGGTACGGCAATCAGAAAATCACATCTGCGATTGAAAATTCAGTGATTCCCTACAGAACCAGGCGCAAGGACGACAATGGTGCGATCATGCTGGACGGAAATGGCAATATACTGTGGGAAGACGTGGAATTCAGTATCAGAAACAAAACGTACGGGGATCTTCCCGATGAGCTGAAGAAAAAGTTCAACGAATACCAGATTGAAACGGTCATACATGAGGAATGCAATACCAGACGGATTTCAACCCTGATCAAGCGGTACAATAATCACACGTCCATGAATACCGCACAGAGGGCATTTACTCACATTGATCATTTTGCTAAAGATGTGCGCCGGATTCTGGACACGGGTTTTTTTACAGAGCATGATATTTTTACGGAGAATGAAAAAGTAAACGGGACGGTGGAACGGGTTGTGCTGGAATCTGTCATGTGTATGTTTCATCTGGATCACTGGAAAAAAAGTCCCGCTGATGTGGCCAGATATTTAAATATTAATTCTGACAGAGAGGAATTCCGAAAGCTGGGAGATAATCTGTGCAGGCTGGCGGACACGGTGCCGGATGAGCTTTTGAAAAAGATTTTTACCGTAAAAGATTCGTTTATCTGGCTTTCGCTTTATAATAAGTTTTCCTTGGACGGATACGATGACAAGAGATTTTCAGCTTTTTTAAAGGCGTTTGACGACGGACTCTGGGAAAAGCCGGTCGGAGGAAGGCGGTTCAATGAAGTGGACAAAGAGGGAAGCACCAAGGATAAAACAGTGATTATGTCAAAACTGCATATTCTTGAAAAGCTGATGTATGAATTTCTGAGTGCTGATAAGGAGGATTCATCAGGGGAGACAGAGTTCCTGGGATTTTTAAAAGAGAATGTGGACGGAAAAATCACGGCAGAAGATATCGGCTATTATACGGACAATCTGGAGGCATGGACAATCGGCATAAAAGAAAGTTCAAAGATGAACGACAGGAAAAACAGGCCGTCAATGACTGCAATTGCAGTCTATGCGTCTCAGAATGAAGCAGATTGTGATGATGAGACGATGACAGACTGGTTTGCTGATTATGAAGCGAGAAACCCGGACTACATACAAAATCAGAAAGACAACTATCTGCATATGAAAGGTGATCTTGATCAGTACGTCAGGAATAAAAAGCAGGAAATGGACGGGTCCTCAAAGATGTTACTGTCCGGCGGATTGTAAGAAAATAAAAGAAAGCACACAAAGACAATACAGACACATCCGCACAGAATCAGAGTATAAGGTCTGAGCCGGCAGGAACGTGCAAGTCTGAGAGATAGATAAAATGCAGCGATTGTACTGAGAACAAAGATGCCGATGTCCAGAATGAAGACATCTTTCCCCAGAAGAGCGGTATAGGTGTAGAAAAGTGCCGGGATCAGGAAGGTACCCGCCAGAATTCCGGAACAAAGAGAAGAAGTAATGCAGGGAACATCACTCCGCAGTCCGGGAATTACTGAAAGGGAATAAATCAGCATTGGGAAGAAAATTAGTTTCATATGTTCCCATACTGATTCGTTGACAGGTGTAAAAAATCCGGCTATTTTATTTTTTCCGGTCCATTCATAGAGAAAGTGGGCAGGTACTCCTGTGGCCAGGACAAAAAGGATACCGATGATGACGCAGCATTTTAACTTGTTCATAACATTACCTCGCACCATAAAGTATATGCGGTCAGCAGGTGAAATATTCCGGAATGACGGGAGGGAAACGATGACTGGGCGCCGATCTTTTTAAATGTATGAATAATCAGGGAGGAAAGCGGTTTCTGACAGATATTGCATGGTGCGAATGATCAGGATGCCGGCCTCCGGATGTGAGCGAAATTGTTAACAGGGATGTTTTTTGCGGATCATATAAATTATAATCTTTACTTTTTGGAAGATTCTGCCGATATTCTTTTCAGATAAACGGAGTTATCAGACACTGACAGGGACACCCGGTCATTTCAGGGAGGAAGAATATGGGACAGATGAGCAACAGTGCCGTCGGCTCTTATATGGCGGATTACCAGTACCGCACAGAGCAGACCAAAAAGAATGAAAACACAGACAAATCCGGAAAGACAGAGAAAAAAGTCAGACCGGGCGGCAGAACCATCGGGGATGTACAGCTTTCAGAAAAGGCTGCGAAGTATTATGAGAAGCTGAAAGCAAAATATGGCAATATGGATTTTGTCATTGTATCCGCGGATAAGAAGGAAGAGGCGGAACGGAATAAGGGGATGTACAAGAGCTCGAAGGAGCTGCTGGTACTGATTGACGCTGACAAGATCGAGAAGATGGCGGAGGATGAGTCTTACCGTAAAAAGTACGAGTCCATCTTAAGCGGCGCCACCTCCAAAATGAATCAGATGAAGCAGAGGCTCGGGTCGAGGGCAAAACATGTCAGGTCTTTCGGGATGACATTTGATGATAATGGGACGGCTTCCCTGTTTGCGGTGATCGACCGGTCGCTGGCGAAGCAGCGCGAGCGCATTGCTGACAAAAAGGAGAAGATCGCGGAGGACAGGAAAGACGCGGCAAAGGAGGCAGCCGCGGAGCGGGCGGAGAAGTGGAGAAATCCATCGGATAAGATCGTGTTCCGGGATGACGATGAGGTGACGGCTGCGGACGCGCGTGACACGGTCACGGTCACAGCGCCGACATGGGATGAGCTTTTTCAGAAAATAGATCACGTGATTGGCGGCCGGCAGGATTTTGTCCGGACAGACGCGGAGAAAGCGGTCGGAGGTTCTTTTGATTACTCCCTTTGACAGATCAGGAAGGCAGTTTATTTCAGAAATCGTTAGCCGGGAAGGGCAATTCATGTTATATTATACTTGCACCTTTAGTGTGCATCATGTATGATAGAACGTGAGTCGCCCGTTTTGGCGTTGGAATGAGGAGGATGCGGACAGTATGGATAATGAAAATGTCTCAAAGAATTTTATTGAGCAGATCATCGAGAAGGATATCGGGGAAGGGCGGTGCCGGACGGTGTGCACGCGGTTTCCACCGGAGCCGAACGGTTATCTGCACATCGGCCATGCCAAGTCCATCCTGCTGAACTACGGACTGGCACAGAAATATCACGGGAAGTTCAACCTGCGTTTTGACGATACGAATCCGACGAAGGAGCGCAGCGAGTTTGTGGAGGCGATCGAGGAGGATATCCGGTGGCTTGGGGCAGACTGGGAGGACCGCCTGTTCTTTGCGTCCGACTATTTCGGGCAGATGTACGAGGCTGCAGTGAAGCTGATCCGGAAGGGAAAAGCGTATGTCTCGGATCTGACTGCGGAGGAGATCCGGGAATACCGCGGGACTCTCACCGTTCCGGGCAGGGAGGATCCGTTCCGGGAGCGCAGCGTCGAAGAAAATCTTGCGCTCTTTGAGGATATGAAAAATGGCGTATATGGCGATGGGGAAAAGGTGCTGCGCGCCCGGATTGATATGACTTCTTCCAATATCAACATGCGGGATCCCGTTATTTACCGCGTGGCGCATATAAATCATCACCGGACGGGAGATACGTGGTGTATTTATCCGATGTATGATTTTGCACATCCGATCGAGGATGCGATCGAGGGTATCACGCATTCGGTGTGTACCCTGGAATTTGAGGATCACAGGCCGCTTTACGACTGGGTGGTGCGCGAGCTGGAATATGAGGTCCAAAGCAGATTGAGTTTGCGAAGCTTTATCTGACCAATGTTGTCACCGGAAAACGCTATATCAGGCAGCTGGTGGAGGAGGGCATTGTGGATGGCTGGGATGATCCGCGTCTTGTCTCGATCGCCGCGCTGCGCAGAAGGGGATTTACACCGGATTCCATCCGGATGTTTGTGGAGCTGTGCGGCGTTGCAAAGGCGAACAGTTCGGTAGATTATGCAATGCTCGAATACTGCATCCGCGAGGATCTGAAGATGAAGAAGCCGAGGATGATGGCGGTTCTCGATCCGGTAAAAGTCATTATTGACAATTACCCGGAAGGTCAGACGGAGTATCTGACTGTCGCGAATAATCTGGAAAATGATGCGCTGGGGAGCCGGGCGGTTCCGTTTTCGGGAGAGCTTTATATTGACCGCGAGGACTTTATGGAGGAGCCGCCGAAAAAGTATTTCCGCATGTATCCGGGCAATGAGGTGCGCCTGATGAACGCTTATTTTGTGACATGTCATAGTTTCACGAAGGATGAAAGCGGAAGGGTGACGGAGATCCACTGCACCTATGATCCGGCTTCACGCGGCGGAAACAGTCCGGACGGAAGGAAGGTAAAGGGGACGATTCACTGGGTCAGCGCTGCGCATGCGGTCAGAGCCGAGGTGCGTCTGTATGAGAACATTGTGGATGAGGAAAAAGGGGTTTACAACGAGGATGGAAGCCTGAATCTGAATCCGGATTCGCTCACGGTTTTAAAGGACAGCATGGTGGAGGAAAACCTTAAGAATGCGCAGGCTTATGACAGTTTTCAGTTTGTGCGTCAGGGATTTTTCTGTGTCGATGTGAAAGACACAACACCGGAACATCTGGTCTTTAACCGGATTGTGTCTCTTAAGAGCTCATTTAAGCTGCCGGCCGGGCAGCCGTCTGCCGGTCCGGCCGTATGACCGCACTGGAGAACAGCGGAAAGAAGAAACCGGGAGCAGGAGTGACAGGGGTGGAAGAAAGGCATGGTTGATTTATGAATTTATTTTCAGGTCTGGAAAAGTTCGGTTTAAAGCTGGACAATAATAAGAATATCTATGAGGAAGATAAAAAGGAGGCGGCCGCGAAAGCGGAGGCTGAAGTAAAAGTGGCCAAAAAGGTGGAGATCCCGCCTGAGGAGACTTTTCTGCTGGATAAGACGGTCCGCTGCATTGTGTGCGACAAGGTCTTTAAGACGAAGGCGGTCAAGAGCCGGGTACGGCGTATGGAGCCGGACATGGATTTGAGGCCGCATCATGAGGGAATTGATACGTTAAAATATAAGGTTGTTTCCTGCCCGAACTGTGGTTATACGGCGATGAGCAGTTATTTTGATCATCTCTCAGGGGGACAGCAGAAGCTGATCCGCGAGCAGGTATCTGCGAACTTTAAACCGTCCGGAGAGCCGGAGCCGCCGCTTATTTCCTATGATATGGCGATCGACCGGTATAAGCTTTCCCTCTTTAACACGATCGTGAAAAAGGGGAAGACCAGCGAAAAGGCATATATCTGCTTAAATCTTGCATGGCTCTGTCGCGGTAAGGCGGAATCCCTGGAGGAGGGGAAACCGGAAACGGAAGCGGCGAAAAAAGAGTGTAAAGAGCAGGAGGAGGAGTTCTACGGGCAGGCGTATGAGGGGTTTGTGAAAGCGATGTCCACGGAGCCGTTTCCGATCTGCGGGATGGATCAGTGTACGTTCGAATATCTGCTGACGGTGATGTCTTATCATTTTAAAAAGTTTGACATGGCGTCCCGCTGTATTGCAAACATCCTGAATTCTTCCATGGCGAGCAGTAAGATGAAGGATAAGGCGCTTGAGCTCAAGAGTATCGTCATGGCTGAGATGAAAAACAATAAGCAGGCATGACGGAAATCATGGTTGACCTGGAGGGGGACGGGAAGATACCTCTCTATGAGAAGATCTATCACCATATCAGAACAGAAATCGTGGAAGGAAGAATCCCGCGGGGGGAAAAGCTTCCGTCCACGCGGCTTCTCGCGGGAAATCTGGCGGTGAGCAGAAGCACCGTGGAAATGGCCTATGATCAGCTCCTGGCAGAGGGGTATATCAGAGCGGAGCCCTGCAGGGGTTTTTTTGTATGTGATATATCAGGGCTGTACCAGACCGGGGGACAAATGCAGCGGTCACCGGAAGAGCCGGAGCGGGAGAAGGGGAGAGCGGGAACAGATTTTTCTCCCTATGCGGTGGACACGGAGCATTTTCCGTTTGCAATCTGGAGAAAGATTACAGCAAACATTCTGGCGGATGAGAGGGAAGAGCTTCTTGACGCGGGCGACGGGCAGGGGGAATACGGTCTGCGCGACGCGATCGCCGGATATCTGCATCAGGCAAGAGGGGTCGTCTGCAGTGCGTCCCAGATTGTTCTGGGAGCAGGAAATGAATATCTGGAGATGCTTATGGTTCAGCTTCTGGGCCGTGGACGGACAATCCTGATGGAGAATCCGGGATATACGCAGGCATATCGTACATTTTTCGGCGCCGGCTGGCATGTGGAACTGTTTTCTGCCGGAGAGGCGTTATCCGCGGAATTTCCCACAGTCTCTGCTCCGGCTGAAAGGGGAACCGTTTCCGCAGCGGCGTCCGGTGGTGAGGAAGCAGGTCTGATTTATGTGATGCCGTCTCATCAGTTTCCGCTCGGCACGGTGATGCCTTTCCGGGAGCGGCTGAGGCTTCTTTCGTGGGCGGCGGAAAAGGAGGAGCGTTTTCTGATTGAGGACGATCACGACAGCGAGTTCCGTTACAGGGGAAAGCCGGTGCCGTCGCTCCAGAGTGCGGACCGCCACGGGAAAGTAATTTACCTTGGCACTTTTTCCAAGAGTATTGCACCTTCCCTGCGCGTCAGCTATATGGTTCTGCCGCCGGTGCTGCTGGAGCGCTATCACAGGAAATGCGGTTTTTACTCAGTGACGGTGCCGGTGATGCAGCAGAAAATTCTGCATATCTTTTTGCGGGAGGGTCATTTTGAGCGCCATCTCAACAGGATGCGGGGAATCTACCGTGTTAAGCATGACTTTCTGCTTGGAGAGCTGAAAAAAAGAAGCTGGGTGGGAAAAATCAGCGGCGACCATGCCGGTCTTCATCTTCTGGTGGAGGTGCGGACGGAAATGGACGAGAGGGAGCTTTGCCGGAGAGCGAGGGCAGAGGGGATAATCATTTCCGGGCTTTCACAGTACGATCTTTCCATGGGGTGCTGTGAGAAAACCGGAGGGTGTGCGCCGCAACTGCTTCTGGGCTACGGGGGACTGAACGAGACGGAGATGAAGCGGGGGCTGGCGATTCTGGATTACATAGTTGAGGAGGAACAGAAATGACTTACGAAGAATTAGTGGAGCAGGCGAGACAGACTTACGGACGTGCGGATGCCAGCGGCATCGACGGACATGTCGCTTATCAGTTTAATATTACCGGGGAGGCGGAGGGAGCCTTTTACCTGGAAGTCAGCGATGGGAAGGTGAACATTGAGCCCTATGAATATTTTGACCGGGACGTGCTGTTTACGACGACGGCCGAGACGCTGATCAAAATCGCCATGGGCAAACTGGATCCGGTCTGGGCTTATACGACAGGAAAATTAAAAGTTCAGGGAAGTATCGAAAAGGCGCTTCTGCTGAAAGAGCTCTCGGTTTCGGAAGATGTGTCAGGGGAAGAGAGCGCAGGGCAGACGGCGGACGCGGCGAAAGAAGACGGAACAGAGGCGGCGGACGTGAAGGATGCGGCGAAAGAAGACGGAACAGAGGCGGCGGACGTGAAGGACGCGGCGAAAGAAGACGAAGCGGAGGCAGCGGACGTGAAGGACGCGGCAGATGAAGCAGCGGACAACGCCGGGGCTGCTGTGACAAAAGAAGAGACGGCCGGCGGGGATTGCGCGGAGGCTGCTGTGACAGAGGCGGAAGATGAGAGCGGGACGCAGGCGGATTGTGCGAAGGATGCAGAAGACGCCGTGGCGCCGGAGAACGGCTCCGGAGAGTCCGCGGATAAGGGGAAGGGCCGGAACGGTACGGGCTGGTCATCCAGAAAAAAGAAAAAGAACGGAAAGAAGAACTGAAAAAGATGCTTTAAAAGAGCTGCCGCACGGCATAATGCGGACAGCTCTTTTAGTATCTGACAGAAAGCAGCTTTTATTTTTCGATATCAGTAAAGTCCTGCGAAAACGGCCGCTCCGACGACGGTGCACAGACCGGTGATCACGATGGCAAGGCTGCTCATCGCTCCCTCGACTTTTCCCAGTTCCATTGCCTTTGCAGTGCCGATTGCGTGAGCTGCGGTGCCGATCGCGATGCCTTTTGCGACGGGATGGCGGATCCGGAAGATTCGGCACAGAAGATCCGCTGTCATATTTCCGAAGACTCCTGTGATAATAATAACCGCCGTGGTGATCACGGAGTACCCGCCCAGCTCTTCTGAGACGCCCATGCCGATTGCGGTTGTGATGGACTTCGGGAGCAGTGTGACATATTCTTCATGTGACAGATGGAACAGATATGCCAGGGCAAGAATGGAAAGCAGGCTGGTGATCACGCCGGCCAGAATTCCGGCGAAGATGGCCCGGGCATGTTTCTTCAGAAGCTCCAGCTGCTGATAGAGCGGGATTGCCAGGCTGACGGTGGCAGGGGTCAGCAGATAGCTCAGATATCCGGCGCTGCTGCTGTAAGCGTTATAGTCGACCCGGAAAAGCAGCAGGAAACCGGTCACAAGGGCGATGGAGATCAATAGCGGGTTCAGGACGGGCAGTTTCCATTTTTGTTTTATGGCTGTTCCGGCGAAATAACCCAGAAAGCTGAGAACGACCCCGGCGGTCGCGGAGTTGTGAAAAAAATCATTCATGCTCTTTCCCTTCTTTTCTGTTTTTTTCCAGCAGATATCCGGTTACTTTTCCTGTCACAAGCATTACAAGGCAGGTGGAGAGCGGGATAATGATGCAGAGCGGGAGCAGGATACCTTTCATCTGCGTCCACGAAGTTATCAGTCCCGCCCCTGCAGGAATAAACATAAGCGGCATGATCTCAATCAGAAACTCCCCCGTTTCCCGGACCTGTTCCAGCCGGATGATCTGTAAGGACAGCAGACCCAGCAGGAGCAGCAGGCCGTAGATACTGCCGGGAACCGGAAGCGGGATCAGATATCTGAGCAGTTCCCCGGCGCAGGTTGCGGCGAGGATAATTGCGGACTGTCTGATATATTTCATATTTTCCTCATTTCTGCACGGTTGCTTTTTCTGTATCATACCATTGAATACGGGCGGGGACAAGCGGTTGTTTTTTGCGTTTATGGATCAAAATGGTTATAGTTAAAATATTTTTAAGAAAAAAAGAGCATTTTATTTCCTTTTTGTTAAAATACTGGAAAAGACTGGCCTTTATTATGGAATATACACTTTTGGATAAAATTCAAGACAGTTTCAAGGATATTTAAAGACAATGCCTGTAAACTGGGGACATGATAAGGCGCGGAGAGAGCGCGGAGAACAAAAGACCAGGAGGACATATGGACAGAAATACGGCAGAGGTATTGTGGTGGGAACCGGCGGAGCAGGAAGCGGAGCGCGAAAGGCTGCGGAGACGCGCGGAGAGGCGGCGCAGGGCTGAAAAAGAGCGCAGGGCGCAGCTGAGAAGACGGAAGAGAAAAAGACAGCTGCTCTTTTTCGGAGGGCAGTGCATTGTTTTCGTGGCGGCGGTGCTTCTGCTTGTGAATATCGGAAATAATTACATATGGAGCGGGTCCATCCGTTCCGTTCTGACTCAGGGAGAAGAAAAGGATGGCTGGAATGGTGCGGATGCGGGGGATACCGCAGAAAAAGGCGGCGTCTGGAATGAAGGCGGTGAGGCCGGCGGGGATTATCCGGATCTGTGCGCTGCTGATGCCGTGGCCCGGCCGGTGAAGCGGGAATCGTGGGAAGTTACGGAGCGGCTGGGTGAGCTGGCGGGGGATTATCCGCTGATTGCCCGGATTCTTGAGGAACCGGAGCGATATACCGGTAAACTGCTGGAGGCGCTTGCAAATAATCCTGAAATGGCTGATTTTGTGGCGGGATACCCGGAATCATCCGGGCAGAGGAACGGAGGGCTCACGGAGAGTGAGCGTGAGCAGAAATATCCCCTGTTTTTACAGTGGGACCCAAGGTGGGGATATGTGTCATACGGGGATGACAGCAATGTGGGACTTGCTGG
>OFGG01001365.1_pt1 | contig 16226 bp, 13 predicted proteins | sample 1521701 | NCBI WGS metagenome assembly OFGG01 (sample SAMEA3504081, study PRJEB24116) | mouse gut metagenome | biome: mouse gut; feature: mouse-associated habitat; material: faeces | place: Denmark | collected 2011
GCGGGCCTCTCAGGAGGTGGATATTGTCAGCGTCGCGGCTCCCATTACGAAATGGAGCTGTCAGGCGGCGGACAAAGCGGATATCCGCTTTATCTTGGAGAAGGCGTTTTATCTGGCGGAGCATGGACGGCCAGGCCCGGTGCTGATTGATATTCCCAAAGATATCCAGACGGCGGCGGGACCGTCTGAATACCCGTCCAGCGTGCAGATCCGCGGCTACAAACCCAATGAGGGTGTCCATGTGGGGCAGCTGAAGAAAGCGTACAAGCTGCTGCGCGCCGCGGAGCGCCCGCTGATTCTGGCCGGAGGCGGCATTCACATTGCGAAGGCGAACGACATGCTCCTGCAGTTTGTGGAGAAGACGCAGATCCCGGTTGTCACGACGGTTATGGGAAAAGGGGCGGTTCCGACGGCTCATCCTCTTTATATCGGCAACAGCGGCATGCACGGGAGATATGCGGCAAATATTGCGGTCAGCCAGTGCGATGTACTGTTCTCGATCGGGACAAGGTTTAATGACCGGATTACCGGGGATCTCAATGAATTTGCCCCGAAAGCGAAAATTATTCATATAGATGTGGACACGGCTTCTATTTCCAGAAATGTCGTTGTGGATGTTCCCGTTGTTTCCGACGCGAAAATTGCGCTGGAGAAGCTGCTTGAGTGGGCGGAGACGAAAGATACGGAATCGTGGCTTGCCCGTATTGCGGAGTGGGACAGGGAGAATCCGCCCGGAATGCGCAGGGATCACGGAATGACGCCGCAGATGATTTTTGAACATGTGAACCGGATTTTCGGGAGCGCCATCTATGTCACGGATGTGGGGCAGCATCAGATGTGGGCAACCCAGTACCTGGAGCTGGACGACTGGCATCAGCTGATCACCTCCGGCGGTCTTGGAACGATGGGTTTCGGATTTCCGGCGGCCATCGGCGCAAAGATCGGCAATCCGGACAGGGAGGTTGTCTGCTTTACGGGGGACGGCGGATTTCAGATGAATATCCAGGAGATGGCGACCGCTGTGGTGCAGGGAGCGCCGGTCATCGTCTGTCTGTTCAACAATCAGTACCTTGGCATGGTGCGCCAGATGCAGCAGTTTTTCTATGGAAAGCGCTATGAGGCGACCTGTCTGCGCAGGCGCAGGAGCTGCCCCGCGAACTGCAAGGGGCCGGGGGAGGCCTGCCCGCCGTATACGCCGGATTTTGTGGCGCTTGCTGAAAGTTACGGCGCGCACGGGATCCGTGTGGAGCAGGAAGCCGGCATCGGGGCCGCATTTGAGGAGGCGAGGTCTTATACGGACGCGCCGGTTGTGATTGAATTTGTGATTTCATCCGATGAAAATGTGCTTCCGATGGTGCGGGGCGGCAACCCGATGAGCGAGATGATATTGAAATGACAGAAAGGATGGTTCCATGAAAAACAGATGGATTGCACTTTATGTAGAGAATCAGGTCGGTGTCCTGGCGAAGGTTTCCGGTCTTTTTTCCGGAAAATCCTATAATCTGCAGAGTCTTACCGTCGGAACGACGGAAGATGAGTCGGTTTCCCGCATGACGATCTGCGTGACAAGTGATGATATCACTTTTGAGCAGATTAAAAAGCAGCTCAACCGCATGGTTGAGGTTATTAAGGTGATTGATCTCACCGATGTGCCGCTCCACATGAAAGAGATTCTTTTTGCCAAAGTTCTAAATATCAGTGCGGAGGAAAAACAGGAAGTGTTCCGGATTGCGCAGGTATTTCACGTTGAGGTGTCGGATATCGGCAGGGACAGCGCACTTCTGGAATGTATGCTGACGGAGCGCAGGAATAATGAGCTGATCGCGCTGCTGCGCGCAAAGTTTAAGCGGATCGAGGTGGTCCGCGGCGGGGCGGTCGCGATCGAGTCGATCAGTACGTCGTGCAGATAGCAGGAGAGGATAATGTACCGGAACTATATTTTTGATCTCTATGGAACGCTTGTGGATATCCACACAGTGGAGGATGACCGGCAGGTGTGGGAGAAGCTGCGCCTGTTTTACGGCTATTACGGGGCCGGGTATACGGCGGAAGAGCTGAGGGAGGCTTATGACGGCCGGGTAAAGAGCGTTCATTCCCGGGCAGTCCGCAATGCGGCCAGGGAGGGGACCGGAAAAGCGTCCATGAAGATCCCGCGGTATGATCATGAGGCCTGTCCGGAGATTGAGCTCTCCGGGGTTTTCCGGGCACTGTTCACAGAGAAAGGGGTCGATCCGGATGATCTGACTGTGCTGCACGCAGGCCAGATATTCCGCGTGCTCACAACGGACTATCTGCGCCTGTATGACGGGGCCTGTGACATGCTCGCAGAGCTCAGGCGGCGGGGGAAGCAGATTTATCTGCTGACAAACGCGCAGCGTATTTTTACGGAATATGAGCTTGTACTGCTTGGGATTGCGGACTGTTTTGACGGTATTCTGATATCTTCCGACTGCGGGGTAAAAAAGCCGGATACGCGCTTTTTCCGTCTCCTGCAGGAGCGGTACGGGCTGAATCCGGCGCAGAGCATAATGATCGGCAATGATGAAGTCTGCGATATTGCAGGGGCAAAGGGCGCGGGGATGGATGCCTGCTATCTTCACTCGAACCTTTCTCCGGAATATACGGGGACGGCTGGCGCGGATTACGTGCAGAAAGAAATCTGTCTGGGAAAGCTGTGCGGGCTGCTGTGCAGATAAGCGGAAATATGTCCGGAAAAGCAGTGTGGATAATGATATAATGATATTATGACACATCTCCGGAAGGCCGGCCTCCCGGAGATGTGAGGGATTCTAGAGCGGGGACATCAGGACGCGTCCGCTTCCGCGGAAGACATTCACAAAGCCCTCGCCGGATACGGCGGAACCGATCAGGCTCTTGGATGAGCGCTCAACGGTAAACTGCAGGGAATTGCTCCAGGCGATAGCCATGTTTCCGTCGATCTTGAGCTCGTCATTGCTGATCTCAAATTCTATCAGCTCTTCACGCGGAACAGGGCTCTCCAGCACGGCGACGCCGCTGCCTGTCAGGCACAGATTGAACAGCCCCTCTCCGCCCAGCGCTGCGGAAGAGAGATTCGTCCTGGCAACGACTTTCTGCTGGATTCTGCCGTCGCAGGCAAGAAACAGCCCGTCCTCCAGAACGATGCTTCCCCATTCCTCCACGTTGACCAGGAGAATGTGTTTGTACGTCGGCTCGAGCATCAGAAGGCCGGTGCCGGTGTATTCCGGCTTGGCGGTGGATTCTTTGGTCACCTTGGCGGAGAGTGCTTTTCCGAGGAAATCGCCCACGCCCTTGATGCCGGAGCCCATTTTAACATCTCCGGCCATCCACTGCATGGCGCCTGCCTGCAGAATCCACGGGGTGCCGTTCATCTCGATAAGTACCTGACGCTGGCGCAGGTTCATCTCCGCGGAATAGTAGGCGGTGATGGCTGACTGAGGGGTTACGCTCAGGTCGCGCTGGTATTCAAATACCTTTACGCTGCCCGCCGCCGCGATCTGTTTCATGTTCTGATTGTCGTACAGATTATTGCACTTTATCATTTCGATACCATCCTTTGTATATTATTTCATGTCCCAGTATACCGAAAAAATGAGAAAAGTACAATTTAATTTTTCATTAAAACGGAGTAAGACTCTGGAAATTACAGCACCGCTCCCCGTGCATTTCTGAATCCCCGGGTAAAGCGTTCATTGCAGATTCCGGAAACAGAGCGGATACCTGATCCGGCGGCAGGACGCAATTCTTATAAGTTCTGCGGGTAATTTGCTTGACAGAATGCACAAAATGGAATAAAATTTAACTGTTGTAATTGTATGACAGATAACAAGACCGTTTTATGTTATATTATGTACAATGAAAATTTTATAAAGGAGGTGCTCCTGTGGATACAGTGATTGCTGTTGTTATCACGCTTGCAGTGACTGCCGTCGCAGTCTATTTTATCACGACCGCTTATTACCGGAAGGTGACGGAAGCCAGGATTGGCAACGCGGATGAGAAGGCGCGTGAGATTATTGACGAGGCAGTCAAGACAGCAGAGACCAGGAAGCGGGAAGCGACGCTTGAGGCGAAGGAAGAGTCCATCCGTGTGAAGAACGATCTGGACAAGGAAGTAAAAGAACGCCGGGCAGAGATTGCGCGGAGCGAACGCCGGATTGTGCAGAAGGAAGAGAATCTGGACCGCAAGCTCGAGGCGATTGAAAAACGCGAAGCTGGTTTTGCTGCAAAGGAAGAAGAGATTAACAGACAGAAGGCGCTGGTCGCAAGGCTCAATGAAGAGCGTTTACAGGAACTGGAAAGGATCTCCGGATTAACCTCCGAGCAGGCAAAAGAATATCTCTTAAAAACCGTTGAAGACGATGTTAAACTGGATACTGCAAAATTAATCAAGGAAATGGAAAGCAGGGCGAAGGAGGAGGCAGACAAGAAGGCGAAGGAGTATGTGGTCACGGCCATTCAGAAATGTGCGGCGGATCATGTCGCAGAGACGACGATCTCGGTCGTACAGCTTCCCAATGACGAGATGAAAGGGAGGATTATCGGACGTGAGGGCCGCAATATCCGTACGCTGGAGACGATGACAGGAGTGGATCTGATTATTGACGATACGCCCGAAGCAGTCATTTTGTCGGGCTTCGATCCGATCAGGAGAGAAGTGGCCCGTATTGCCCTGGAAAAACTGATCGTGGACGGACGGATTCATCCGGCCAGGATCGAGGAAATGGTGGAAAAGGCTCAGAGAGAAGTAGAGACAATGATTCGTGAGGAAGGCGAGGCGGCGACGCTCGAAGTCGGCGTGCACGGCATTCATCCGGAGCTGCTTCGTCTGCTGGGCAGAATGAAGTTCCGGACGAGCTATGGGCAGAATGCCCTGAAGCATTCGATCGAGGTTGCCCAGCTTTCGGGACTTCTGGCGGCAGAGATTGGAGTTGATGTAAGGACTGCAAAACGCGCAGGATTATTACACGATATCGGAAAATCCGTGGATCATGATATGGAAGGTTCTCATATCCAGATCGGTGTGGACTTGTGCCGGAAGTACAAGGAATCCGCGCTTGTGATCAATGCGGTGGAGGCGCATCACGGCGATGTGGAGCCACAGTCCCTGATCGCATGTATTGTACAGGCCGCTGACACGATCAGTGCGGCGAGGCCGGGCGCAAGACGGGAGACTCTGGAGACCTATTCCAACAGATTAAAGCAGTTAGAGGATATTTCGAACGGATTTAAGGGTGTGGACAAATCTTTTGCGATTCAGGCAGGAAGAGAGATCCGGGTCATGGTTGTTCCGGAGCAGGTCAGCGATGCCGATATGGTGCTGATGGCGCGCGATATCTCAAAGCAGATTGAGGCGGAGCTGGAATACCCTGGACAGATTAAGGTAAATGTAATTCGTGAATCGAGAGTCACAGACTACGCGAAATAAGAGAAAATAAGACAAAATAAGAGAGAAAGCCTGTAGAAAGTCTTTGGCGGAACATAAGTTCCGGCAGGGCTTTCTTTTTTTGTCCGGGAGAGGCTTGACACAATAAATTGCCTGTGATAATATTTAACAAGGTTATTAAATAACAAAGACAAAAGTTGGCAGGGTGGTGATTATTGTGAAGGAAAGTTATGAGAATTTTTTCAGGGCAATGGATCAGTTTCACAGGCTGAACCTTGGCGTGCTGTTCCCTGAAATGACGAAAGCGGACTGCATGACGCTGATGGCGATCGATCATTTCAATCAGAAGGAAGAGAGCGGAGTGCTGACTGTTTCCGGGCTGGCTGAAAAGATGCATGCCAAACCCCCCGCGGTTTCCAGAAGCTTAAAGAGCCTTGAGGACAGGGGATTTATCGCGCGCACGGTGAATAAATCTGACCGGCGCAACACCTATGTAGAGCTGACGGGGAAGGGCCGCGGCGAGTGGAAGCGCATGGAGCGCGAGATGGCGGATTTTGCCAGGGCGGTGATCTCCAGGATGGATGAGGAGGATATGTGCAGGCTTATTGCATATCTGGATGAGCTGTACCGGGTGGCGAACGAGGAACTTGAGTTCCGGAAAATAAAAAACAGAAAGGAACAGAAATAGTATGGGAAAAATTTTTAAAAATATGCTTCCCTACTGGAGGCCGATCATATTTATTCTTCTTCTGCTGTTTGTGCAGGCGTGGTGTGATCTGTCGCTTCCGGCGTATACATCGGATATTATTGATGTGGGAATCATGAACAGCGGAGTGGAGCACATTATTCCGGAAGCGGTGACGGCGGAGGAGTTTGAGCTGGCGAAGCTTCTGATGACGGACCGGGAGGCGCAGGTCTGGGAGGATTGTTTTGTACAGGACGGGGAGATTTACCGCCGCAGTGTTAAGGATCCTGAGACGCTGAGGCGGCTGGATGAGGAGATGGTTCTGCCGCTGATTATGAATTATCAGATGTCGGCCATTGACGAGGAGACGTTTCGGGCGCTTCTGGCGGAGCAGACGGGCAGAGATGTATCTGAATTTGCAGAAATGAGTCTGGATGGAATCGGAGCCGTCCTGGGGACAGAGTTCCCCACCTCGGAAAAAGAAGTGGAGGACGAGGACGGCAATGTGAGCACTGTCACCTGTGTGGATGTGCGGGGGCTTTTCGCCGGTATGAAGGAAGCCGGCGGAGACCGGGAGGATGTGATTTTATCCATGCGGGAGGAAATGCAGACGACGGTGGATACGATGGGCGCCTCTCTCGTAAAGTCGATGGGCGTCGCGTATGCCGTCTCCTGTGACAGGGCAGCGGGGCTTTCCGTGGAGCATATTCAGACTTCCTATCTGTGGGCGGAGGGCCTGAAAATGGTCGCAATGGCGCTGGTTATGGGAGTGGCGACGGTGCTTGTCGGCTTTCTCGGGTCGCGCGTCGGAGCGGGGATCGGTATGGATCTGCGGGGAAAGATATTTAAGAAAGTTGTGAGTTTTTCCAACGCGGAGATGGATCATTTTTCAACGGCATCCCTGATTACAAGGAGCACAAACGATATTCAGCAGATTCAGATGGTATCCGCGGTTCTGCTGCGCATGGTCGCCTACGCGCCGATACTCGGGATTGGCGGTATTATCAGGGTGATCGAGACGGGAGCCGGAATGGGCTGGATTATTATTCTGGCGGTTGTTGTGATATTAAGCTATGTGTCTGTGCTGATGTCGGTGACAATGCCGAAATTCAAGCTGATGCAGAAGCTTGTGGACGGAATCAACCTTGTGGCGCGGGAAATTCTGACAGGGCTTTCCGTGATCCGCGCGTTTAAGAGGGAAGAGCGCGAGGAAGAGCGTTTTGACGATGCGAACCGCGCGCTGACAAAGACGATGCTGTTTACCAACCGCGTGATGACATTTATGATGCCCGGAATGATGCTGATCATGAATCTGCTGACAGTCGGGATCGTCTGGTTCGGTGCGCACAGGATTGACGCTGGAAGTATGCAGGTGGGCGCCATGACCGCGTTTATCACATATTCTATGATGATCGTAATGTCCTTCCTGATGCTGACGATGCTCTCGATCATGCTGCCAAGGGCGGCGGTGGCGGCGGACCGGATAGATGAGGTGATCCGCACTGAGTCCTCGATACTCGACAGCAGCGATCCGGAGCATATCACGGAGCACAGGGGCGTGATCCGGTTTGAGCATGTGAATTTCCGCTATCCGGGCGCGGAGGCGGATGTGCTGGAGGACATTGACTTTGTGGCGGAGCCCGGAAAGACGACGGCGATAATCGGCAGCACCGGCTGCGGAAAGTCCACGCTGGTAAGCCTGATTCCGCGTCTCTATGATGTGACGGCGGTAAGCGTTACGCTTGACGGGAAAGATATCCGGAAGATTCCGATGTCAGAGCTGCGGGATGAGATCGGATTTGTTCCTCAGAAAGGTGTACTGTTTTCGGGGACGATCGCCTCGAACCTGCGTTTCGGGAAGCAGGACGCGACGGACGGGCAGATCAGGGAGGCCGCCGCGATCGCTCAGGCGACGGAATTTATTGAGGAAAAAAGCGACAGGTATGAGAGTGCGATCGCCCAGGGGGGAAGCAATGTCTCCGGCGGGCAGAAGCAGCGCCTCGCGATTGCGCGGGCGATTGCGAAGGATCCGCGCATCTATATTTTTGACGACAGTTTTTCGGCGCTTGATTTAAAGACGGATGCGGCGCTGCGCCGGGCTCTTCAGACAAAAGTGGCGGACAGTACCGTGATTATTGTCGCACAGCGCATCAGCACGATTCTTCACGCAGAGCAGATTCTGGTGCTGAATGAGGGAAAGATCGTGGGAAAAGGAACGCATGAAGAGCTGCTGCGAAGCTGTGAAACTTATCGCGAGATTGCGAAATCGCAGCTTTCCGCAAAGGAGCTGGGACTCGAAGAAAGTGAGGTGGCTGTCAGTGAGTAAGGAAGGACGGGGCCCCGTGAGAGGGCCGGGACATGGAGGCGGCATGCACGGGCCCGGAATGGGCGGCGGAAAAGCGAGGGACTTTAAGGGATCCATTGCGAGGCTTGCCGGATATGTGAGCCGTTTTAAGCTGGCGATCATTGTCGTAATGATTTTTGCGGCGTGTTCGACCGTATTTGGTGTGATCGGGCCGAAGATTTTAGGGCGGGCGACGACGGCGCTCTCCGAGGGACTGATGGAAAAAATCCGAGGGACCGGAGGGATTGATTTTGCGCGCATCGGTCAGATACTTCTGTTTGTACTGGGACTGTATGTTCTGAGCGCTGTTTTTACTTTTATCCAGGGCTGGATTATGACGGGGGTGACGCAGAAGCTCTGTTACCGTCTGCGGAAAGAGATTTCTGAGAAAATCAACCGGATGCCGATGAAATATTTTGAGAGCCGCACGTACGGAGAGGTGCTCTCGCGCATCACAAATGACGTCGATACGCTCGGACAGGGGATTAACCAGAGTATCACAACGATCATTACATCAGTGGCGACGCTGATCGGTGTTCTCGTGATGATGCTGAGCATATCCCCGCTGATGACCCTGATTGCGCTTGTTATCCTGCCGCTCTCGGCATTTCTGGTATCATTTGTCGTAAAGAAATCGCAGAAGTACTTTAAAGCGCAGCAGGAGTATCTGGGCCATATCAACGGGCAGGTGGAGGAGGTGTACGGCGGCCATCTTGTTATCAGGGCGTTTAACCGGGAAAAAGATACCGTGGAAGAATTTGACCGGACCAACCGGATTCTGTACGAGTCCGCGTGGAAATCACAGTTTCTGTCCGGGATGATGCACCCGATTATGATGTTTGTCGGGAACCTTGGCTATGCGGCGGTGTCGCTCGTGGGCGGGCTGCTCGCAATCCGCGGTGTGATCACGATCGGCGATATACAGGCGTTTATCCAGTACGTGAAAAATTTTACCCAGCCGATCCAGCAGATTGCGCAGGTGATCAGTCAGGTGCAGTCGATGGCGGCGGCCTCGGAGCGGGTGTTTGAGTTTCTGGGCGAGGAGGAGGAGGACCAGACTGTGGAACATCCGGCCGACGTGACGAAGGTGACGGGGGAAGTCTCGTTTGAGCACGTCAGCTTCGGGTACAACCCGGATCAGATCATTGTTAAAGATTTCTGCGCCACGGTGAAGCCGGGACAGAAAATTGCGATCGTGGGTCCGACCGGAGCCGGAAAGACCACAATGGTAAAACTTCTGATGCGCTTTTATGACGTCACCTCCGGTGCGATTCTCATTGACGGGCACAATGTTAAGGATTTTAACCGCAGAGAGCTGCGCGATGCCTTTGGCATGGTACTTCAGGAGACCTGGCTGTTTAAGGGAACGATTATGGAAAATATCCGTTACGGACGTCTGGACGCCACAGATGAGGAAGTGATCGCCGCGGCGAAGGCTGCGCACGCAGACCACTTTATCCGGACGCTGCCGGGCGGATACCAGATGGAGCTCAATGAGGATGCCAGCAATGTCTCCCAGGGGCAGAAACAGCTTCTGACGATTGCCAGGGCGATACTGGCGGATAACCGTATTCTGATACTCGATGAGGCGACTTCCTCCGTCGATACCAGGACGGAGATCTCGATTCAGAAGGCGATGGATAACCTGATGCGCGGGCGGACCAGCTTTGTGATCGCGCACAGACTTTCTACCATTCGTGACGCGGATCTGATTCTCGTTATGAAGGACGGGGATATCATAGAACAGGGAACGCACGAGGCGCTGCTTGCGGCGGAAGGATTTTATGCCAATCTGTATAATTCGCAGTTTGAGGAGACGGCGGCGTAAAGCCATGGAACAGGGAACGCACGAGGCGCTTCCCAGTGCGGAAGGATTTTATGCCAGTCTGTATAATCCGCAGTCTGAGGAGACGACGGCGTGAAATGGGAGGCGGGAAATATCCGGATGTGCCGGGCTGCCGGAAGAAGCTTCTTTTTTGGAAAATTCTCTTCAAACCGGTTGACAACCCCTTCCCAGATGATATAATTAAATCGTACCGTTTTACGAAACAGGGTTCCGCATAACGAAACCTGGTTTCACATCTGCAGTGCAACCGTACGGCAGAAGCATACCTGCTTTTCCGTATCAGAAAATAGAAAAAAGGAGAAGGAATCATGAACAAAGTATTAGAAGAATTTTCCAGAATCGGTATTATTCCGGTTATCGCACTTGACAGCGCGGAGGATGCGGCGCCTCTGGCAAAGGCTCTGTGTGACGGCGGACTGCCGTGTGCGGAGGTTACATTCCGCACCGCTGCGGCAGAGGAGTCCATCCGGATTATGGCGGAGCAGTTTCCGGAGATGCTTGTGGGGGCGGGTACGGTTCTCACGACGGAGCAGGTGGACCGCGCGGTGAATGCCGGGGCGAAGTTTATTGTAAGCCCGGGATTAAATCCGAAGGTTGTGAAATACTGTGTGGAGAAGGATATACCGATTACTCCGGGCTGCTCGAACCCCAGTGATGTCGAGGTTGCCATCGAGCTTGGTCTTGAGGTGGTCAAGTTTTTCCCTGCGGAGGCGGCAGGCGGACTGAATATGATTAAGTCCATGGCAGCGCCTTACACAAAGATGCGCTTTATGCCGACGGGCGGCATCAATGCGAAGAACCTGACGAGCTATCTCGATTTTAAGAAGATCATTGCGTGCGGCGGTTCCTGGATGGTCAATAAGGATATGATTGAGGCGAAGGACTGGGATGGAATCACGGCGCTCACAAAAGAAGCGGTTGCGACGATGCTCGGCTTTAAGCTTCTTCATGTCGGTATCAACAATGAGGAAGCGGGAACTGCGGCTTCTGAATCCGCGAAATTTGCAGATCTGCTCGGGCAGCCGGTCAAGGACGGGAACAGTTCTGCGTTTATCGGTACCATGATCGAGATGATGAAGACGCCGGGACGCGGGACGCACGGCCATATCTGCTTCCAGACGAACTATCTGGACCGCGCGATGTATCATCTTGGAAAACGCGGCTACGTATTTGACGAGAGCTCGTTTAAGTACAATGATAAGGGCGAGATTATCGTTGCCTATATGAAAGATGAGATTGCAGGCTTTGCGGTTCATTTTAATCAGAAATAAGCGGTATTACCGGGAACAGACTGGATCAGGGAGGGTTTCAGATGACGGATAACAATTGCGCATACTGCATGGAAGGTGAGCTGGTGGACGCGTTCGGCATTAAGATCTGCGAGCTGCCGGAGTCCAAAGTGTATTTATTTAAAGAGCAGAGTCACAAAGGCCGCGTCATCGTGGCGCACAAAAAGCACGTCAGCGAGATGACAGAGCTGACGGCGGAAGAGCGCGCCGCTTATTTTGAGGATGTCAACCGCGTGGCAATGGCGTTGCACAAAGCGTTCCATCCGCAGAAGGTCAACTACGGCGCTTACGGTGACACCGGCCATCATCTTCACTTTCATCTCGTGCCGAAATACACGGATGAATATGAGTGGGGCGGCGTCTTTGCGATGAATCCGGGAGAAAAATTTTTAACAGATGAGGAATATCGTGAATTAATTTCTGAAATTGAGAAATACTTATAGAGGAATGCAACAGAATTCCTTCCTAAAATTTTATCCCAATCAGATGGAACCGGCGGGAGCCGGTTCCATTTTCTGTATCAGGAAAGCTCCGGACTTTACCGCCGGATAACCTGTATTACATATGGAATAGTGTGTGATCTGACATGATATGGTCTGCGCGGAATCAGATTCTGCGGTTTAAAAATGCAATGAGTTTCCCGAAATGCATCGGAGTCCCCTGGATTTTCTGAACTTTCAGGCGGTTGGACTCGCTGAATCCGACAAGAATCCTGTGGTTCGCCTCGGAGAGATAATCCATAATACCGTCGATATCGGATTTTATATTTTTCGGGCACCGGATGTACAGATGCCGGTTTGCGCTGATATGCAGCGTGTAGGAAATGCTGAAATGATACCAGAAGAATTTGTGCAGCGTCGAGTACTTGTAGATCCAGATAATTTCCTGAATGGGCACGATGGCATTTCCGTAGGTGGAAGTCTGAATGAAAAAATGTTCTGTGATAAACATATCTTCCGTGGCGAGCTGCGGCAGTGTGGCGAGCTCATTTTCGGCCTGCTCCAGCAGTTTTTTCGGATGTCCGAACAGCGCCAGATCCTGGCACGGAGGGGAGAGCAGCGGAAAAAAAATACAGGAGATAAAATAGACCAGACAGGCCAGCGCGTAGCCGCCGGTTGCAAACACGACGAAAAACAGCAGCAGGTTCCCGGGAAGGTTGTAGCCGGGCTCGCTCAGAAAATATCCGGAAACTTTACTGCGGATTCCGGCCTCTGTCCAGTTCAGATCGGCGGCCAGCCCGGAGAGCAGCTGTGAAAATCCTCCGGAGCCCGGGGTGATTTTTCCGGTGAAGGAGGCTTCCGCGATGGTGGGAAGTCCTTCTTCGCTTGTTTTCGGGGTGAGAAGTACAATGATACATTCATCGCCGCGCATAGTGTAATAATAATAGCCGGCTGTGCGCCCGAAAATGGTTCGCGTGTAGCCGGTGAAGTATAAGTCCTCAAGGGTGGTGCGCACATATTCCGTACCTTCCAGGTAAGCGGACTCGAGCGTGACAGAATTCTTCAGGGATCCGGGCATAAGAAGCGCGGAGAGAGAGAAGACGTGCCAGACAATGAGCAGCAGGAGAAGATACAAAATAGGCGCGGGAAGTCTGCGCCTGTAATAAGCTTTAATATTTCTGGTGATATAATGTTCATACTGATCGGGCATGACAGAAACATCCTTTGCTGAAAATTCTGCGGGAAACGCTGCCCGCTGTTAATTAGTATACGTGTTGTGGGAGAAATAATCAAGATTATAGTGTGAAATATAAAATTTCACCATCCTGATATGTACGCCTGCTGAAGCAGGAAGATGGGAGTTAGTGTGATTTTCAGGAGAAGAAAGTAGTTGACAGACAGAGTAAAAACAGGTATCATAAACATATGAACAATTGCTCATATGAATACAGATACAGTCGTTATGCGAAAAAAGGAAGCAGGTGATTTGTTGGCGGGAAATGAGATCGAGTGCTGCGATACGGTTGAGGTTCACGAGGAGCTGGTGAGGGCTGTGCACGAGCAGATGCCGGAGGAGGAGCAGCTATACGACCTGGCAGAGCTTTTTAAGGTGTTTGGCGATTCGACCAGGATCAGGATTCTGTTTGTCCTCTTTGAGGCGGAAGTGTGTGTGTGCGACCTGGCACAGGCGCTGAATATGACACAGTCGGCCATCTCACATCAGCTTAAGATCTTAAAACAGACAAAGCTGGTGAACAGCAGGCGGGAGGGGAAGTCCGTGTTCTATTCGCTGGCGGACGGACATGTGCGGACGATTATCGCCCAGGGCATGGAACATATTGAGGAAATGTGAAAGGAGAACATTGTAATGAAGAAAAAGTTTAAAATGGAAGATCTGGACTGTGCAAACTGCGCGGCAAAAATGGAGGAAGCCATCAAAAAAATACCGGGAGTAAAGGACGCGAGCGTCAGTTTTATGACGCAGAAAATGATGGTGGAGGCAGAAGAGAAAGACTTTGACGGGATTATGAAGCAGGTGGTGTCAGTCTGTGCAAAAGTAGAGCCGGACTGTAAGATTCTGATATAAGGAAGGGAAGAATGACGACAAAACAGAAAAAAATGCTGTTCCGGATTCTCGCAGCATTCCTCCTGTTTGCGGGATTATTTTTCTGTGAGCACACGGGGCGGCTGAAACAGATAGAGGAAAGTCTGCTTCTTCCGGCAATTTACCTGATTCCGTATCTGACAATCGGCTATGATATTATTTACAAGGCCATCCGCAATATTATCCACGGACAGGTATTTGATGAAAATTTTCTGATGATGATTGCGACGTTCGGGGCGTTTGCCGTCGGAGAGTACTCCGAGGGCGTGGCGGTGATGCTCTTTTATCAGGTGGGGGAGCTTTTCCAGAGTTATGCGGTCGGGAAATCCCGCCAGTCTATCGCGGATATGATGGACATCTGCCCGGAATATGCCAATATCGAGCAGGACGGTGTGTTAACGCAGGTGGATCCGGACGATGTGGAGGTCGGGAGTATCATTGTGATCAGGCCGGGGGAACGGATTCCGCTCGACGGCGTCGTGACGGAGGGGGAATCCCTGATTGATACGGCGGCGCTGACGGGAGAGTCCGTCCCACATTGAATACCAGTGCCCTCACCGGAGAGAGCGTGCCCAGAGATGTGGCGGCCGGGGAAGAGGTGATCAGCGGCTGTGTCAATGGCAGCGGGACCTTAAAGGTCCGCACGACAAAGGAATTTGACGATTCCACCGTGGCAAAAATTCTGGAGCTGGTCGAAAATGCGGGCAGTAAGAAGGCAAAAATGGAGAATTTTATCACACGGTTTGCAAAGTATTATACGCCGGTTGTGACCATCGGCGCGGTTGTGCTCGCCGTGCTGCCACCGCTGATTCTCGGCGGCGGCTGGGGAAGCTGGATCCAGAGGGCCTGTATTTTTCTGGTGATTTCCTGCCCGTGTGCGCTGGTGATTTCCGTACCGCTCGGATTCTTCGGCGGGATCGGCGCCGCTTCGCGGATCGGGGTGCTGGTGAAGGGCAGCAATTATCTGGAAGCGGTTGCAGAGATGACAACCATTGTCTTTGACAAAACGGGAACCCTGACGAAGGGAGAGTTCCGGGTGACGGAGCTTCATCCGCAGGGGATCCGCGGGGAACAGCTTCTGGAGCTGGCGGCGCTCGGGGAGGGATATTCCAGTCACCCGATTGCTGTCTCCATCCGGGAAGCTTATGCCGGGAAGTCTGAGGGTACGGAGCCTGATATGAGCAGGATTTCGGGCGCCAGAGAGCTGGCGGGATACGGCGTCTGCGTTCAGGTGGACGGAAAAGAGACACTGCTCGGGAATGAAAAGCTGATGAGCGACCGGGGGATTTCCTGTGTTCCCTGCCAGAGTGCGGGCACGGTGGTCTATGTGGCGCAGGAAGGTGTGTTTCTGGGAGCGGTTGTGATATCGGACGTAGTCAGGGAAGGGGCGAAAGAGGCGATTTCCGCCATGAAGCGGGTGGGCGTGAAGAAATGCGTGATGCTGACCGGCGACAGGGAGGAGGCCGCAGAGGCCGTCGCCGGGGAGCTTGGCATTGACGAGGTGCATGCCCAGCTTCTTCCGGCAGACAAAGTGGCGCAGGTGGAGAGACTTCTGGACGGTCAGCCGGAAAAAGAAAAGCTGGCTTTTGCCGGGGACGGGATTAATGACGCTCCGGTGCTGACCCGCGCCGATATCGGAATTGCCATGGGGAGCATGGGATCTGACGCTGCGATTGAAGCCGCGGATGTGGTGCTGATGGATGATGACGTCAGGAAGATTGCTGCGGTTGTGCGGATTTCGCGCAGGACGCTCGCGATTGTGAAACAGAATATTGTCTTTGCGCTGGGAGTCAAAGCCCTGGTGCTTCTGCTGGGAGCTTTTGGCATGGCGAATATGTGGGAAGCGGTATTTGCGGATGTCGGGGTATCCGTGATCGCGATTCTCAATGCGATGCGGGCGCTGAAGGCAGAGTGAATGTGTACAGGGAAAAGAGTGACTTTTAATGCTGAATAACAGTAACGGGACAGGCGGGAAACCGTCTGCGGGAAGAAACAGGCGGAAGGCGCAGGCGGCAGGGGCTGACCGCGGAGGGCCGGAGATGGCAGCGGGAGCGCAGGAGCGCTGCACCTCCTGCGGGGGCCGGCTGGTGCAAAAAAGCAGGGAACTGTGCAGGTGCGCCTCCTGCGGGAGG
>OFGG01001372.1_pt1 | contig 16159 bp, 16 predicted proteins | sample 1521701 | NCBI WGS metagenome assembly OFGG01 (sample SAMEA3504081, study PRJEB24116) | mouse gut metagenome | biome: mouse gut; feature: mouse-associated habitat; material: faeces | place: Denmark | collected 2011
AAATACTGGCCCTCTTTACGAATGCTGGTTAAATATGTAGTTGTCAATGTGCCGGGACAATAAGTCTCACGGATTCAGGTTATTTACAGACTTTTTTTCACAGTCTCGTTTTTTCACTCCTTTTCCAATCAGCACCTTTTTCCCGCTGAAAGCAAACCCGTATTTCTGTATCCGTTCTTCGGGAATCCCTTTTGCCGTAAGGCTGGCCTGGTAGTTTTTATCCGCTATCTGTTTTAACGCATCCTGCACCGTGTCGGACAATTCCGTTTCCTCGTCATCCTGTACCTTAAATTCTATGATGATGGCATTATATGTGTGGCCAATATTCCCTTGTGACCCCAAAGCCGCCCGTGGCTCTAACATGATGTCATATCTGCCGAAGCCGCTTTCCCGGTTGGATGTGATGATATATTTGTCAGTCAGTTCCATCATCAGGCCGAGAACAAACCCATGATAAAACCGCTCGGGCTGTTTGCCGGAAGGTTTGTTCCCTGCGTCAAAGCTGCTGAATATTTCGGATGCCACACGGTTCATATAGTGGTTCATTGCTTTGATGTCATCCAATAACAGGGCTCTAATGAAATCATGGTAGTCCGTTTTCACACTGCCGAACCATTGCCGGATCATATTCCGGAACATGGATTTCACTTCAAAGTTTGTCAGCTCCAGTACATAATCCTGCTTCCATTCACCAAATTCCGAAGCATATTCCTTGTGGCTTTTTACTTTCAGGTAACCGCTGGCAAGCAAAAGGCTCCAGATAGCCTGTTCGTCATGGCCTAGTGTATTATATATAATCTGCTCATCTATTTCCGTACGGATGGTTTCCCCGCACAATAAATCCTCAAAAGATTCCTTTATATTTTTGCTCCCTTCCCTGACCAATTTGCTGACAAGCCCGTTGGAACTGGTGTTCGCCCAATATGTGCCTGCATTTTTTTTGTCAAGAAAATTAATGATGGACCAGGGATTGTAGATATCCGTCCTGTTCCCAAAGGTAAACCCGTCATACCAGTCCTTTACCTGTTGTCTGTGGTCGGATAAACCGTATTCCTGAAGTGCGGCAAACACTTCATTCTCCGTAAAGCCAAAGCAGTCCTCATACTTTGGGGAAGTCGTTGTTACCACTTCCAGATTATTTAAATCTGAAAAAATTGATTCTTTACTGATCCTTGTGATCCCTGTCATGATTGCCCGGTCCAGATAGGGGTTTGTTTTGAAGGTGGAGTTAAACAGGCTTCTGGTAAACGAAACCAATTCAGGCCAATATCCGTTCACATAGGCTTCCTGCATGGGTGTGTCGTATTCATCTAAAAGAATGATTACCTTTTTTTTATGATACCGTGAAAGGAAATCTGACATTTTGTGAAGTGCCCATATGGCTGCCGAGTCCTCCATATCGCAGGTTATGCTTCTGAAATAACTTTTCTCGTTTTCTGTCAAAAGGCCGCTGTCCAGTAAAAAGATATTTTTATTGTAAATATCCTCTATGATCCGGTTAATGGATTGCATGCTTCCCCTGTAATCGGATTCTTTCACGTTGGCAAAAGACAGGCTTATGACAGGGTAAGTTCCTTGCAGCTTGCGGTACTTTTCCTCTTCCCAGATAGCAAGCCCCTGGAATAAATCCCCCCTTCCGGCGTATTTGACAGAGAAGAATTTCTCAACCGTGCTCATGTTTAGGGTCTTGCCGAAACGCCTTGGGCGTGTGATCAGGGTCACGTTGTCCCCGATTTCCCACCATTCCCGTATAAATTTTGTTTTGTCTATATAAAAATAGTTATTATCCCGGACCACCTCAAAATCCTGGTTCCCGATACCGATTGCCCTTGCCATTTTATTCTCCTTTTTTATATGTCTGCCCCTTTATTTATAGTATATCCTGTTCGATATTTAAAAGCAATGGATGATTAAAAATTGTGACAGGGTTTGCAAGGTTTATACAAGAATCTTACCAACAGTACGGCTTGTGGAAAACGGGATTTAAATATGGCGTCCAAAACCGGTTTCAGGCTGTACCCGGTTTGGGGCAACGTGATAACACAAAATAATTGAAATTTTCCCAAAGAAAGAAATTCGTAAGAATTAATCAATAGTTTTGCAAAAGCAGTTTGATACAATGGTTTTTGGAAGGGAGGCAGTTAAGATGTCAAATATCATACAGACCAATCAATTAACGAAAATCATTGATGGAAAAGAACTGGTAAAGGATGTGGATATCCATGTTAAAAAAGGGGAAATTTATGGATTTTTAGGCCCTAACGGCGCAGGGAAGACCACGGTGATGAAGATGATTACCAATCTTTGGAAACCCACTTATGGATCGGTGGAACTATTCGGGGAAAAGCTGACGCCGGCTTCCTACGAAGTATTAAAGAGGATGGGAAGCATCATTGAATTTCCCTGCTTTTATGAGCATATGAGCGGGTGGGAAAACCTGCGGTTACACTGTGAATATATGGGATATCATACGCCGGGCAGCATAGAAAATGCCCTTGAAATGCTGGGGCTTTTGGAGGCCGCAAAAAAGCCGGTAAAGAGTTATTCCCTTGGGATGAAGCAGCGTCTTGGTATTGCCCGCGCAATCCTTTGCCGGCCGGAGCTTTTGGTTCTGGATGAGCCAACCAACGGGCTTGACCCGGCAGGGATGAAACAGCTGCGGGATTTGTTTCGGATGTTGTGCACGGAATACGGAATCACCATCATGATCTCCACCCATATTCTTTCTGAGATTGAAAGTATTGCGGATACTGTAGGGGTGATCAGCAAAGGGAAGATGATGCAGGAGATTTCCATGCAGGAGATCGCGGAGAGGAATATGGCATATATCGAACTTGTTGTGGAAGATACGAAACGGCCGGCTTATGTACTGGCGGATAAATTGGACTTGAAAAATTTTAAGGTAATGGACGGCAGAACGATCCGTATTTATGATCTCCGTATCAGCGCAAGCGAGATTGCAAAAGAACTGGCGCTAAACGAGGTAGAGCTTATTTCAATTGGCAGGAAATCGGAGAGCTTAGAGGAGTATTTTTTAAAAATGACAGGGGAGGGAGAACGTCATGTTTAAGCTGATCAAACTGGAATGGAAGAAAAATAATATTGCAAAATATATCCGGAGTGCTATCATTACTACAGGGATCCTTATGCTCTTTCTTTTTGCGTCGGCAAAGGAACTGGAGGGGGCGGGTACGCTGGAGTCTTATGAGAAAGGGATGCTGGACGTTTCGGTTGCGCTTTTTGTCCATATGACGTATATCATTTTTACCGGGGTCATGCTTGCGTCTTTTATCGTAGGGGCATACGAAAAGAAGACCATTAACCTGATGTTTTCTTATCCAATCAGGCGCCAGAAAATTTTATTGTCAAAAATATTTGCGGTGTGGATCTTTAACTTTATTGCAATGACGGTAAGTAAAGTATTAATCTATGTTTCCCTTAAGGCGGCAGGTCCGCTGTTTTCTATAAAGGGGGAGGGGATTTTTCTTGGCAGCCCGGAATTCTGGCTGAAAATGATCTTAAGCTCGGCGGTAATGGTAAGCGTCAGTTTTCTTGCCCTGGCGGTGGGCATGAAGATGAGGTCTTCTAAGGCAGTGATCGTGACCTCTGTCCTGGTGGTCTGCCTGACGCAAGGACAGATTGGGGCGGCAACATTGGCGGATAATCTATATTTTTTCATATTTTTGCTTGTTTTGGCTGCGGTGGCTGTCTACCTGTCCATCTACCATGTGGAGACAAAAGATTTAGCATAGATCAAATTGTTTGGAAAGGAAAAGACGGATATGAAGATTCTTTTGGTTGAGGATGATGCGGAAATCAGTGAAATGTTAAAAAGTTTCCTTATGACGGAAAATTTTGAAGTGGTGTGTGCCGCTGATGGGGAAAGCGCCTTAGAAAAATTTTTCATGGATGAGTACAGCATTGTCCTGCTTGATCTGATGATCCCTAAAAAAAACGGGATGGAGGTCATGAAGGCCATTAGAGAAAATAGTACGGTGCCGATCATGATTGTATCCGCAAAGGATACGGATTCTGATAAGGCACTAGGTTTAGGGCTTGGGGCGGACGATTATGTCACCAAGCCGTTTTCCGTTACGGAAGTGCTTGCCAGGATCAAAGCAAATATCAGGAGAAATACCCAGTACGTTTCGAACATGCCGAAAGAGGAGATTGAGATTGCAAGAGGAGAGCTTGTGATCAATACTAATGATTATTCTGTTTTCAAAAATGGAACAAAAATTGAATTAACAGCAAAAGAATTTGAAATTTTAAAATTATTAATGAAAAATCCCCAAAAAATCTATACCAAAGAACAGATGTATTCCCAGGTATGGAAGGATGCCTATCTGGGGGATGAAAATGCGGTCAATGTACATATCAGCAGGCTGCGTACCAAAATAGAAGATAATCCCCGTAATCCGAAATATGTTGTCACGGTATGGGGGATCGGATATAAGCTGGGGGATGTGGAATGAGTAAAGGCACGCGCAATGCACTGAAGCAGATCAGTGAAAAGCTGGCGGACATCTTGGAAAAAGACAGCAGCGAACAGGTTATGGTATTTACGGATAATAAAGCATTGATGGAGCTGAGCGGTCAGATCAATCTTCTTTTACTGGACAGGCAGCGGATGAAAGCGGATTTTAAGAAACAGGAAATGTCTTCCAAGAAAATGCTCGCCAATATTTCTCACGACATCAAGACACCGCTGACGGTTATTTTAGGTTATCTGGAAATTTTGCGCTTAGAGAACCGGGAAGACGAGACGCTGCAAAAGGTGGAGACAAAGGCAAAGCAGGTGCTGGAGCTTTTGGATGAGTTTTTTACGCTGGCGAAGCTGGAGGCAGGGGATACTAACATTGAAATGGCGAAGGTCAATATCAATGAGGTCTGCAGGGAAAATGTCCTTTGTTTTTACGAAATTCTGACCCGGAAGGAATTTGATGTGGAGGTCGTGATACCGGAAGAAGATGTGTATGTGCGGGGGGATAAAGAGTCGATTGGCAGGATCGTGAATAACCTTTTGTCCAATGCCATACGCTACGGCGGGGATGGGAAGTACCTTGGGTTTTTCCTGGAGGAGGAGAAGGATTTTATCCGTATTGACGTGGTCGATAAGGGAAAAGGGATTGAAAAGCAGTTTGCTTCGAACGTGTTTGACAGGCTTTATACCATGGAGGATTCCCGAAACCGCAATATCCAGGGAAACGGACTTGGGCTTACCATTGCAAGGAATCTTGCAAGGCAGATGGGAGGCGATGTTGTGCTGGACAGTCAGCCGGGGATCAGGACGGTATTTGCGGTGAGATTAAGGAGATATGCAGGGCGGCTGCTGTAATATGCCGCCCTGACTGCTTTTAATAGGTTCGGGAAAGCCATTCTATTTCAGGAAAATAAACCTTCACGATAAGACCGATGATGATAAGGCCTATAAGGATCAGGGCGCCGTAACAGATGACCTTCCACCACGATACCAGGGTACTTTTCAAGTTTTGTATGTCGGAAAAAATGGAAGCGATCCTTTCATCTGTAAGATTCCTTTCCCTGACATCCTGCACATCAATATCTTTAACCAGTTCATCCAAAGACATGCCGAAATAGTCACTTAACAGGACCAATCGTTGGAAGTCAGGGTAAGACTGGCCTGCCTCCCATTTGGAAATGGTCTGCCGTGAAACCTGTAATTCCATTCCCAGCTCTTCCTGGGATAATCCTTGTTTTTTTCTGATCGCTAAAAGCTTTTCATGAAACTTCATGATAGGTACCTCCTTTGCTGTTATAGCATGAGTATATTGTTTTTTGGCAATGCCGGCAACCAACCATGGTTGGCAATTTGACAACGCCGGATAACATACGGCTATCTTTCTATGGAGCTGTTCGGGGAATTTTTCGGGAAATATTTCGGGGAAATTTTCGGGGAAAATTTCGAGAAAATTTTCCCGAAAATTTTCTTTACATTAGCTTACAGGGGAAGTTATAATAGGTCAATAGAAAGGGGGGGATAAAGCATGGACATTAAGGATCAGATCACAAAAGCAGTAGAGCGGATCGCCAGTGACAAGGACTTACAGGAGCAGTTTCAAAAAGAACCTGTGAAAGCGTTGGAGAGTGTTCTTGGCGTGGATTTACCCGATGAAATCGTGGAGCAGGTCATTTCCGGAGTAAAAGCAAAGCTTATGAAAGATAAGGTATCCGGAGCCGTAGATTCTTTAAAAGGTTTTTTGAAAAAATAAAAATGAAAATATCTGTTTTTGAAGAAATGTTACCGTTTTGGGGGGTGATACCGGATGAGGATAAGGAATATATCTGCCAAAATTCCCATGCAGTCACTTTCCCGGAAGGGAAAAATATTCATGATGGCAATGAGTGCTCCGGGGTGATCCTGGTCCGTTCCGGATGTCTTAGGCTTTTTATGATGTCGGAGGAGGGCAGGGATATCACTCTTTATCGGTTGCATAAAGGGGATATCTGTATGCTGTCAGCTTCCTGTGTCTTAGACGCAATTACCTTTGATGTGTTTGTGGACGCACAGGAGGATAGTGAGTGCTATGTCATTGGCGGGCCTGCCTTTGCAGCAGTTTCGGAACGGAACCCACAGATTAAGATATTTGCCCTTGAGACGGCTGTTGGCCGTTTTTCGGATGTGATGTGGGTGATGCAGCAGATTCTTTTTATGAGCATGGACAGGCGGCTTGCCATTTTCCTTCTGGATGAATCCGCAAGGAACGGTACGGACGTTATTGCATTGACTCACGGGCAGATTGCCCGTTATATGGGGTCTGCCCGTGAGGTTGTATCAAGGATGCTGAAGTATTTTGTAAATGAGGGAATCGTGGAAGTTTCTCGTAAGGGGGTAAAGATCCTTGATAAGAAACACCTTCGCAAATTAGCTCTCTAACAGGGCAAGAATCTGGGATTTAGGTCTTGCCCCCGTTACCTGTTTGATGGCTTTGCCGTCTTTTATGACGACTAAGGTGGGGATGCTTAAAACTTTGAAATCCTGTGCCAGTTCCGGCTCCTGGTCCACGTTGACCTTGCCTATCAGATACTGAGGGTTCTCCTTAGCAATCTCATCCACGATGGGGGATACCATGCGGCATGGGCCGCACCAGTCGGCATAAAAATCTAAAAGCACTGGTTTGCTGCTGTTTTTAATGGAATCAAAATTTGTTTTGTTTACTGTAAGTACTGACATTGTTTTTACCTTCCTTCCTTGTTTGTGTTTATAGTATAGCTGGTATTTATCGGAATTTCCGTGACTAAGTCACAGGAGATGCAATGTGTAACGAATAGAATAATCTAAAACCCGGTTGATACCGGGCGGTGGACTTTTCAGAGAAATCTTTTTTCGCCACAGAGTCTGCAGGATTGTTTAGCCTGCAGGCGCTGTGGCTTTTTATGTAATGATAATCAGAAGGAGAGGAGAATCAGAATATGGACCAAACATACATGAAAAAAAATAAAATCCTGCCGTTGGTAATGTCCATGGCAGTGCCTATGGTATTATCCATGCTTGTGAATGCTTTGTATAATATAGTTGACAGCCTTTTTATTGCCCGAATCAGTGAGGATGCTATGACGGCTATTTCTCTGGTTTTTCCATTGCAGAACGCAGCCGCTGCGGTGAGCATTGGATTTGGCGTGGGGGCGAATGCGGTTACCGCATTTTTCCTTGGGGAAGGAAACCAGAAAAATGCCGATGGGGCAGCCTCGCTTTCTCTGTTATTGTCGCTGCTGCATTCTGTGTTATTGACGGTAATCCTCTTAATAGTTACGGTTCCGTTTTTGCGTAGTTTTACCAATGAACAGGAAATATTGAATTACGGGGCACAATATGGGAGTATTGTTTTTAGCTGTTTGTTTATTGGGCAGGTTAGTCTTGTTTACGAAAAGCTATTTCAGGCAATCGGAAATGTCCGTGTTACCATGGTCAGTATGATTGCGGGATGCGTTACTAATATCATCTTGGATCCGGTTATGATCTTCGGTTTCGGTCCATGCCCGGCTATGGGGATTAAAGGAGCGGCTGCCGCCACGGTCATTGGTCAAGTAGTGACTCTTGTCTGTTATTTAACGGTGTGGGCAAAAGGAGCTTTGCACCTGCATCTATCTTTGGCGGATGGATGGCGCTTTCGCAGGTTTGCCGGACGCTTGTATGGAATCGGTGTACCAGCGATTTTAAATCAGGCGCTGCCTTCGTTATTGATTACGCTGCTTAATTCTATTCTTGCGGCATTTTCACAGACGGATGTGTTGGTTTTGGGGATTTACTATAAACTTCAAACCTTTATCTACCTTACGGCAAATGGGATTGTACAGGGAATCCGTCCGCTTGTGGCTTATAATTACGGTGCGGGGATCTTTAAGCGTGTCCAGGGGATTTTCAGGACAGCCCTTTATATGTCATTAACAGTGATGGGGATCGGAACGTTGCTTTGCCTGCTAATTCCGCAGGATTTGGTGGGGATGTTTTCAGAAAATGCTGACACAATCCGCATGGGTGCGGCGGCGCTTCGCATCATTAGCTGTGGATTTATGGTATCCGCTCTGTCGGTGGTTGTATGTGGAACATTGGAGGGATTGGGACTTGGAGGAATGTCCTTTATCATATCATTGCTTCGGTACGTGGGGATCATTGTTCCGGCTGCATGGATTTTAAGTCGTGTTTTTGGTGCTTTTGGGGTTTGGCATGCTTTTTGGATCGCTGAATTTGCAACGGCCATCGTTTCAATGATCCTATATCGTGTGTCCATGCGGAAAATCAGTAAATAAAAAAACGTGGAGAAACAGAAAAGATAAATTCTGTTTCTTCACAGCTTTTGTGTTTTGTCAGGATATTTTTATTAATCCATAGACAGGGTAAACTGATTAACTAACTGCTTTAAGCCGGTTGCTTCCGTGGAAAGCTGTTCGCTTGCGGTTGCGCCTTCCTGTGCGGTTGAGCTGTTGCTCTGCACGACAACCGAAATCTGGTTGATTCCCTCAGAAACCTGCCATACGGCATCGGCCTGATCATTGGACACTGTAGCGATGCCATCAATAGAATCAACTACCGACTGGATGCTGTTTACGACTTCCTGCAAGATATCCGCAGTATGGCTTGCAATCTCTGTGCCTACACTTACGGCTTCCGTGGAATGCTCTATGAGGGTGGAAGTATTTTTAGCGGCTTCTGCGGACTTGCCTGCAAGATCGCGGACTTCCTGTGCCACGATGGCAAAGCCTTTTCCGGCATTTCCCGCACGGGCTGCCTCTACCGCTGCATTCAAGGCAAGGATATTGGTCTGTGATGCAATGTCTTCTATGGTCTTAATGATCTTCCCAATCTTATCAGAACTGTTTTGGATTTTATTCATTGCGTCCATAAGCTTCTTCATCTGTAGGTTACATAAGGAAACTTCTTCACCGGTCTGATGGGTCTGGCTGCGGACGTTAAGTGCGCCGCTTGCGGTATTCTTTGCCTGCCTGGAAATTTCATTAATCTGCGCTGCCAGTTCCTCCACGGAGCTTGCCTGTTCAATGGTTCCCTGGCTGAGCGTCTGGGCACTTACGGACAGTTGGTTACTTGCCGAAGCTACCTGATCTGCGGAGTGGTTGACCTGCCGCATGATATCGTTTAATTCCACCTTCATATGGCGCATGGAAAGTAAGATATTCTTGAAACTGCCCACATAAGCGTCTTCGTGCTGCGTATGTACATCCAGATTCTGGTTGGCAAGTTCAGTCAACAGGTAGCTGATATCTTTGATGATCGTGCTGATTCCGTCTACCAGCATTGCGGTAGATTTTGCAAGCATCCCTGTTTCGTCTTTCGTGGTTATTTTAGGCATGGGCGTTTCCAAGTCACCTTCCACAAGAAGTTTCATCCGCTTTGCGCAGGCTTTCATTGGCCGGCTGATGTTGTTGGCAAGAACCAGGGCTACCACGCTGGAGATCAAGATAGAAAGAATGATTACGGCAATATTGACCGCCATCCCGGCATAGGTAGTGGACAGATAATTTAATTGTGGCGCAGTGACTGCAATGCTCCAGCCGTCTGTGTCTTTTACGGGTGCATAAGCGGAAAACATATTGCCGTCCGCGCTTTTGTAGCTTCCAAAACCGTTTTCCCCGCAGCGCATGGCTTCGTGGATTGCGGCAAGGTCTTTTAATGATGAGTCGGTCTGCGCTTCCGCTTCAATATTTTGGACGGTGATCGTATCAAGGGTAATATCCGCAATGGTATCACCGGACTTATTGATCATATACGCTCTGCTGTTTTCCCCAATCTGGATAGAGGATACAATATCATTTAGGAAAGTTTCGTGGGGAACAAAATATACCACGCCTTCAATGGAAGAACCGTGGATTCCGCCGGAATAAAGCGGCGCCGCTACCATGATAGATAATTCCCCGGTTATCTTGCTGATCAGTGGTTCTGATACATAGACGTTGCCCTGCATGGCTTGTTTTACGTATTCGCGGTCAGAATAATCTTTCCCGTCAAAAATACTGATGCCATCTGCGCCGATGATGTTACCGCGCTGGAAATTGTGCATGGCGGAACGTTCGTCAATGATGGATCTCTTTTCGTCTAATGATGTTGCGGGATCGGATAATTGCGGGATACAGCCTGTATCCATGGCAACATTTTTATAAGCCATTAATTCCTGCTCCACGCGTTCTGCGGCTAAAACGGCTGTTTCGCTCATCATGTGATCTACCGTCGTAATCGTGCTGTTGTAATTGGGTATGATACTGGACATTCCCACTGCAAGCAAAGCGATCAGCACAGTTAAAATAAGACATAATGTTATTTTGCCCCGAATGCTTTTCATCTTGATTACCCCCGTTCGTATGGCTGGGAATACTTCGGATGATATGCCCAACCATTTATCTAATTAGTATTATATGGTAAATAGAATTTGTTTGTCAATGGGTTCAAAGGAGAGAAATTTCCTTATGTTTATTCAGTGGCGGAAGGAGGGCCGGTCGTTGACTTTTGGAGCTTTGTATGTTAAAATTTTATATCAAATGACTATAAAAAGGAGATTTAGGCGATGGGAATGCTGGATGAACTAAAAGAGCTAGGGGTGGATGTGGATAAGGCACTGAAACTGTTAAATGGGAAGACAGCCCTTTATGAGAAATTACTGGTTAAATTTGCGGACATGATGAAAAAGGCGGATATCAGGACAGATTTTGACAGCAGCGACTGTACAGCCATGATGGAAACTACCCATATGATCAAAGGCAGTGCGGGGAATCTTTCCATTACTCCTTTATTTAAAGCGTATTCGGATATTATGCAGTTGTTTCGGGAAGGGAAACCGGAAGAAGCAAGGGAAGGCTTAATAGAGATCCTTCCAGTCCAGGAGACGATCATAGCATGCATAGACAAGTACAGCGGGGCATAAGCCTGGCCGGAGGAGCTTATGAGTAAGGAAAAGACGATTTTAATTGTAGACGATGTAGACATTAACCGCATTATCCTGGGCGAGGTTTTTGACGACGAATATAACATTATTGATACGGGCAGCGGGGCGGAAGCCATTGAGATCCTGGCAGGGGATACCGATATTTCCGCAGTGCTTTTGGATATTCTCATGCCGGAGGTCAACGGGCTTGATGTACTAAGGGCCATGAACAAGACAGGAAGAATCGAAAAAACACCGGTGTTTATGATTACGGCAGCAGATAGTGAAGATATGCTGATGGAGAGCTATAATCTGGGTGCGATAGACGTGATCATCAAGCCTTTTATGGCACAGTTTTTGCGATGCAGGGTGGACAGCGTGATCGAGCTTTACGAGCACCGGAATAAATTGGAGAAAATTGTCGAAAAACAGGTTGCCCGTATGAACGAGATGATGAGGTCGCTGGTTGAGACACTTGCGGCTGTTATTGAGTTCAGGGATTGCGAATCCGGAGAGCACGTAAGGCGGGTCTCTCTCTTATCAGAAGCTTTGATGCGGGAGGTCAGTAACGTTTATGAGGAATACCGGATGCCGGAAGCGGAGATTGAGAAGATTGCGACTTCGGCTATCCTTCACGATATTGGCAAGATCTCCACGCCTGACCAGATCTTAAATAAACCGGGCAGGCTCACGGCAGAAGAATTTGATATTATGAAGCAGCATACCACCAAGGGATGTGATATTCTCCAGAAGATTCCGGACGTGATGGATGCGGGGGTTTACCGTTACGGGTATGATATCTGCAGGCACCATCATGAAAGATGGGATGGAAGGGGATATCCGGATGGACTTAAGGGGGATGATATCTCAATATGGGCGCAGGTGGTGTCTATGGTTGATGTTTATGATGCCTTAACTTCGGAGCGGGTATATAAGAAGGGCTTCCCGAAAGAAAAAGCATTGTCGATGATCAAGAATGGAGATTGCGGTGCGTTTAATCCCAAGCTTTTAGATGTTTTTGAAGACGCATTAGAAAAATATGAGAAAAAACATAATTAGTACCGCAGGGCATTTTGCCCTGCGGTTTCTTAACATTAAGGACAGAGAGGAGCATAAAAGATGAGATACCCGGAATTTTTAAAAGAAAATGGAACCATTGGCTTTGTGGCGCCATCCTTTGGCTGCGCCATAGAACCCTATAGGGCAGCTTTTGAAAACGCCCGGAAAAAGTGGGAGGAGGAAGGGTTTTTATTGAATCTGGGCCCTAACTGCTTTGCCCAGGATGGAACGGGAATCAGTTCTTTGCCGGAAAAGTGCGCAAAAGAATTTGAGAGTTATTACTTAGATCAGGAAAACGACTGCCTGATCTCCTGCGGTGGTGGGGAATTGATGTGTGAGATTTTGGAGTATATAGATTTTGAGGCGTTAAAGCTTGCGAAACCGAAATGGTTCATGGGCTATTCTGATAATACCAATCTGACTTTCCTGCTCACGACCCTCTGCGGCACGGCGGCAGTTTACGGTCCTTGTGCGGCGGCTTTTGGCATGGAGCCGTGGCACAGGTCTCTTAAGGATGCCATGGAAATCCTTATGGGAAAACGCCGGAGAGTGGATAGTTATGGTATGTGGGAAAAAGAAAGCAGAAAGGATGAAGAACATCCTTTAGAGCCTTATCACTGTACGGAGAAGCTGGAAGTAAAAGGCTTTGTGCCAAAAAACAGGGGAACGGGGGAGGACGTGATGGAACCGTCGCGGCATGTGGCTGTGGAAGGGCGGCTCATTGGCGGATGCATGGACTGTCTTGTAAATCTCCTTGGAACGAAATTTGACCAGGTCGGAACGTTTTTGGAATCCTATCACAAGGATGGGTTTATCTGGTTTTTGGAGAGCTGTGACTTAAATGTATTCGGGATCAGAAGGGCCATGTGGCAGATGGAGCAGGCAGGATGGTTCCGGTATGTAAAGGGATTTTTGATCGGACGCCCGCTCTGCCGCGGGCAGGAGATGATGGGATTAGACCAGTATGGGGCAGTTCTTCCAACGGCGGCAAGGCATGGCGTTCCTATTATCATGGACGTGGATTTAGGGCATCTGCCGCCTATGATGCCTCTTGTCTGTGGCTGCTATGCAAAGGTTTTGACGGAAAACGACAGGCTCGAAATTGACATGTTATATAGGTAATTCGAGCAGTTTCTACAAATATTCTGACGATTATCGGAAAAATGTGCGATGAATTATGATTGAATTGATATTTCATGTTCTTTATAATAAATTTGTATCAAAATATGTGAAAAGAAAGGGGATATTGATGGAACAGATGAATTTATCGACGACGAAGGATGCGGATAAGGTATACAAAATCTTAGGCGATTTGCTCCATATGGAGCGGGAATTTCAGATTATGATCACAGTACCCTCCGGAAATGGTACTACTAGAGAAAAAGAGCAGGGAGATATGAAAGAGGAGAGGGCATTAAGCTACGACCTAGAAAAAGATGTCACGGATATGATCCATGAGATTGGCGTTCCGGCACATATCAAGGGATACCAGTACCTTCGGGAAGCGATTATTATGTCTGTGGAAGATCCGGAGATGCTTGGTTCAATCACGAAAGTATTATATCCGACTATTGCCAGAAAGTATCAGACTACTTCAAGCAGGGTAGAACGTGCCATCAGGCATGCCATTGAGGTGGCATGGAACCGCGGCAGGATGGAAACTTTAGATGCCATGTTTGGATACACCATCAATACGGGAAAAGGAAAACCGACCAATTCGGAATTTATAGCGTTGATCGCAGACAAGATCAGGCTGCAGTACCGATAGTTTCGTAATAAAGTCCTAATGTTTTGCGGTAATGTTTGGTATAAATTCTTCTTTTAATGCAGGAAAGAATGATGTATAATATAGCTTACAATAAGCTATCGAGCAGCTTTGCTGTGAGTGCGAAAAAATCGGTTGGAGGGATTCGATGAAAAATATTCTTTTTGTTGCGTCAGAGGGAGTTCCATTTATTAAAACAGGCGGACTTGCGGATGTGGTTGGCTCACTTCCGAAATGTATAGATAAAAGGTACTTCGATGTAAGGGTGATATTGCCCAAGTATACCTGCATTTCCCAGGAAATGAAGGATAAGATGAGTTTCGTCACTAATTTCTATATGGATTTCCACTGGAAAAATGAGTATGTGGGGATTTTGCATGCAGAAGTAGACGGGGTGAAGTATTATTTCATTGATAATGAAATGTTCTTTAACGGTTTTAAGCCTTATTCGGATAATGCACTGTTTGAAATAGAAAAGTATGCATTCTTTTCCAAGGCTGCATTGTCCATCCTTCCGGTGATTGATTTCAGGCCGGATATCATCCACTGCCATGACTGGCAGACGGGACTTATTCCGGTGTACTTAAAGGAGCGGTTTCAGGGCAATGAGTTTTACCGTGGAATCAAGTCGATTATGACCATCCATAACCTGAAATTCCAGGGAAAATGGAGCGTGAAAGAGGTGCAGGATATCACAGGGCTTCCGCCTTACTTCTTTACGCCGGATAAGCTGGAACTTTATAAGGACGCCAACCTGCTAAAGGGCGGCCTTGTATATGCGGATGCTATCACTACGGTGAGCCAGACTTATGCGGAGGAGATTAAAACTTCATTCTATGGGGAACAGTTAGAGGGGTTGATGTGTGCAAGGAGCAATGATCTTAGGGGAATCGTAAACGGAATCGACTATGATGAGTTTAACCCGGAGACAGATAGATACATTGAACACCACTACAATGCCGTGAACTTCCGCAAGGAGAAACTTAAAAACAAGCGTGCGCTGCAGGCGGAGCTGGGGCTTGCCCAGGATGATAAGAGGATGATGATCGGGATTGTCTCAAGGCTTACGGATCAGAAGGGCTTTGATTTGATTGCCTATGTGATGGACGAACTGTGTCAGGACAATGTACAGCTAGTGGTATTGGGAACAGGGGAAGAACGTTACGAAAATATGTTCCGTCATTTTGATTGGAAGTATAACGATAAGGTATCCGCGAATATTTATTATTCGGAGGCGCTTTCCCATAAGATTTATGCGGCAAGCGATGCGTTCTTAATGCCTTCTTTGTTTGAGCCCTGCGGGCTTAGCCAGTTGATGAGCCTTAGGTACGGTACGGTTCCCATTGTAAGGGAGACCGGAGGACTGAAAGATACGGTCTTGGCATATAATGAGTATGAAAGTACAGGAACAGGTTTTTCCTTCGTGAATTATAACGCACACGAAATGCTGGGAACAATCCGCTATGCGGAACAGATCTATTATGATAAGAAGCGCGAATGGAACAAGATTGTGGATCGTGCCATGGCAACAGATTTTTCATGGAATGTTTCTGCCGCTAAATATCAGGAAATGTATGACTGGCTGATAGGATAAACACTTGGAGCGGAGCAGGAATGCCAAATAACAAAAAAAGGGGCGGCTTTATCATGCAGGCGGGGATCCTGGCTTTTGCCGGGATCATCGTCCGCATTATAGGCCTTCTGTATAATAAGCCTCTGGTAGCGATCATCGGGGATGAAGGTTTTGGGTATTATGACAGTGCGTATGCCGCTTACAGCATCGTTCTTTTGATATCCTCCTACAGTATACCGTCAGCGGTTTCCAAAGTTATAGCCCAGAGGCTGGCAGTAAAAGAATATCGAAATGCGCACAGGATTTTCCAATGTGCGTTTATTTATGTGCTGGTAGTCGGTGGTATTGCCAGCTTATTTGTGTTTT
>OFGG01001373.1_pt1 | contig 16158 bp, 18 predicted proteins | sample 1521701 | NCBI WGS metagenome assembly OFGG01 (sample SAMEA3504081, study PRJEB24116) | mouse gut metagenome | biome: mouse gut; feature: mouse-associated habitat; material: faeces | place: Denmark | collected 2011
CTGACTAACCGAAAGGCGAAAGCTGACACGGGAACATAGCACGTCAGGAAAGCGGTAAGTCACCTAAAGGCAATCGGGTGCGACTGAACTGCAAGGATAAGTGAATATGAGGATGATTCTGGGTTTGAATCTTGCGAGTTCCCAGCCCCTGTTCAGTGTGGGCACAGGAAATTTGCCTGAAACCTGTGGTGCGGACGGTATCAGAGAGGGTTGCCCTCTGATACGTTATCAAAATATGACGCATGGCGTGCCGGGGAACCGGTGTCAACGGAACGAAAGCACATTACCGACAATTCACATTTGCCTACTACTTCCGTTAACTGGAGATTGCCTAAACCGGAATGCCCGAAAGGGCTATGTGTCAGACACTGAAAATCCGGCATGGCAACGGAGCTTCCATAGTAGTCTGAGAACCCTGAACGGACAGGGAAAGCCGTAAAAACGGATGCGGGAAAGCCGCTCACATGGCGAAGGGAAGCAGTCTGAGCGTATCAAAATCGAACATTGATTAGGGAGGAAAACCTCATTGAAACCAACAATAGAGATTTTGACCAAATTGCAGGAAAACTCAAGCAAACACCATGATGAAATATTTACAAGGCTCTTTCGCTATATGCTCCGCCCGGATATTTACTACATCGCCTATCAGCACCTGTACTCCAATGATGGTGCTGCTACAAAGGGTGTGGATGATGATACGGCAGACGGGTTCAGCGAGGAGTATGTGACAAGAATTATTGACGCACTGAGAAGTGAGACCTACCGTCCGAAACCTGTACGGCGCACCTATATTCAGAAATCGAACGGCAAAATGCGTCCGCTGGGATTGCCGACTTTCACGGACAAGCTGGTGCAGGAAGTAATGCGCATGATACTGGAAGCGGTTTATGAGCCGGTATTCTCGCACTATTCCCATGGATTCCGGCCCGGAAGAAGCTGTCATACGGCCCTGTCACAGCTTTCGCACGAATTTATCGGCGCAAAATGGTTTGTCGAAGGCGACATCAAAGGCTGTTTTGACAACATCGACCACTCTGTTTTGATTGCTGTTATTGGAAAGAAAATCAAGGATGCCAGATTTCTCAAGCTCCTGCGGACGTTTTTGAACGCCGGATATATGGAGGACTGGAAGTATTACGGCACCTACAGCGGCTGTCCGCAGGGCGGGATTATTTCACCCATCCTGGCGAATATCTATTTGAACGAACTGGACAGATTCGTTGAAGAATTGAAGAAATCCTTTGACAACAAAACTCCCTATACTGTGACGCCTGAATATGCAATATTACAGAGAAAACGTGCAAATATCAAGCGAAAAATCAACAGGCGGAAGCCGGGAGCAGAGCGGGACAAGCTGATTGCAGAATATGTTGCGGTTGGAAAGGAACTAAGAAAAACTCCCGCAAAACTTTGCAACGACAAGAAACTGAAATATGTCCGGTATGCCGATGATTTTCTGATTGCTGTTAATGGAAGCAAACAGGACTGTGAATGGGTGAAAATAAAATTGACGGAGTTTATCCGTGACACCCTGAAAATGGAATTGAGTCAGGAAAAAACGCTGATTACCCATAGCAGTGAATGTGCGCGATTTCTCAGCTATGATGTGAGGGTACGCCATGACCAGCAGGTAAAGCCGTGGAAAAAGTGCAAACAGCGGACAATGAATAACACCGTTGAACTGCTGATTCCTCTACAGGATAAGATTGAAAAATTCCTGTTTGCAAGAGATGCAGTCCGACAGAGGGCGGATAACGGAAAACTGGAGCCGGTTGCGCGGTTGTCTTTACTGCGGCACACGGATTTGGAAATTGTGACGATTTTTGATGCGGAACTGAGAGGGCTTTGCAATTACTATTTTCTTGCCAGCAACTACAGAAGTTTGAACTATTTCAGTTACCTGATGGAGTATAGCTGTTTGAAAACGCTGGCGGGAAAGCACAAGTGCAAGCTGTCCAAAATCTACGACAAGTACCGTGTTGGAAAGAAGCGCTGGGGTATTCCCTATGAAACAAAATCCGGTTCCAAAGTGCGCTGTCTCACAAAATTCAACGAGATTGAGGGCAAGACGTGCGAGGATATTGAGCCTGTAGTGATTCCTATGATTACAAAAGGCAGGACTACATTCGATGCCCGGCTGAAAGCAAAGAAATGTGAACTCTGCGGCGCGACTGATGTGAAGTTGGAAATTCATCATGTAAACAAGGTCAAAAACCTGAAAGGGAAAAAGCCCTGGGAACAGGTGATGATTGCGAAGCGCCGCAAAACCCTGGCAGTTTGTCACGACTGCCATGTGAAAATTCATCATGGATTCTGATAAGTTATTTTTGCAGTGGAGCAACGATGGCGAGCCGAGATACTCCGAGAGGGGTAAGTCCGGTTCTGAGAGGGGTCTGCGCAAACCTGCTGCGGAAACGTGGTAAGGCGGCGCTTTCCTACTCTACCCCATACAATACGCCAACTTAAACAGCAGTTACTGGCAGGCCCACTTCTACGCCTACGGGCGTTTACCATGAAAAGGAGGTTTTCAATGGCGATTAGCAAGAGCGCAAAAATCATGGCCGAGATAGAAAAGGTCAAGGCCAAAATCAGCGACCAGCAGGCCCGGCTGAAAGAGCTGGAACAGAAACACAAGGAGGCCGAGAACGAGGAAATCGTGGACATCGTGCGGGGCATGAGCATTTCCCTTGAGGAGCTCCCGCTGGTGCTCCAGCGCATCAAGGCCGGGGACGCTTTGGGACAAAATGTCCCGAAGTCCGCCGGGCCGGAAAAGGAGGACGCGGAATGAAACTGAAAAAATATCGTGTAGTGGCGGCGGCTCTGTGCGCCGCTTTTTTGCTGTGCGGCATCACCACCACGGCCTACGCCGGGGGCGGCGAGGAATGGGAGGACGGTACGGGCGGCCCGGAGTGGGAGGGGCTTGACCCCGTGGAGCCCACGCCTGCGCCGGAGCCGGAACCCGAGCCCAACCCCTTTACCCCGGACGGGCAGGGGACGATGGTGGATAACGCCACCGACCAGGACGGCAAATCCCAGCAGAAAAATATCGAGCAAATTTCTTCTGATTTACTGTGGACTGCTTGTCAACAATCTATTCAGAAATCTTTGGATTGCCTCACACCCCTCAACAGCACAAAAAGAGGGTCGAATCTTAACCCCCTTCCCAAAAAAATTTTTGAAATCCTTTTTAGCGCTTTTTTAGGCAACAAAAAAGCGCCTGCCCTACTTGTTTTGAAGTAGGACAGGCGCAAAAGAAAAAAACCCACTGAGTTCGCACTCAGTGGGGTAAATAAGAACTCCTGTGAAGTGGCGTGAACTTGCGGGAAATCGCATAAGTTCCGAACACTTTTTGGCGTAAGTCTGGCGTGAATTGGCGTAAACCTTTGGCGTAAGACCTCACACCTGCTCTTACCAGTTCACGCATACAGACTTATAAAGGGTTACTCAATCAATCGGTTTCATCGTGGGGAACAGTGGAACACCAAAAATGATGTCCTACAAGTTGCTATAAATGCCTATATATCGTACTTTTAGGAACTCTTTTCGGTCAGTAACCCGCCATAAGTACCCGCTGGTTTTCTCTGCGTTGGGCAAATTCTGGGCATGACTTGGGCAAGCTCATCACATCTCTCTCGGCCTCATATACAATCATTATAGCGCAAAAGCAAGGAAAGTTCAACATCTTCCGGTTGAAATTTTCCCATTACAGAGGTATACTATAGGTAAGCAGAAAGGCGGTGAAGGTGATGACAATATTGAGACAGCAGGCTGTGCAGCTCGTTCAACAGATTCCGGAAGATCAGATGCCCAACATCATCCAGTATCTCCATTCCCTCATAGGAAAAGTGGGATTTGACCATTCCACTGGCAACGATGCCAACATTTCTCCAAAGTTGAAAGCATTTGGGGAACTTGAGAAAATGGTCAGACCTATACCAGAGCTGGACTACAAGAAAGAATTGGAAGATGCGAGGGATGAGAAATATGGTCGTTCTGATTGACACAAATGTTGCACTGGACTTTCTGACGGTAAGGCAGCCGTTTTATCAGAGCGCAAAGGCGATCCTGCAAGCCTGTGCCAGCGATGATATGCAAGGCTACATTGCTTTTCATTCCCTGCCCAATATCTTCTACATTCTCCGTAAAAGCTATTCTGATGAGGACAGGCGATTCATGCTGGAAAAGCTGTGCCTGATCCTTCGGGTGACGGGAGCAAGTCATGAGAGAGTCTGTGACGCGATTTCGCGGGGCGAATTTTCGGATTTTGAAGACTGCCTGCAAGATGAACGTGCGCAGGAGGTTTCCGCAGATTACACTGCAACGAGAAATTTCGATAACCTCAAATGTTCTTCCGTTAAGGCGATTATACCAGAAAGATTTTTACAGCATGGTGTTTAATCAAATAGCTGCAAAGTATCCCTGTACCGCCCTCAAAGCGGCACGGGGAGGCTATTTTTGCGAAAGTAAAGATTTCAATCAGATGGATTCAAGCTCCTTGTGAAGACTCTCTTGTTGCCGACTGGCTATATGTCCAATTTTCAAACACTAAATTCTCTTTCTGAAAAATGCAACGAGTCAGAAGCAATATGCCAGTTCATATCAAAATGGCAAAAGCCGATCTTGCAATTCAATTATGTTTTTATCGGAGAAGTCATAACTATTATAAATGGACGCAATTATGATTTGATGTTCAGCATAATTCTCTGCCAGGATAGCCATCATTTCATTTACATTTTCCTCACTTACCTCACGCCCGCTTGGTGAATCCAGAATAATTGGAAGACATACTCCAGTGTGATTCCGAATCAGAGCAACATAAGATATTTTGAAAGCAAATACAACCTTATGAAATATTGCTCCAGACAACGACTTGAGATCATCCGTAAAAATGTAATCACTTCGCGCACTCACATACTTCTCATCCAAGCCCAGACGAGTAGCATACTGCGAAATAAGGTCATGTAATTCAGTGACAAGGGGATTATTCTGCTTGACGCTTGTAATAACCTGTTCCTTCAAATCTTTCTGCTCTTTTTTTAGTTTTGCAATAATCCTCTGCGTAGCCAGAGCATCAACATCTATTTTTGATATTTCACTGTCAAATTGCTCTAAGTTGCTTTTCACATCAAACAGCATTGATTCCTTATCCTGCTTGGCTTTCAACTGATGTATTCTACGATCAATTACTGCAAGTTGTTCACACACAATCTTCTGTTTTGCAACAAGAAGGTGAGTTGTGTCAGCATAGCCGACCAGCGTATCTTTATTGACAGGAATTTCACTGCCATCTGGTGCTTTTACTCGAAGTCGAAAAGAAGTAATGTATTTTTCAAAGCTGCTGTTTTTGCGGATCACACTTTTTATGCGGCGTAATTCTTCTTCAATCGGTTTCCTTTCGCAGTATAGCACTTCTAATGCGGTATCAATTTCATCAGCCGGAGAATCAGAATAGAGAGTCTCTCCAAGTTTATTTATCTCGGCTTTATATTTGGCGACATCCAGCATATGCCTATACTTCTGAAGTTCCCGTCTGACCACGGAAAGCCTCTGCGATAATTCGTCATTTGATTTATCAGACAAACCTCTGAGCAACGATTCAAGGGAAAAATGAATATTGCCAATAGCCTTTCCACGATTCAACAGAGTCCATCCTTTTTCCTGGTCAACATAGAATGCGCCAAGCAGATTATCAACAACTTCAAGATTTTCAATGCCAAAAATCAAAGCGTGCATTTCGCTCTGTTCGGCAGGGAGAGAATATCCACTTTCGGTTCCTTCATGCGTGATCTCGATATAGTTCCCATTTCTGGTTAGAATGAACTCGCTTCCATTCGTCCACATTACTGTGAGAATAGTTTCGTAGTCCGAAAAGCGGATGCCGCGCGTATTGGGTATCGGGTAGCCTAGGGCATACATAAGCATCCTCAGCAGAGTGGTCTTGCCAACACTATTCTTTTTGCTATAAACAACATTTACTTCCGGGGTGAAGTTAAATATCTTTTGATTATCACCCAAGATTGTTTGTTGCATCGAATTAACCTGCAATGAAACTATTCTCATAACTTTACCCTGCGCTTTATTTTGGCAATTTCCCTGCGCTTTTTAAGGACATTTGAAATCGTAAGGCAGATCACCGTTTTCTCTGTAGAGGAATCTGCATTTTTTAGGTCGAAGTCACTTTTATACTCCACCCATTTTTCAGAAATGAAGCGGTTTACCCGTTCCTTTGAGTTCAGCTCAGGATAAAACTCATTAAAATCGCTGAGTATCCTGGAAATAAATTCAAACCGCTCACTGTTGTTATTTATTACTGCTCTATACTTCTGCAAAATTTCTGCAACGTCAGACGAATCGTAATCGCCTAATTCGGTATCATCCTCGCTCACTTCACAGAGAATAGCAATAATTGGCCATACCATACTTTCCTTTGTTATTACAGCCGTTCTTTGCGTGGCATTCACTGCAAATGAATGTTGCCACAATAATAGTATTTGCCTTGTTGATACGCTTCTGGCACCAAGTTCATTGAGAAATTCCCCAATATGCGATTGCAATACTTTATATCGTTCATCCTCAGATTCACCATGAAACTGCAACACACAAACTGTCAACATAGATGTGTCGAGGCTATACCCCTTTGCCGTACAAATATCATTTATTGTCTGCTGACAACTTGGCGGCAGTTCTGAAAATGGAGCTGTGTTAAACGGGCTGCTAAATTTGAACATGGTTGCTACATCATTAAAAGGATTAGGAGAATTTGTAATGTAAACAAGTTTCTCAACATCAGTAATTTTTGAAGCCTTATCCAAGGTTTTTAGAGCTGCTTTTAGCTTACCTATGACAAAGCTGACATCACTGGGATCTATAACAGCTTTTGCTTGTGCCATCAGCATTTTTCCGTTTGAAAATGTCATTTCAATATCTTCGTTTTCGCCCTCAACCTTAACTTTTGCTGCGCTTTCAATATTTTCCAGCATTAGCATAATTGCTGCATTGCTCTGAAAATCCCATCCAAAAGCGGACGCAGTTGCGTTCGATGATCGTGGCATTGGCGTATCCACCTCCTTGCCTCAAACAAGTATATAGTATCCCTTTTTAGGTGCTACCCTCAGAATCCTCAATGATTTTGTCAATCTTAAACATTAGCATACTGGCAAAAATCAGCCGCCGCATACAGTCCTCTTTTTCGATTTCAATATTTTTGTGAGACTTTGGATTCCGCAGAGCTGCCATTGCTCCAGCAAACAGGAAACGAGTACCCGTATGTATATCCCTTCCTGTTTGTGTTGAACGATCTGCTGCTTCAATAACAGGCTCCTTATCAGCAAAAACTTTGTTCATCAGGGCCTGCCCATCAGGCGGATTGGTATCATCAGGGCAAAGCGTTTGATATAACTTTTTGACACAGTCATTTATTTCAATAAACGCATTGCAGGCAGCTTCGGCGTAGCTTCCATCCCGATACAGTTTTTCAGAAACTCTTTGGATATCAGGGTGCAGTAAATGACATAATCCTTTATTATCCGCTTGATTTACACCAAGAATTTGGCCCCTAATAAACTCTAAGTTCTCTATCGTTTGACCATATACAGTCTGGTTGATATAAAATATATGATATGGGATTTCAGTAAAAAGCGTGTTTTTCAGGTCAAGAAGACGGTTGCTAATAGGAAGATTCATATTTGAGATCTGCTGAGCTACACTTGTGATCTCCTCGCAGAGATTAAGAACTACATTGGGGTGGAATGGCTGGGTAGCATCGCAACCAGCCAGTGATTGTAATTGGGTATATAACTTATTGATTTTTGCAGTATCCATTTTTCACTCCATTAGTTTGATTGTCGCTTCAATAGACGCGATTTCCTCATCAGTCAGCCCGTATTTTTCGTAAAGTTCTGCATCCGTCCTGGACTTGGAAAAATCCTGAAGTAGAACGAAACGATAGTTTTTACTCGGAGTATGTTGAGAGATTTTACAGGCTGACACCAATACATGGAAAAACTTGGTTCGTAAGTATGAGATAAAGTTATGAGCTTCTTGCTCTGTTTCAAATGGAACATGGAGGAATGTCTGCGAACACATTGAACCTATTGGGGCATATCTTAGTCTCCCGACAACATGTGGATCATGGTCAGAACTAGCAGCTTCAAGAATAAAAACTTTGTGCTTATCAATATCTGAGGCATTCTTTTTGATGCTGCTGCGGGAAACATAGGCTGTTGTCCTTGACATCTTCTCTAAGTATAAAACACTAACATCGTATTCGACAGAATGTGTAGGGTATATTGTAACGCTGTTTTTTCCACTTGTATTCAGTCAGCATTGCATTTCTGAAATTTGAGAGGAGATATCACGACCAGTTGAAAACCATCTGGACGAAATAATCAGTGATGTATAGGCAGGATTCAATTCCGTTGCTAATTCAGCGTATTCATTTTTATAATATCACAAAATTCGCAAAACTTCCATCCCCAATGTAACGCGCGAAAGCCAAAAGCCTACTTGCCCATTTAACAAACCGACCTATGTATGCTAAACCGAAACCATCGACTGGTTCAGGCCCACCGTCTACTGTTGGCTGTCTATAATGGAGAACGTTGTGGTGATACTGCGGCATATGTACGGCATTGGGCGTTAAGTACATCTCTTATGATGATTTCATGGAATTACTTTCGGAGTAGCCTGCTTCATTATTGATTCATCTACTACAAAAGGTCGCAGAAATCCGCCTAAAGGCGGTTCTCTGTGGCCTTTTAAATCGTCTCAATCAAGCAGTCGAGGATAGCTTCAATCTTGTGCTGTTTCTCCAGGTCCAACCCTCCCAGCTTCTCTGCCAGAGGTGTCCACCGGATAGGTGTATCTGCCGCAACGTAGGCTGACAGGATGGCATCAGCTCCGGTTCCAAGGGCATTGCATATGTCGATCAAGGTAGGTAGGGCAGGCATCAGCAACCCACGTTCAATCCGTGAGATCGAGTTGGAGGCCACATCCGTTATCTCAGCAAGCTGCTCCTGTGTCATGCCTCTCTCCTTGCGTATGCGCTGTATAGCCTGTCCTCCCTGCTTGAAGTCCACTGCTATCCCTCCTACGTCGATATTTCACCCATATTATGAGCGAACTAGACGTGTTAATTCCAGAACGCTATGGACAAAACTCGACGCATAGAGTATAATTAGGTGTAACTCTTTGCGGAGGTGTTCCCCTATGCTGGATAGCTGCTGTGCCTTCACAGGTCATCGGCCACACAAACTCCCATGGCGGTACAATGAAGCTGATGGTCGTTGCTTGACCTTGAAAGTAGCATTGTCAGAGCAGATCACACGATTGGTTGATGCTGGGATGACGGACTTCTACAGTGGTGGAGCTGACGGGGTAGACTGCTGGGCGGCATTGATCGTTCTGGAGCTGAGAAAAAAGAACCCTGCACTGAGACTCCATCTGATCCTGCCCCACGAAGGACAGGCAGACAAATGGAGTGATTCAGCACAGGACAGGTATCATTCAATCTTGGAGAAGGCTGACTCCGTAGAGTATGTAAGCCGTGAGTATTACGATGGCTGTATGCTCGACCGGAACCATCGGCTGGTAGAAGCTGCTGGGGTACTGCTGGCTGTCTACAATGGGGAGCGACGGGGTGGTACTGCGGCAACTATTCGATATGCCCGGAAGCTCGGCAGAAGGATTATCATTCTCAACCCAATCACGCTCGAAGTCACTGAGGGTAAAGTCGGATGAGCGGTAGCCGTAGCTATATATTCTTATCTCGGCGGCACGGGGATGATCTCGCAGCTCAATGGAATCAGCTTGCTCCAAGAGCAAATATTCGATTTTGAAAACACAGCAGGAACCTTTTAACGACCCTTCAAAAGCACCTTTTGACGACTGGATTTTAGGCGTCGGACGATGATAAACTATGAACAGTATACTCTTGCCGGGAAAGGAGGATGGGGCTTTGATTGACATTGATCTGGATAACCTCAACGAAGAAGATGTCTATAACGCCTTTGGTGTTGACGGCAATGAGGGCGAGGCTCTGAATGATATATACCTGGAACTCTATGAGCTGATCGGTCGAGATGGTATGCTCAAGCTGTTCAAGTATTTCCGTGGTGACAAGATCGACTGTCCCATGCGGCTGTACCGTCCAGAGTTTGTTGCTGACTTAGCCAAACAGACCACAGACCGGCGGGAACGTGCCAAGATCGCCAGAGCTGCCGGGTACACAGTGAAGTTCATAGAAGGTATGCTGCGAAAACGTCGGGATGAAGAGGAACCCGAATGAAGTACACTCAACAACAATTAGGAGGAAAATAGAAATGTTCTGTCACAAGTGCGGTGCGCAAATGGTTGAGGGAGCGGCCTTCTGCCCCAAGTGCGGTACGAAGGCCGTACATACGGATGACGATCAACAGCCCATGAATACCGCCACACCCATTGTCGAGCCGCAACAGGCCGATGCAGAGGTCCCGCCGATTGCAGAGAACACCAAACGTACCCCCAAAGCAAGCGGTCTGCGTAAAGTTGCAATCATTGGCCGTGTCCTTATGTGGGGGGCGTTGCTACTACTGTTCTTGCATCTTCCCATTAGCCCAGCTATCCTTGTCGCTGGAGTAGCAATCGGCATCATCTTATCGGCCATTGGAGCCAAACATCCCTTGGGCCTGTCCAAGATCATTGAATTGGTAGTTGCTGTGATCTTGTTAGTCGTAGTCGGATTTTCCACTTTATCATCAGGCGGGACAGGCGATAAGTATGTTCAACTAGTCAAAAGTGGCACACTCGACGGATACCCGCAGATGACTGTAGGTGAGGCATTTGATGGTTTCCTGAGTGATCCCAAATGGGAGTCGGGCCTGTCAGATGACAATGTTCGATTCGTCAATGTTAAAGGTGGGGCGCTCTATTCTGGTGAAGAAGCGGAGCTTGCCGTACAGTTTATTATCGTAGATGAGAAGGAAGGATCATTCCAGTATAACGCCTGTGAAGTTGATGGTACTCCGCAAAGCAATCTCGTCTTCTGGGGCCTCCTTGAAACCATCTATGGTGATTCAGCATCTGGTGGAGATTCTTCATCAAAGGGAGTGGATTCCCAGGGTGATCTCGACTTCCTGTCAGACCCAATAACGATTGATGAAACACAGTCCTATGATAACGAGTATGGGAATTTTGAAGTGACACTCAACTATGCTGCCTTTACGGATAAACTTGAGAATACGCTGTTGGGAGGCTATATCTACCCTGACGAGGGTAATGTTTTCCTGTGGGCCGATGTTACAGTGAAGAACATTGGTACAGAGAAAGGGAGTCTACTTACTGCGTGGAACACCCTCGTCTTCGATGAAGCATATGAATTTGAACACCATACTACAGTAGGCGATGTGGTAGACATCAATCCATTAACGGCCCCCGTGAATGGAGCACTTGTATTCATGGTTCCAACCAGCGTAATAGAATCAGATAAATCCCTGGTTCTCAATATCAATGATGGTGGTGGTAAGGTCGTGCTTTCCTATGTTATCAGACCTGGGAATGGCACAAGTGGAGACAACATCCCCTCTGCATTACCCGAAGGAAGTATAGCCAACGATCTGACCTTTAGAGGAACTTCCCTCACGGAGTGGATCGGCGGTCCGGCGGACACTGCATATGACACTTTCGGCTGGCCTGACTATGGTACTATAATAGATGATAGCCTATATAACGGCGGTGAGTACTTTGGATATAATATAGGGGTTGATAGTGGTATTTCATTCATAATCGACTATCAAACCGATAGAATTGGTTGGATCACAGGAGTTGCCGAAGCGTTTGAAGTCAATGGCACTACGCTAGATATAACCCGTGCAGAGCTGATTGACCTGCTCGGTACGCCTGAAAGTGAAGAGACGGTATCTGATGAACTGGAAGGAACCGAATACTATGCTATGCGATATGTCATTAACGGGCTTCCTGTTGAAATTACGCTACCTGACGCAAATAGCATTGCGACTTCCATAATGATTTCACAGTAGAGTCTTTGGTATCTCGAATTACTGGAGGTCGGCTCCAAAAAATACATCGTCCCTCAGAGCAAGGCCCTTCTGGAGATGGCCCGAGATCAGCTCATGACCTGTCACAAAGCTATCATGGCTGTGAAGATCACGAGTCCCAATGACCGCCCGCTGCTGGACATTAAGTATCCCAAAGGGTACGAAGGGTGATCTGTCGGGTTTCAAGAGGGTAGCTTCGGCTACCCTCTTGTCATTTGTATACAATATGAATTGGGAGGTATTGACCTTAAAACTGAATGATTTGTTCCACCAGATAAAGCCCCCTTGCGATAAGTGTCCCTACAAGCTGGGGCTGGTGCAGACTTTGACGAATCCCTGCCCTCAGTGCAAGGAGAACGGCTACCAGACATTTGAAAGACTCCAGCAACAAGCGTCAGGAGACTACCCGACCTCTGGAGAAGAACACGAATAGGATGATACTCACAAGGACACCTGTAGTGGGTGTCCTTGTTTTCATCGCATCATGCCTTGCGTTAGCGATATATTCTACCTGTAGCAAAATAAGAAATGGAGTGATCTATTTGTCCAAAAAGAAGATTCTCAAAGCAATCCTGCTCGCCCTCTCTGTCCTGCTGACGGCGGCACAGAGCACAGATGGAAAGGAGGAACCCGCGAAGTTCAACGATGACCCTGACACATACTCGGAATAGAGGGCTTCCCGTGTGGGAGGCCCTCTATTTCTCTGTCCGGCATGGGCTGAGTGCAGCCCACCAAATCAAATCTATCTTTGGAGGTACGATTATGCCCGCTAATGTTGAAACCATGTTCTACGTCCGTGAAAAGCCCTGGCACGGCCTGGGTACTGAGGTGCAGGAGGCCCCTACCTCCGCTGACGCTCTGATCTACGCTGGCCTGGATTAGGAGGTCATTCAGAAGAACGTCTACTCCGAGGATGGCTCCTTGATCGCAGGGTACAAAGTGAACACCCGCAACACCGACAGCGCCGCCCTGGGTATCGTCAGTGACCGCTACAAGGTTGTCCAGAACGAGGACGCTTTCCAGTTCACCGATGATCTGCTGGGGGCTGGCGTGACCTACGAGACTGCCGGGGCCTTACAGGGAGGGCGCAAGGTCTGGATGCTGGCCCGTATGCCTCACCGCTACATCATCGCCGGGGACGAGATCGCTCCCTATCTGGTCGTGATGAACAGCCACGACGGCAGCAGTGGTATCAAGGTTGCCATGACCCCCATTCGGGTTGTCTGCCAGAACACCCTCAACTTGGCTTTGGACAGTGCCAAGCGTATCTGGACCACCAAGCACACCGAGAACGTCATGCTCCGTGTCCACGAGGCCGAGGAAACCCTGGGACTGGCTGAGAAGTACATGGGCGAACTGGGCCGTGGCATTGATACCCTGTCCAGGATCAGGCTGACCGATAAGAAGGTCATGGAGTTCATGAACGACTTCTTCCCTGTCACCCTGGATATGCCCGATGTGCAGCGCAAGAACAATCTGCGGCTGCTGGAGGACATGAGGCGGCGGTATTGGGATGCTCCCGACCTCTCCAATGTGGGAAAGAACGGCTACCGCTTCGTCAATGCCATCAGCGACTTTGCCACCCATGCTGACCCCATCCGCAAGACCAAGAACTACAACGAGAACCTGTTCCTGCGTACTGTCGAGGGCAATCCCATGATCGACAAGGCGCACAAGATGGCACTGGCGGCGGCGTGATGTTCAATGGCAAATAGGGAGCGCATGGCTGCATAGCTGTGCGCTCCTTATTCTATTTCAATGAAAGTGAGGTTATCATATGCCTGCAAAAGTATTGGTATCTACCGAGAATATGCCCTATGCTGACTGGCTGGAGTACCGGAAGCAGGGCATCGGCGGTTCGGACGCATCCGTGGTCTGTGGGATCAGCCGCTACAAGTCCCCCGTGGAGCTGTGGCTGGATAAGACGGGCCAGCTCCCGCCCCAGGAGGCCGGAGAAGCTGCCTACTGGGGGACGCAGCTTGAACCCTTCGTTCGGGCCGAGTTCACCAAGCGCACCGGGATCGAGGTCTGCCACAAGAGCGAGCTGCTCCAGAGCGAGGAACATCCCTTCATGCTGGCGAATCTGGACGGAACCTGTGAAGTCCCGGACGTTGGGACGTGCATCTTCGAGGCTAAGACTGCCTCCGCATACAAGGCCGGCGAGTGGGAAGATACCATCCCTGACGAGTATATGCTCCAGGTGCAGCACTGCATGGCCGTCACTGGGTACGCCGGAACCTACATCGCCGTCCTGATCGGCGGAAACACATTCAAATGGCGGTTCGTGGAGCGTGACGAGGAATTGATTTCTATGCTCATTGAACTGGAAACTGGTTTCTGGAACCATGTGCAGGACTGTACGCCCCCGCCGCTGGATGGCTCCGATGCGACCGCTAAGTTCCTTGCTGACCGATTCCGTGACAGCATCCCCAAGTCCCATATCACCTTGCCTGATACCGCTGCTGATCTGCTGGCTCAGTATGATGAAGCCTGTGAGGAATTGGAGGCTGTCACCGAGCGGAAGCAGAAGGCCGAAAATCTCCTGAAGGAGATGCTGGGTGACAATGAGGTTGGCACTTCTGGGGGTCGTGTCGTCACCTGGAAAAGTGTATCCCAGGAGCGGCTTGACAGTAAGACCTTGAAAGCCGAGCATCCCACCCTCTGTAAGAAGTACACTAACAAGACATCGTATCGCCGCTTTACCATCAAGGCGGCAAGCTGAATGGAGGTCAATTATGGATAATACGCTATGTCCTGCTCAAAAACCCGGAGCATCTCTCTGAAAATCAGCAAGCGCAGCTGCTATTCCTGACCAAGGCCAATCCCAAGCTCTATCGTGCCTATCTGCTCAAAGAGAATCTTCGTTTGGCTCTCAAGGCCGGGCCTGATGAGATTGCCGGTAAGCTTTCCAAGTGGATGGCCTGGGCCCAAAGGTGCAGGATTCCTGTGTTCCGCGATCTGCGCAAGAAAATCAAACGTCACTTTGACGCTATTGTTGCTGCTGCCAGATTCAGCCTTTCCAATGCTCGCTCCGAGGCTTTCAACAACAAGATCAAACTCATCATCCGCACCGCCTTCGGCTTTCGCAACGTGGACAACCTTCTTGCTATGGTTATGCTCTCCTGCTCCCTCCTTCATCCCACTCTCCCTCACCGCTGACTTACCCACTCTTTCTACCGATGCATCGTTTTTATTCGGATTCTTTCAGGTCCTCCGCCCGGTCCAGGGAGAAGAGGGTGCCGTGGAAGTCCTCCGTGCGGTCCACCCATGTGCCCATGGCGCGCAGCTCCTGGGCAAAGGCGGGGTCCTGGACCCGGACGAAGCACTCGTACTCGTGGGTGACGGTCTCGAAGAACTCTTCCCGGCCCCGGAAGAAGCAGAGGTCCTCCAAATGGCTGGTAAAGTCCGCCGGGTCGAAGACCTCCCTCCAGAGCCGCCAGGATTCCCGGAAGTTCTCCTTGTCAAAGGCGCTCGCCTCCTCCATGGTCAAGCCGTCCCCGGCCTGGTCCAAGAATGCGTCCAGGCGCTTCTCGGCGGCCTCCCGCTCCTCCTCGTAGGCCCGGTACTTCTCCGGGAGCTGATAGGGCCCCTCCTCTACCTCCTGGCCGAAGAGGTGGGTGATGTGCCGGAGGAGGATCTCCTTCGCCTCCGGCGCCGCCCGGTAGAGGAGGCAGTTCTCCCAGAACTCCTCGCCATTGACATGGAGGCAGGCGTAGGAGCGGTACTCCCCGGTGAGGAAGGGCCGTAGCTCCCGTTCCAGCACCCCGGGCCGGGCCCCGGGATACCCGCAGCGGTGGAGGGAGAACCGGTCCGCCCGCTGGAAGCAGAGCTCCACGAGCCGCCTCCAGTCCGCGCCCCCGATGGTGGCAGGGTCGGGCATGGCGGGCGTGATGACGGTGGGGGGATTGGTGGTCTGGTCGATGGTGATGGTGATGGGGACGGGAATCGCCTCCGGGTCGGGGCGGGCGTCAAAGGTCCAGATCTCGTTCATGGCGGTCCTCCTGTGAAAGATTTCCTGTTTATGATACCATAAACAGAGAAAGACTTGGATTACGTTCTTGTTACAAAAACCGGCCCGGCCTGGTGGCCGGACCGGTTGACTGGATGGATTTACTTATCGCCCTCC
>OFGG01001376.1_pt1 | contig 16104 bp, 10 predicted proteins | sample 1521701 | NCBI WGS metagenome assembly OFGG01 (sample SAMEA3504081, study PRJEB24116) | mouse gut metagenome | biome: mouse gut; feature: mouse-associated habitat; material: faeces | place: Denmark | collected 2011
GTCTGGAACGCTTCGGGCATGAGGAGCGTGTCGATCACCGAAGCCACGCCGAGCGCGGTTTGGATGAACAACCTACCATTCACGAAGGGGTAGTTGCCCGTGCTCTGGAGAAGAAGGGCATCCTATCTGACCGCTGTGAGTTGAACCGGCAGATCAAGGCGGACAATGCTCTGCTGCGGGAGTTGAAATCCTTGGTCAAGAAATTGATGAACGCGGTGAAGAACACTGTTCCAGCGATAGCTGAGGCGATGGAAACCATTCGGCAAAAGATGATCGTTTTCCGATATCAGCTTTTGCATATTGGAACAGGGAAAAGGCAGATTACCAATACGCTCCATGCTGTTCAGCCGGACATCAAACGGTATGAGGATATTGTTAAGCAACTCAAGGCCAAGATCAAGGAGCGCCGGGTTTTGCTGGACAAAAAGAAAAGCACCCCGGTAATCCAAGTACTTCGGCATCAGGAGTTGGCGCATAAAATCGCCGCATTGACCGAAGATATTGAGGAATTGAAAAGCGAGAAGGTCCTGTTGCTTAATCAGTTTAACTGTGCAGACGATCATGGCATGAACGAGATCAAACAGCATATTGCGTCCATGGAGTCTTCCCTGGAAACGCTGAACCAGCAGGAGGAAAAATATACTGCCGAACTGGATACGGCACTGGCGCAGTACTCCGAACTGCAACAACAGACGGCAGATATGGACATCGTGGAACTGGATTCCACCCGTCAGGCTATTCGTTTTGCTAAAGAGCGCGAGACGCTCCAGCAGTTACGAGCCACATATGGAAAGAAATTTGATTCCAAGACGCTGGCACAGAGTCAAAAAGATATTGCGGATTTGCTAAATGAAATTATAAAACCAGTGTCCATCAAGCAATTTCTTCAACGTTCCCCTGAACAGCAAGATATGCCACATCATACAAAAGAATATAATCAGAACTATGAGCGGTAACTACAAAATTCTTTACTTCTTTGTGTGCTTCTTACTTAGCTCAATTGTTTCATCAAGATTTTTAAGCCAGTTTGCTACATCTGAAAAGTAAATACTCTCGCTTTCCTGCTGATAGTCTGCCAATAACCTGCGAAAATGAACCATTTGCTCTAAAAAGATAAGTGTGTCCCGATTACTCATGCCAGACAAGTGTTCCCTAAAAATACATACTATTTTATTGAAAAGGCGAAAGACATGGTAATGTTCATCATCGGGATGAGTGTAGTGTTTGATAAGGCGCTTGCTTGCATCCATTAACGTAGAAACAATCATGTCAGGTGCTACGAATCCAAGGGTAATATCATATATCAGTTGTTCAACGAGATACCTTGCATAAACAGTCTCAACCTGGAAGGGAACAAAACCAGGAATTTTCTCAGCTTCTTTGAATGCATTTTCCAAGCAAAGCTTTGCCGTCACAAAATCTTTTGCGTCAATGCAGACAGAAGCAAATTGTTCCCAATAGAATGGATTTCTTGTTGAAAAGTATGCCAACAAACGCAAATCATCATAGAAATTTTTAACTAACGAAACATATTCCGTTTTTTGAATCCAGTACAAAAAGTTAGCATGAGATACAATAGCTTTCATCAACTCCTCATAGCGTTGATCGCTGGTATATAAGTTATTGGCAACAATTAAGATTTGCTTCAAAACACGAAGCAAACTTTCAAGCGGAATAATATCCTGTAATATCTTGCGTGCAACAATAGAAGATTTGACTTTAAGCTCACCGGATTCTGCATCGAACAACTCGTTAATTAATTCGCTATCGCTCAATTTTAGCTTTACAAAATCTATATTCAGCAATCGAGTAATATCATCCGTTGATAGATGGAGGTTGAGTACTTCAGACGCCAGAGAAGCTACTGATAGTTCGCCAAACGCTTGATCCTGTTCTTGTAAAGTGCGGGTATAAAGGGATAGAAGTTGTTCTCTAATATAGCTAGAATCAAATAGTTTTATAATCACATCACTTATGCGACTTTTACAGTTAAAACGAATAAACTCCACCGCATCATCTTGCGAATCAATGCCTTTTTCGTTTGCGCATAAGTTATTGCTATATAATACTGTAGCTAGACTCTGAATTTCTTGATTAGTTAAATGATTCAATTTCAAGGGTTTTACATCACTGTCTAAGATACGTAAATTATTCGTGAGCCGACGGTAATTTGTAGAGATTTTTGATTGTCGAGAAGTCAAAAGAAACGTAATTTTAGAAAGATTCCCAAATGTTCCGAATTGCTGAAGAACATTAAGGTATTTATAATAATCATCTATTATCACTACAATTCTATCTTTTCGATAATTATTACAAATTGACTCTATTTCGTCAAATGTATCCACAGTCTCACGCTGAAAAACAAATATATGAACGTCTTCCCTCCGTAATTCATTTCGTACTAAGTTACAGAACATAGTTTTTCCGTTACCTAGGTTTGACACTGCAAGAAATACTTTGTATTGATACCTTTCCCGCAGAAATGTGTTAACGGCATTACGCATTGCTATATATTGATAATCTCCTACCGCATCCTTCTGCATGATGCAAGGCTGAATAAATCCTGTATAGTAAAAACTAGACAAATCTTCCAGGCGTACAGTCGATTTCTCCAAGGGAACCATGTGTTCATGGATAAAAGATGTGTAGTTAGAGATGGCAATAGTGCTAGGAACAAACTCTTTTTTCTGGCACTCAATTCTTTCCGAAAATCCTTCCACCCCAATCCGTTCAACTGGAGCATACTTTTCTAGTGCCTGCTTTCCGAGAGCATCTAAATCCGGTGCAGAAACAAACACGGTCTTATTGGAAATATTAGGGCTTGCGATGATTCTTCTGATATCAATATCGCTTTGCATTGAGAACCCAACAACTATGATTGCCTTGGCTGCATCAAAGTCTCTACCCATAAAATCAAACCATGGTTTTCCTACTAAAGTTTCCGAATCATAGCTTCTATCTGTCAAGCGGAATGAGTTTTTCAAAGAATCTACCGTCAAATTGTGAATAGAACCATTAATATGAACACAAACTTGTTCTTTTGGATAAGTTTCCAAATGATCTTCAAGAGTGACTGAAAAAAGGGGATTTTTATTAAGTTTTGCGCCTTCTTCGATTACTAAGTCATAATTTGTTGTATAAATTCTTTTCCATTTTATAGACATTATTATTTCATGGGCAGGTGCAATTTCCCCTAATGTGAACTCGTCAATGAGGAAGGAAATGAGATCATTTTCTGAATGTCCGCTACTTTCGGTATAAAAGTCAGCTACGGCTGAAAGACTATATTCTTTTGCATCAATGCCACAGGATTTTGCTAGGCTATTACGCAGTCCAATTCCGGTTTTGAATTTTTCTCCACGAAAATTTGTTGCACCATGTGAGAATCCAGAACCAGCAAATAATATTGCTTTTCCTTCAAGTGCATATTGAATAGCTTCCTTTAGTTCCATAACAGTTTCTCTCCATATCCTCAAAATATAGTAGTACTATTGTATCATAAGCGTATTGATTTTTGCAAAAGAACAACCTTATCATCTATCACTTGTACCATGTCATTAGCAATCAAATACTCAAACGCCTCATTCATTGCCTTGGCAATGTTGACTCCACGCCGATTGAATCCAAACGCTCTCGTGGTTTCATCAATCAAAGCTGAGCGCGTTGTACCAACGCATTTACTCAACACCCGAAGCATTGCAGCAGCCAATTCATCTGTACTGATGTGCTTGATATTCCTCCCATTAGCCTGTCGGACAGGGATCTCCGCAAAGCTGGCAGGATAGAAAAAGTCTCCCTTTCGAACCACTCGCTCTCCCATAGATCGCAACGTATAATCTACCTCTTTACGTACAACGGAAGTTGCTTTCTCTCGCCCCAGCAACGGACTAAGTTTTTGACACAGCAGTTCATAATGGATCGGATATTCATTGTGAACCAACAGTTCGATGCAATCAGCTAATTGTAGATAGCCGCTCCGATTACGTGGCAGAGTGTTGAAGTCCGTTGTATTGGGTGGGTCAAAACCGTAAGGATTCGTAATATCTGCAATAGACACAGGTTTGTCCTCGACGGTCATAAAGGGTTCCTTTGTATCAGTTCTCTCCTGTTGTATCGGTGCTTGGGATTCTGGCATAGCTTCAATATAGCTGTTGATGGCATTATCAACGGCTTCAATTAACCGCTGCCCCTCTGTCACCGGGTCCTTGATCCAATCGGTGGACCAAATACGGTAAATCTTCCATCCCATGCTCTCCAAGATATCCTGACGAAGCCGGTCCCGCTCTCTTGCGGTCCGCGCAGAGTGGTAGGCCGCACCATCACACTCAATACCCAATACATAGCGTCCGCTCAGCTTCGGATGCTTAACGGCCATGTCGATACGATAACCGGAACAGCCCACTTGGGTTGCCAACTTGTACCCTTTACGGTCCAGGAAATTGTAAACAGCGGCCTCAAAGGGAGAATCATGCTGCACAAAGTCAGATTCTGTTATCTCGTTCTGCAATACGGCGGGTCCGTTCATGGCAAAGTCAATATACCCCCGCAGCAACTTTGGCCCATCAGCGGAGACATGCTCTGTATTGATGTCTGTGGGAAGAATAGAGCCCACCAACTTCACATTATATTTGGCACGAGTGATCGCAACATTCAGCCGGCGTTCCCCGCCAGTTTTGCTCAAGGGGCCGAAGTTCATTCGCATAACACCGGACGCATCCTTGGCATAGCCGATACTGAAAATAATGGTGTCACGCTCATCACCTTGGACGTTTTCCAGGCTTTTGACAAAGAAAGCCTCTTGTCTATCTTCATCAAAGAACGATTCATATTGCTGGTTTTCCATACGCCTTTTGCGAAGAACGGTGTCAATAGCTAACTGCTGGACTTCACCAAAAGCAATAACGCCGAGAGAACGATTAGGGAATTGACGGATATGCTCAAAAATCAAATCAACGACCTTTTCCGCTTCAATCACATTCCCTTTGCGTCCTCCGCGATCATAGTAACCAGCGGGAACATAGGTGTACTCTACGCCTACATTCGGTGCGCAGTCCACATTGGATGGGAATGTAATCAGATTTCCCTTGTAGATTTTTGCATTGGAAAACGCAATCAGATGCTCATGGCGGCTCCGGTAATGCCATAGCAGGGTACGCTCAGGGAGCAGGGCCGCTTCATCCAAAATGGACTCGTAAGCACTGCTGTCATCGTATTCATCCTCGTCCCCAACATCCCCATCAAAGTCGCTGTCAGATACTGAGGCAGAGAAGAAGTTTGTGGGCGGGAGCTGCTTGCTGTCACCGGCAATAATGACCTGCTTCCCTCGCAGGATGGCACCAATAGCGTTCTCTGTGCAGACCTGGGACGCCTCATCAAAAATGACGGTATCAAAGGTAAATGTATCCGCCTCCAGGAATAGACTGACGGACAAGGGTGACATCATCAAGCAAGGTTTCAAGGCCAAAATGAGGTTGGGGATTTCTCGGAACAAGCGGCGAATGGGCATGATGCGCCGCTGTTTGTCCAATTCCCGCTTGAGGGTACTGATCTCGTCAACACCGCTTGTGAAATGATCCAACGAAGGCAGCCCGTTGATGAGCTTTGAACGAATACGGGAGCGGGCAATCGCAAATTGCAGCTTATCAAGCTGCACAAATTCTTGAATTACAGTCTCCTGCGTTTTCCGGCGGAAGTTCGCTACAATAGGATACTCCGGCAAAACACTGTCCAGCCAAAGACGGAAAAATCTCTTTTGGAATATAGGCACAATGGAAGGTGAATCAATATGTAACGTCTCAATCTGATGGATATATTCTTCCAATCCCAGCTCATAGCATTGACTGCGAACTGTACGGAAGTCGATCCATTCTTCCAGAGCTGCCAGATTATTTACGCACTTGGTTAACCGGTCTGTCAATATAGGCATCGGCATATTGCGCCATTCATCCGGTGACTGAAAGAGTTCCAAAAACCATTCAAAATCCGGCGCAACGCAGGCAAGGCTCTGTTTTATTTGGTCGCTGTAAGTTTTACAGAGATCAATTTTTTCATCAGAGGTACAGACATAACGGAGGAAAGTTTCTCCATATCCATCGTATCCATCCATGGTTCTATAAAAAGCAATCGCCCAATCCAATGCTTTCCGGACCGTAGCCCAATCAGTTTCTAAACCAGAGTAGAAAGATTCATAATGTTGAAGGAGTGCAGATGCCTGTGCTTCGTTTTGGGCAACAGAGGCCCGCAGACTATTGAGATTTTCCAAGCAGGTCTGCATAAGGTCATAGACATCAAGAAATCTTTTTAGTTCATCAAAGTCTGTATTCTCCGCCTGATACAATTCGCCAAACACGGCCACCAGCGAACCGGCATTTTCGTCCACCCATTTCTTGAATTCAGCCATATGGCGCAGTTGCCCTAGAAGCTCGAATATTTCATCATCGGACAACTTCTTGCCTCGTTCGCGAGAAAGGCTCTGGACGAGTTTCTTGTCTGACCGATATTGTGATTTGAGAAATTTGAGCGCAGACGTGTATTCTGCTTTGAATCGCAGATACATAGCATCGAAGTCGATAGAAAAAATCTCATTTTCGTATGCCTGCGTTATTTCCTGCCGGATAGTATTGTAAGACCCGATCTGCTCTTTAGCAGAATCGTAGAGTGCTGTTACCACTGACTGGTTAGCCAACTCTGCCCATATTGCATAACATGGACGGGCAGACAGCATACAGGCATGAATCGCTTCAATGTGGGCATCAATCTCAGCGGTGGTAACAAGGTTATTGAAACTTGTAAAGTCTACTGTGTTGTCATTTCGCAAAATATCCTGATGCAGTGTTAAAATGGCTTCGCGCTGTGCTAAAAAGGCTGTTTGGGCCTTCTCGCCTTCTTGAATTTCAATAAGCAGTTGCGCAATTTCTCTATCACCAGTCAGCCAGGATACGGGAACCTTGGGAGATTGTCCGGCTAGTTCAAGAATCAGAGCGGCCTGCGTCAGATTGGAATATGAAGTTTCAGCGGAAATTGACAAAGCCGCCATTGCCGTATTGCCAAGCTCGCTGATTTCTTTCATCATTGGAACAAGATGATTTAACCGAGCCAAGATGTCATGCCGCAACTCGTTGCTGACAAACTTCACATTGGCCCCATACCAGGGATTGTTTTGGTAGTCGGTATTCATGCTGGAAACTGTATTGGCAAAACGGGTCAATCCATTGATATAGCTGGCATACACTGGGGGCGTAACTTGCTGAATATCTTCAATCGGAAATATAACGTCTGCATAGTCGGTTAGGTTTGCAAGAATCCCATTTGCCTCATAGATCGTCTTATGCAAAGGGTCAATAACGGTGAAGATAGCTGTAGAATAGTCATTCAGACGATTCCTGTCAGTAGTCAGTTGGGCCAATCGTTGATAAGCGTCATCGCTTAATGTAGCCTTTTGGCTGGCCAGGTTCAAGACATTTCCCAACTGTGCCAGAGTATCTTTCTTGTTTGCCTTATAACTGTGCAGAATCAGACAGAAATCAGCTAATCCGGCATCCTTCATCCGCTTATGCACTACTTCTAGGGCGGCCATCTTTTCTGAAACAAAAAGGACTTTCTTTCCATCAGCAAGGCACTCGGCAATAATATTTGTGATTGTCTGGCTTTTTCCTGTCCCGGGAGGCCCTTGCAGTACGAAGCTATAGCCTTTCTTGGCACAAAGAATTGCATCCTGCTGACTGGCATCTGCATCTACAACTTGGAAAGTATGCTCAGGCGTCGTGTTGTTGTCATGGTCAAAGTGGTCGATCACAGACAGGTCATGATCGACAGCACTTGCATCACCACCCAAGGCTCGAACGATTGGATTTTTTAAGATAGCCTCCCGGTGATTTTCCAAGTCGCGGTACATATTGATTTTGAGGAACGACAGCAGACCCAAGCCAACTTCAGGAATGACCTTCCAATGGTTTACGGATGTCAACTGGCCGACATGTTCAAAATACGATGAAAGACTGTCCTCAATATTAAACTCAGGCAATTTGATACCAAAATCATTATCCAGCTTATAGGCAAGCGTAGGGTTGACGATGATTTCATCCTCATGAAGCGATAGCACAAAGGGCGACGTGATGGATTCCCAGCTTAGAGAAACTGGGACCAAAATGAGCGGAGCATCAAAATGGACTTTGGAATGATCTGATTCCGCCCATCGCAAAAAGCCAAAGGATAGATAGAGGACATTAACGCCTTGTTCCTCCATAAAGGTCTTAGCCTTACTGCGAAGATTGCGGAGAGTGCGCTGCTGCTCCTTTATAGACTGATTTGTCTGTACGGAACCAGCCGCTGCAATGAAATCTCCGCTTTCTTCTTCCAGGCTGAGCTGCTGCTCCTCATCTACGAATGGAAATTCCAGTGGGTGTTCATTAACGACAAAACTCTCCCATAGATCATAGATACCTGGGAGTTTAATTCTGATGTTGGAACGGCGGGTATCACGGTAATTGAGTAGCCGGTTCCGCTTTCCCATATCCAGTAGCTTGTTTTTCCAGGTATCGAGTTTTGTATCCATATTGACCATTTAGCCCACCGCCTTATCTTGACAACTCCGTTTAGAAGAACCTGCATTTGCCTTCTATTGCAGAAATTGTGAGAAAAATGTCTGTTCTTGGGAATATTATAAAGCATGATTGCTCAAATATCAACTAGGACCATCAAGTTTCTGTATTCGATCAAAAGAATCCCAACTTTCCAAAGGAAGTTGGGATGGTTGGGATGGTCGGTGAATTTCTCCTTGACAAATCGCTTCTCAAATCGAAATCCTCACCAAGTATGCCAAAGACCACGGGATAACCAGTTATAAGGTGTATAAAGACGACGGTTATTCCGGCACCAGCTTCAAGCGTCCCGGCCTTCAAGAAATGATGACCGACATTGAGGCGGGGCTTGTCAGTATGGTGATCGTCAAGGATATGTCCCGGTTTGGCCGCAACTATCTGGAGGTAGGGCTATATACGGAAATCCGCTTTCCAGAACTGGGCGTTCGTTTTATTGCCATCAATGACGGCGTGGACAGCGAGGATCAATCAACCAACGATTTTACACCTTTTCGGAATATTATGAACGAATGGTACGCAAAAGATACCAGCAAAAAAGTCCGGGCCGTTTTACGCAACAAAGGAATGTCTGGCCAGCGGCTGGGCGGTATAACGCCCTATGGGTATATCAAGGGGGAGTCTGGACAACTCGTACTTGACGAAGAAACTGCTCCTGTTGTTAGACTGATTTTCCAACTTTGCGTTGAGGGCAACGGCACAGGCAAAATTGCACGGATACTCAGTGAAAGAGCAATCCCAACCCCAGCAACAGTCAATTTTCAGAGGTTTGGCTGGACAAAGGGATACCATCCAGATATGCCTTGTCTATGGACATCAGAAAGCATTTCAAGTATTTTGGCGCAAGATACATATTTGGGACAAACAACAAACTTTAAGTATTCCAGGCCCTCATTCAAGAGCAAAAGGAGCGTTAAGAATCCCGCAGAGAAACAGATGACATTTGAGAACACGCATCCAGCAATTATAGATGCTGACACATGGGAGCTTGTTCAGAAGAACCGGGCACAGCGGCGGCGTCCAATGAGGCAAGATGAAATCGCTTTGTTTTCTGGATTGGTAGTCTGTTCCGATTGTGGGCGACAGTTAAACCTTTGTCGAACGGCATCTATGAAGCGTTCAGAAGAAAATTATACCTGCGGAACTTACCGCCGTTATCGAAATCAATGCACCGCACATTATATCCGTGTCGTAGTGTTGGAACAGCTTGTGTTGCAAAATCTACAGCGTATAGTGGCCTATGCTCAAGAGGACGAGGGCGAATTTGTTCGACGGGTTATGGAAAACAAGCTGGCTATCCAGCGCACAGAACAAGAGCAATCTAAGCGAAAGCTGGAGAAACAGAGACGGCGTATCACGGAACTTGACATGATTATACAGAGACTTTACGAAGATGTATGTTGTAAAGGGTAAGGTTCTCACCTTGCCGAATACAACATAGCTGCGGCTCATTTGTGGCAAAAATGGCATAAGCAGTTGTGAGAAAGACGGTGATAACCGCAAATTTTGTCGTTTCATGCAACTGTACCAATATTAACCACAAATGGAGGCTACATTATGGGATTGACCTACACAAAAGTCGGAGATTATTATATCCCGGACCTGATCCTGGACGACCAGCCGGATCGGCCCCTGGGTCGGTATGGCCAGATGCATCAGAAATTCTTGGAGGAACACCACCCCGGCACCTATAACCGGCTGCTGCTCTCCGGGAAACTCTGGACACACCTGATTGACACTGACACCACCTGTAATGAGCGGATGGACCGGCTTATCCCCGTCATGGCTCAGCGCGAGGGCGTGACAGAGGCGCTGAAAGCGGCGGATCAGATGGAATGGGTTGGACGTATGAACAGCATTCGCAACCGGGCAGAGGAAATCATTCTGCACGAATTGGTCTATGCCCTATAAGAAAAAGCGCGGGGGGAGCATGGTGATCGCTATGCTCCCCTGTGCTTTTTTGCGCTATTCTTTCCCCCGGCTCTTGTAAACATTATAGCGATTCTTGCATTGGGGGCTGCAAAACTCGGCGTTGGGGCGGCTGGCGGCGAAAATTTTATTACAATGTTTGCAGGCTTTCAGCGTGCTGTCCGTATCTGTCAGCATAAAGCTGAACATCATTTGCAGACACAGCAGCAGGGAATGAAAATCCCATATGATCGTCGGCTTGTCCAGCAGGGCGATGTGGTAGGTCGGCGCGATGCCGCCAAACGCTGCCATCCCCTGCCGGTAGAGGTCACGGGTCATTTCGTCCAGCACATCATAGTCATTGTAGTAGAGAAAGCTGGAATAGAACGAAAATGCCAGGTCCTTGAACTGCCGCGCCAGCCAGTCATATCGTTCGGCATACTCACGCTGAAAGCTCATGCTCACCGCCTGGGGCGCGTCCTGCATGGTCAAGGCCAGCGCCATCATTGCCCTGTCGCCCGTCAGATTCCAGCGGGATTCCGTTCCCTTCTTCTGAATATCCAGTTTCTCAAAAGGGAAGAACAGCGCCAAATAGTCCTGTGCGGGTATGGATTCCTCGCGGATAAAATGGTTCTTCGGCAGATATACGGCCTCATAGTCCATGAAAGACGGCGTGGTGGGCAGAGCGGTCAGAAAACCAAGCAGCCCATAGCGGCTGACAAATCCCATAACCGCCTCCCGGACCACAGCCTCCCCTTTGCGGTTCATCTGCAAAGCCCCTACGTTCAGTGCGTCCAGCACCATCTGCTCTGCATCCTTCAGCGGGTCATAAATCTCCGGCCTCGCTCCCGCTGCCGGAGTGATATAAAAATGGCCGTCCCCGGCTTTCTTATATTCATATTCACTGTATCTTACCCAAGGGGAGCTTGCCCTTTGAAACAGATTCTTCATCCAATCCCTCCCGTTCTGTAATCTATGTATCTCAAAATCATATTACCATCCGTCCTTGCCATCGTCAAGGACGGATTTTTTGTATTCCTCCAGGAAAGTTTTCTCCCACAGCATCAGGGACCGTCCCTTGCCGCCCTTTTCGGCTATATGCTCGAATAATTTCTTTTGCATCCGTTTCAACAGCCTTGCCCATTTCTTTCGGATATTCCGGTCCGTCTGACTCAGTACTGCACCCAGTTCCGCACTGCTATACCGCCGGAGGACCTTGTAATAGAAAAGCTCCTTGTGATCTTCCTTCAACTAAAAAATCATCTTTGAGAGAAAATCGTCTGCCAGCAATTCGTGCATTTCATAAGGACAGTCAAAGATGATGTTGAGGAAATACCCGCTGCAAAGCTCCCGCCAAAAGGGACTGCAAAGGGACGCTGGAAAGATTCTCCCTTCCTGCACAGCGCCATATTCCAACGGCACATCTCCGCGCAAGACCTCATGGTCCCGCTCCCGCCGTTCCCGGTTTTCGTCCAGCTTGTCCCACCATGCAACTACCTCATTAAAATCACTCTGTGTCCTGGCGGCTTCTTCCAGTCGGGTCAGGGCCTCCCGCCGCAGCTCACGTTTCAGCTTCTTCTTTTTAGGCGGGTCCTTCGGTTCCAGGGATCGCCGCCGTGATTCTTCATCTTGCCTGAGCTGGATTTTCAAAGTCTGTTCCCGCTCATCCTCCAACTCTGCCGCGATACGTTCCTCCTGCGAGAGTTCAAATTCCATGTCGTTATCCCCGTGATACACCGCCGGTCCACCCCCTCCCAAAAAATATTTTCTTGGTTTTCTGAAAATGGTTCCGCTTGACCCCCTGTTTTTCTCCTATTAGTGAAGGGGTAATCGAATTGCTGTTATATAGATTACTCTTGACTGCCTGCCGTGAACGAAGAACGTGGTGAGCCTCTATTTTTTCACGGAACGAGGGAGAGCGCAAAACAATTACATCAAGCAGGAACATTCCACATTATAACACGGGTTGCGGCCTATCCGCAAGAAAGGAAGGTAACTATCAGTACAATTCAGAAAACCAGCGAAAACACCGCCGTCATGTACCGGCGCGTCGGCTCCACCACTTACAAGGTAACGGTCCACTTCAACGAGGCCGAGCAGGAGACAATGACGGACAAAATTGTGCGGTTGATTGGCAACGAGGCTCTGGACAAAAGCCGGGAGTGTGGTATAATTGAGATGCCACAAATGAGCCGTCAGCCTGAAAGGAGCGCCCTATGAGCAGCGGGCAGACGGAGAAAATCACCGCATTATACGAGAGACTTAGCCGCGACGATGAGGCCGCAGGGGATAGTAACAGCATCGTGAATCAAAAAATGCTGTTGGAGAGCTATGCGGTCCAACGCGGCTTTACAAATTGTGTCCACTACACGGACGACGGATGGTCCGGGGGCAATTTTGAGTGCCCGGATTGGAAGCGGCTGATTGCCGACATTGAGGCCGGGAAGGTTGGCTGTGTCATTGCCAAGGACATGAGCCGAATCGGACGCGACTATCTCCAAACTGGATTTTATACCGAGGTCCTCTTTCGGGAGAAGGGTGTCCGGTTCATCGCCATTGGCAACAGCGTGGACAGCGCAGACCGCAGTTCGGGAGAATTTGTGCCGTTCCTTAATATCGTAAATGAATGGTTTTTGCGGGATTGCAGCCGGAAACAGTGCGCGGCATATCAGGCCAGAGGACACGCTGGCAAGCCCACCACCAATCACGCGATCTACGGCTACCGGAAAGACCCGGAGGACAAGCACCACTGGCTGATCGACGAGGAGGCCGCTGCCGTTGTGCGGCGCATCTTTCATCTGAGCATGGAGGGCCACGGTCCCCATGAGATTGCCAGCATCCTCCGGGATGATAGAATTGAGCGGCCCTCAGTCTACATGGGCAAGCGGGGACAGGGGACGCAGCGGAACAGCTACGATGACAGCCGCCCCTACGACTGGAGCGGCACGTCTGTCTCGAATATCCTCGCCAAGCCGGAGTACATGGGGCATACGGTCAACTTTCGTTCCTATAAGGAATCATACAAAGATAAACACGCCATCAAGCGGCCTCCGGAGGAATGGACGGTTTTCGAGCATACCCATGAGGCCATTGTGGACCCGGAGACTTGGAAACTGGCCCAGCAGGTCAGAAAGACCGTCCACCGCACGGATACCACCGGGGAGGCCAACCCGTTGACGGGCCTGCTCTATTGTGCTGACTGCGGCGCGAAGATGTATAACCACCGGGGCCGGGCGCAGGCCAACAAAGAGAACAGGGGCAAAGACCCGGTAAGCGGCCTTTACCCCTATGACCATTACGACTGCTCCACCTATGCGCTGACGTTTCGCCATTACCATCAGGAGTGCTTCGGCCACTACATCAGCACCAAGGCGCTCCGGGCGCTGATTCTGGATACAATCAGAACCGTCAGCACCTATGCGATCACCAACGAGGCGGAGTTCATTGAGAAGGTCCGGGCGGCATCGGAGGTCCGGCAGGCCCAGGCCGCAAAGGATTTGAAGCGGAAACTCAACAAGGACCGCAAACGGTCTGGTGAGCTGAATGGGCTGATAAAGAAACTCTATGAATCCTACGCCACCGAGAAGATTTCGGAGAAGCGGTTTGAGCTGCTGTCCGGCGAGTATGAGCGGGAGCAGGAGGCGTTGGAGGAATCCATCGCCAAGGCCCAGGCGGAGTTGGATGCTTTTAACGCGGACACGACCAGGGTGGATCAGTTTCTTGCGCTGACGAAGAAGTACACCGACTTCTCGGTACTGACCACGCCGATGATCTACGAGTTCGTGGACAAAATTCTCGTCCACGCACCGGATCGCTCCACCGGGGACCGGACACAGGAGGTAGACATCTATCTGAAATTTATCGGTAAGTTTGATGTCCCCCTGCCGGAGCCGACAGAGGAGGAATTGGCCGAGATGGAGAAGCAGAGGAAACAGAGGGCTTATTACCGTGAGCGCAGTAAGCGACAGCGGGAACGGGACAAGCAGAAGCGGTCAGAACAGGAAAAAAGCGCATAACCCATTACGGGGGGCTTGCCATGTGGCAGGCCCCCTTTTTGTTTTGTGAATTTCAATCCATGTGAAATCCACGAACAAAACAGCACAAGATGGCTCCTTTTTCGCGGAAACACGCAACGCCGGCCAACGAACATGATACGTTGTCATCTGCTGGTTTTTCACGGTTTCAGATAACATCACGCTAAACGCTGAAATTCGATGTGCGCTCCTATGGACTGGGCATTGTGAACAACTTGCCCAGGCCATAGGAGCATTTTCTATTTCTACGCCGGATGGCGAACAAAACTTTGAAAAGGAGAACGATTTTTATGAATATTAGAAATGAAATCAAAGCCTATATTGTCCGGGAGGGTTTTACCATGAGCGAGCTGGTGGAAAAGCTGGCGGAGCAATATGATTGGAGCCCCAGTGTCCCCAACCTCTCCGACAAGCTGCGCCGGGAATCCCTGCGCTACAAGGAGGCCGTGGAGTTGGCTGACGCTCTCGGTTATGACCTCGTTTGGCAGAAGCGGCGATAAGGAGGGAAAAATTATGAAGATTACGATCAGCGAGATCAAAGTAAATCCAGGGCGGCGTCCGATCAATCTGGACGGGATCAGCGAATTGGCTCGGAGCATTTCCGAGATCGGCCTGCTCAATCCCATTACCATCGACCAGGAGCATATCCTCGTCGCTGGCCTGCACCGTTTGGAAGCTGCAAAATTGTTGGGCTGGACGGAAATCGAATGCAATGTCTGCTCCCTTGATACCCTACAAACGGAACTGGCCGAAATTGACGAAAATGTTGTGCGTACCGAACTTTCCGTGATCGAGTACGGGGAACTGCTGGAGCGCCGGAAAGAGATTTATGAATCCCTCCACCCAGAGACGAAAGCTGGTCAAGCCCAGGCAGCGGGGATGAATCGCGCGATTGGAAACAACGTCAGCGACAAAATGTCGGTAACGTTGAAATCGTTTGCCCAGGACACCGCCGATAAGCTGGGCGTATCGCCTCGAACAGTAGAGCGGACTGTCCAGATGATGAACGGCCTGACGGAAGATGCACGGGAAGTTTTTCGTCATTTTCCCAATTATAAGCTCAGCCAGAGCAATGCAATGAAGCTCTCGCGTATGGAACCCGGTAAGCAGAAAGCAGCCGCCATTTTGCTGGCTTCTGGTCAGATTCGATCCCTAGACGAGTACCAACCCGTAGAGGGGCGCACCGCTCCAGGACGCTCAAAATTATCCCGGCAGCAGAAAGTGGAATTTTTGGAGAGTGTTGCAGACTTGAAGGACCCCACCAAAGATTGCAGGCAGTCGCCGGAAGCTTTTATTTTGGAATACAGCGCCTTCATTGAAAGAGTTCAGCGAGGTATGGAGAGTTTCCGTCTGCCCAATTACGAGGAATCGCTTCCCGCCCTTTCACAAGAACAGCTTCACACTTTGATTGGCCTGACTGATTCCTGCCGGAAAACGCTGGAGGACTATCTCAGCTTTGTTAAGGAGGCCCGCGCCAATGTCTGAACGCACCAAAGGCAAAAGCGGCGGCATCTATTTCAAGGTCACGGACGAGGAACGGGAGTTAATCAAACAGAGAATGGCGT
>OFGG01001380.1_pt1 | contig 16074 bp, 10 predicted proteins | sample 1521701 | NCBI WGS metagenome assembly OFGG01 (sample SAMEA3504081, study PRJEB24116) | mouse gut metagenome | biome: mouse gut; feature: mouse-associated habitat; material: faeces | place: Denmark | collected 2011
CTATTGTCTCATATTTGTCAGGTTTGGTCTAGGTACATGCTATCCACCGTTTACTCTTATTTTGGCATATTTGTTGTGGAAAAAGTCAGTATCGTATATACTGATTATAATGAACTTATTTTCCAGATAAGGGAGGTTGGCATTTGATGAATGAGAATAGAGCCGGACTCGGATATCAGAACTTTGAAGAAGTGAGGAATCAGCATATATTTTATATCGACAAGACAGACTTTATCAGGGAATGGTGGGAATACGCAGATAAAGTTACCTTGATCACACGTCCGCGCAGATTTGGAAAGACTCTAAACATGAGTATGACGGAGTGTTTTTTCTCAAATCAATACGCAGACAGAAGCGATCTGTTTGAGGGGTTGTCCATATGGGAGGAAAAAAATCCTGATGGGGAATATCAGTACAGAAAAATGCAGGGTATTTTTCCAGTAATTTTTTTAAGCTTTGCCAATGTAAAGGCTGTGACATATCAGGAGATGTTGTTCAAGATAACAAAAGTAATTACTGATTTGTATAATAAAAATGACTATTTGTTTAAAAATAAAATGTTAAATGAAAAAGAACAGAAATATTATCAGAAAATAGAGCCCGGAATGAGTCACGAATTAGCTACTGATGCCATTTACACGATGGCAGGTTTTATGCAGCGTTATTATGATCAGAAAGTAATCATTATATTAGATGAATATGATACACCGATGCAGGAGGCATGGATTTCAGGATACTGGGAGGAAAGTGTCAGATTTTTTAGCAGTCTGTTTAACTCCACATTCAAAACAAATGAATACCTTGAGCGGGGATTAATTACAGGAATAACAAGAATGGCAAAAGAGAGTATTTTCACTGGTATGAACAACCTTGATGTCATAACGACAACCTCGGATAAATATACAACAGCCTTTGGTTTTACGGAAGAAGAAGTTTTTACAGCGCTTGATGATGCCGGATTAGGCAAGCAGAAAGAGAAAGTAAAGAAATGGTATGACGGATTTACATTTGGTACTAGCACAGATATCTATAATCCATGGTCGATCGTGTCTTTTATCAATAAAAAAGGAAAATATGATACCTATTGGTCAAATACCAGCGGAAACGGACTTGTAAATCAGCTGATCCAAAAAGGAAATTCGGACATAAAACAGATAATGGAAAATCTCCTTCAGGGTAGAAGCTTTGAGGCAGAAATTGACGAAAAGATTGTGTTTGACCAATTAAACGGCAGTACGGATGCAGTATGGAGCCTTCTGCTCGCGACAGGATATCTGAAAGTGTTAAATGTAAGGATACTGGATACGGATGAGGATGGAGTAGGCGAGGAAGGTGATATTTGGTATACGCTTGCTATTACAAATCTTGAAACAAAACGAATGTTCCGTCGAATGGTCAAAGGCTGGTTTGGCGGCAATACGGAGATTCCATACAATAATTTCATCAAGGCGCTTCTCATAAATGACATAGATGGAATGAATGAGTATATGAACAAAATTGCGCTGTACAGTTTTTCAAGTTTTGACATTGCAAAAAGTGTATCAGATGATGATGCACCCGAACGATTTTATCATGGGTTTGTGCTGGGGCTTATGGTCGAACTGTCAGGACGGTTTGAGATCACATCGAACAGGGAAAGCGGTTTTGGACGCTATGATATCATGCTCACGCCAAAAGACAGGAACAAGGACTGTGCATATATTATTGAATTTAAAGTGCATAAACCCTTGAAAGAAAAAGATCTTGCGCAGACCGTTGCAAACGCCCATTCCCAGATTGATGAAAAGCTGTATGATGCCAAATTAATTGCAGATGGGTTCTCCTCAGAACAGATCAGAAAATATGGGTTTGCATTCAGGGGAAAAGAGTGCCTGATTGGTTAAATTGACATTACAACTGAATATTGAGAAAAAGGACAGTTTACAGAGAGTAAATACTTTACATTGTATATAGATTATAATACTATAGGAGGAGTGATCGGAATATGGCACAGATAATAGTAAATTTTAGTATTAATGAAGATGTAAAGAGTAAGATGGAATCAGCCTGTAAAGAAATGGGGCTGTCGCTTAGTACAGATTTTATAAAAGATAAACCGTCTTGTAAAGGATATATAGAGGAATTCTTTTGAGGGCATAGGGCATCCAGAACCGCTGTCAGGAAATTTATCTGGATTGTGCAGTCGTCATATTGACAAAAAAGCATTGTATATAAATTTGCAGGAGGAAATACAACGATTCTTTCATGTAAAGATCATTATGGAGATAAGTGATATTGAATGGGAGGCGAAGAAATTTTTACAGAGGGCTAACATATAGATAGCCCTCTGTTTGTGTATAGTAAAAATTTTTACTATTGTGCTGAACTTTGTGGTAAAACTTTTATAGTAACCTTACCTGATTTTCCAGATAATGTTTTGATTGTAACTTTGACTCCTGCTGGCTTTGTTACCTTTAATGGAATGATATTACCATTTCTATCTACTCTGATATATTGCGCTGCTGTTTTATCAAGAGAGTATGTAACAAATTCCCAAGCACTGGATACTGGTTTTCCGTCTTCTTTCTTTGCACCTTCAATCCATGCTTCTGTAGAATTGGTGAGATTTATTTTAGGCTCAATCTTTCTAGTTTCTCCTAATTTAACAGAGATAGCATCAGCACTGACTTTCGTTGTTTTGTTTGTAACATAGATATAACCCGTTGCCATAACGCCACCATCAGTGTAAGCTGCTATTTTAATAACTGAACCAGCTTTTAAAGCTGTTGGAACAGTAATCTTAGCATCTTTTCTGTAGTTGCCATTTTTATCTTTGGCATCAATTGTAATACCAGTAGCATCTTTCTTATAACCTTCTTCGGTTATGTTTCCTGTAATATCATTACCATTTTCATCTACTGCAATCACTTTCCAGCTTGTTATATTGTATGTGGCTTTTTTTGGTGCTACATTACTTATTTTAAATTTCACAGATGCAGCTCTATTACCCGGATTAACTACTACCACAGGTTTCTGGAATCCAATAGAGGTAGCATTTTGAATAATCTGTAATGGAATAGTCTTTTTCTTTACCTGTGCAGTCGCTTTTCCATTTTTGTATTTGAGTGAAATATAACTTGCTGTAATAGTAGATTTTCCACCAGCAGTGAGTGTAAGTTTTCCGTTCTCATCAATTGTGGCTGCTTTTCCGCTTACAGACCAACTGATAGAATTATCCAAATCTTTCTGATCTTCTGGTCGAATCGTTGTCTTTAAACCATTAATTACATATGCAGTCGCTGCATACTGATAATCTTTTCCAATATATGTTTTTCTTGTATTGCTTTTTGTACTAGGCAATTTACCTATAATCTCAGTTATTTCAGGCTGAATGCCATTTACTTTGGATTCTAACAGCTTTTCATCAATTGTAATATCAGCAATATTACTCTGTTTTATGGTAATTGTTCCAGAATCAACCGCCTGTAATTCTTTGTTTTTTGCTGATGTAGTAATAACTTTTTTTCTCGATGCATCCCAAGAATACTGTTTATAGGAAAGTTTACAAGTATAGCCAAATTCCACTTCTTGGCTCTCAGGAATGTTTCCTCCGTTCAAAACATTCTTTGGTGTAATTTTTGCTTCATTTAGCTTGCCAACTTTCTTTATTGTTGCATTTACTGTACCTGCTTTTGGGCTCCATGTATATGTAAATGCTGATTCTGGTAATTTTTTGCCGTTCTCTCCTGTAACAGTTGCTTTGGTGCTGATAGGTCTGCCTGTATATGTCCTGCCCCCATCAGCAGTAAATGTAACCACTTTTGGTGTTGCATTTACAAAAACTTTAATAGTTCTTGCCTTTGATTCACTGGTAGATTTTACTGTAATATCTGTTGTACCAACTCCCTTGGCAACAACTGTTGCAGAACGCCCGTCTCTGCTTGGGCTTACATCAACAATTTTAGTATTTTTAACTTTCCACTCAAAATCATCTGTAGTTTCTGTCTTATTAGCAATGTCTAATTTTGTAACCACGCTATCTTCATCAGCATAATCCAGTCCAACATGGCTATCCTGTGTATATTCAGCTGCAACAGGTGTTTTACTAAGCTTGATCACACCATTAGCAACTTGACCGTCCTCTGAAACAGCTGTTATTAGAAAACTATTATTTGATTCTGTACTGGAAGCTGTTTTGGTGATTGTAAACAAGTTATCTTTGCAAGTTGCTTTTGCCGTCGTTCCAGAAACAGGAGTAACTGTGTAATATACTTTCTCGTTTGTCTCGTCAGCTTTTATAGTTCCTTTTTTATAATGAATATTAGTAAGTTTTCTGAGATCATATGTCCGTTTCTGGTTGACAAGATTTAAATCATCAAATGAAATTTCAGGTTTTTCTCCTCTGACTGTAACAGTTGCTTCTGCTATCCAGTCATCTTTAGTTGGCATATTGGGTGCATTTTCATATGCAAAACCATCTGCCTCAATCCATGCCAATACAGTTGTCTCACCATTGCCGATAGCTTCTATAATACCATCTGTAGACTTTCCTCCATCTTTTGCTGCAACCTTTGCTGTAGCGACAGAAGGATCTTTACTAATCCAGTGAATCTGGCTTTCGATGGCAAGTCTGTCCTCTGCTGAAAGAGCTTTCCATGCTAATTCCTCATCGTTAGCATCATAATCGTCGAGAAGTATTCTTACATGCAAAGAATCTTTTTCCCCAGCTTCTAAATCCAAAGTGTCTTTGTCAAACTGAATACCCAAAATATTAAAATCATGTTTTTCAATAATCTCGGGAATTTCAGTTGGTATTTGTATACCACCTGTGTTTGTACTTGTGTTTGTACTTGTGTTTGTTTGCTTATCAGAATTACTTTCCTCATCAGAACCAGTCCCGGTGTCATACGCGTCCGCCAGTCCTGCCGCCGATGCCGTCATTGGTGTAGTGATAACCATGGCGCCCACCAACAGGTATGCCATAATCTTCTTAATAATTTGATTTTTCATAGCACCTTCTCCTCCATTTACTATTCAACCTTTTCATAACGTCCCTGCTGCGGGGAGGCGTAAAAGCATACCCCTGCTGAACCGTTACACTTTCTATATCATATACCCAAAAGGAACGTCTCGCAAGCATTTTTCCTAAATATCTGCAAATTTAGTCAACTTGTACAAATTTATACTGATTATTTGTCATACCAAATCAATTTTCCTCAATATATTCAATGTACTCGATGGGCTGCGGCTTCATGCGTTCGGCGTACCACTGCCACCGCTCCATCAGTTCCTGACTATTATTCACCACCAGCGCATAACTTCCTTTCGTGTCTACGACCTCACAGTTCTCCTTTATTATATCGTCATCAAGGAGCTTAATATTTAGTATGAATAAGGCATCTTCGCCAAAATTCGTACTCCCAAAATCTGACAGCACCATTTTCTCATCACCGCACATATACTGCAAAATTTCTGCCTGCCTGTTTGACAGTCCGTCCGTGATGAAGTATATGGTCTCCCCGTCAGAAAGTCTGTGAACCCACTCCGCAATCTGCGGCGCTGCACCTGACTGTTTTACATTTCTGACCACCACGTAATTGTCAACAATCTCCGTATAGATATGGTTCCATGCAATCACAGGAAACAGCAGTGCCAAAAACAGCCTGCATGTCATGAGCCACTCTTTTTTAATCCTGAAAAGCCCCGCCCTGAAAACCATTACGAAGCCTGCGGCAAGCGGCACTACATACCCCGCTACCGCCCGCACCTTGCCCGTGGGCGATTCATAGTTCCAGAATATCCTGCCGAACACCACAGCATGTATCAACTCATACTCTGTTCTTTGCAGCTGGTCATACGCATACTGGCAATATGCCCCCGCTGCCAGATAAGCACCGAGAAAGATGCCCCAGAATACAAGCCAGTATCTGTCCGCCATCAACCGGTCTACACTGTATATCAGCGTAAACCCAATCAAATATTCAATATATCTTCCGTTGATCAGATCGTCTACCTTATAAAATCCTTCCTTATATAAGGCACAGATCATAAATGCGCTTGCAAACGCCAGAAACATTCCAAGCAAAAACAGGTGTCTTTTTATATCCTCCTGCACTCGGATTCCCACTGTTTGCTCTCTTCCACGCACTGCCTGAAAAAATCTCTTACAGCCATCAGCAAACAGGTAGACTGCATTCAAAAACAGATCCCTGAGTCCCCAGCAAATAATAAGCCCTGTTGCTGCGGCAAGATAATACCACTTCCCAACAATGCTCGTTCCAAGCCGAATCATGCCATATTTTGTAAACACTCTCTTTAAGACACCAATCTGCCCGGACAGCTCGTTGATTGCCAGTTGGAACTCCCGCTCACTGCCGGCTGCCGCTGTTCCGCCCATGCTTTTTATCACAATGCCAATCGCTGCAAGCACCGCGATTCCCAGCAGCACCAGACTCAATTTCAGTTTTCCTTTATCTAATATGTAGAGCCAGACAACCGCTGCAAACAATGCCACGAAAAGAATAACGACTGGTTTGGTAAAAACAGATGACAGTAACTCTTGAAAATTTGGAGACGGTTTTCCCAAATAATTTACATTTTTCACATAGGACTTTATCATACTATGCAGTACATAAAAAATATATACACTTCCCAAAAAGGATACCGTCTGTTTCAGGCTGTTCATCCTCAGTACCCTCAGCACCAAAACCATCATAACAGACGTTATGATAAGTCCAAGTGTCCGCTGATGCACTGAAAACATATAGATCGCCAGAAACGCCAGTCCCACATGATTCGTGATGCTTGGTTTATCTATCACACGCATCATTGTAAATGCAAAAAGCCAGAACAAAAACGTCAATGTGCATTCCGTGAGTGTGATGTGCGTATATAGCATATTCGACGGATAGATTACTGCTGCAAAACATACCGCAGCAATCATTATTTTATTCATATGCTTCATACAGCGTTGTGCTACTTTTATTGCCAGAAAATATCCAGCCACAACAAAAGCAATATTAAATGCCACTGCGACTTTGTACAGGTCTGTCCAGCCATATCCTCGAAATGCGGCAACCTTCCTCACCAGACAAAGTATCAGGCTGTATCCATAAGAATAGTAGTTAATCCTGCCTGTCAGATTTGTCCAGTCCTGTCCTGTCATAAGCATACTATTTGACCAATATCCAAATTCATCATCGAGTATAATCGGCATCGTCAGTTCGCTAAGTTTATAACTGCCCATCCATATGATAATCGCCGCAAACACATATTCCACAATCTTGTCTTTTGCAAGCAGGGCTTTAAGCAACGCTTTCTTATCACAATTCAATCTCATATTTCATCGTCATCTTTCCTTTTCTCCAGACCTCTCACACCAATTCATCTGGCTCACACAATTGGGATTTGTTCAGCGCTCACCCCCTGTATCTTTTGTCTCCCTCTAACGCTGTGCTGCCAGTTTCACAGTACCAGTGTTTTCAAGCGATTGCTGTAGCAGGTCTCATTATACCAGACTTTTCAGTTTTGTACATGCTATTTCTCTAATATACATAAATTACCATGATTCTGCAACACTTTTTTTGAAAATCAAATACACATATCATAGCAGAAGAAATCACAGCATCTCCCTATAAAACCGCATCACATTTTTATATAAAATATGTTCAATCTCGCTTCCCGTAAAATGTGCGCGTTCCAACTCCGCTGTCAGTTTGGCAAGCTGCGAGCAGTTCTCCATCTCCAGTTCTCCCGTAATCCCGTCAAAATCCGACCCAAGCCCGATACACTCGATGCCGCCGACATTGACGATATGGCGCACATGCTGCGCCATCCGCGCTGTGCTTGAATGGCTGTTGTCGATGGGATTGAGAAAACGTCCATAAAAATTTAGGCCCGCCACACCGCCGCGGTCCGCTATGACACGAAGCATGTCGTCCGTCAGATTTCTTGCGTGAGGACTGAGGGCACGCGCGTTTGAATGGCTTGCGGCAAAGGGCTTTTTGGTGTGTTTTGCAATATCCCAGAAGCCTGCGTCAGACAAGTGCGAAACATCAAGAATCATGCCAATCTCCTCCATTCTCTGAATAAAGGCAAAGCCTTTGCGGGTCAGCCCTTTTGTGCTGTCAAATGCGCCAAAACTGTCTGCGGGGAGATTGGGGCCTGCCAACTCGTTTGGATAATTCCAGGTAAGGGTCATCATGCGCGCACCGCGCTGATAGAGCGTCTCAAGGTTTTCAAGTTCCCCCTTGCAGCAGCCGCCCTCCTCGATGGTCATGAGTGCGGACATTTTGCCCTGTTTCTCGTTTGCGAGGATTTCATGATACGATGTTACGATGCCGATACAGTCTTTGTTTTTCTCCATCTCATCATAAAATACATCAATCTGTTCCGACACGGCCGCGAATGGGTCCGATGTTTTTTCCAAATCTATGTACATGGCAAAATTTTGCAGAAGATAGCCGGCTTTTTGCATCTTCTGGATATCTACATGCAAGTTGTTCTGGAAAAGCTGCTGCGGTCTGCCCGCCCGCCGGCTCTTCCAGATCTCGGATATGGTGTCACAGTGCAGATCTGCTATTTTCATGGTGCCGCCCCTTTTTATACTAGATTTTCTGGCTTTGGTGCCACATTATTCAATATATTCAACATCGACGCCAATGTGTTTCATATATTAAATATATCTTAATACACCGCTGCACACTGTCTGTAATATACTACGCTTTTTCCTCTTCCACACAAAGTTTCTCTGAAAGACTGCCAGCTGTCCCTTACTCAATCCGCTTAAAATCCGATGCCGGATGCTTGCACCATGGGCACACGAAATCTTCTGGAAGAACATCGCCCTCATAGACATAGCCGCACACAGTACAGATAAATCCCTTTTTCTTCTCCGCAGCAGCGGGCGCCGTCTTAATATGGTTCTGATAATAACTATAGGTGACTGACGCCTCCTCAGAAAGCACGCCGCCATCTGTCACATCTGCCAGAAACAGCGTATGGGTGCCAAGGTCTGTCGCAGAAACGACTTTTGCAGAAAGATATGCATTGGTCTCCTCGGCAATGTAGATAACGCCGTTTTCCGCGCGGCTGTAGGCGATTGCCTCTGTCTTGTCAACGTCTGCGCCGCTCTGGAAGCCCCAGTGCTTGTAGGTGTCAAATTTGGATTTCTCGGTCAGAATCGACACGTTAAACACACCTGTGCGCACGATCATGTCATGCGTATAATTTTTCTTGTTCACTGCCACCACGATACGGTTTGGCTCCGTCGTCACCTGTGAAACAGTGTTGACGATGCAGCCATTGTCCTTGTCGCCCTCCTTTGCGGTCAGAATAAATAAGCCATAGGTTAGATTGTACATTGCTTTTTTGTCCATTTTCTCAAACTCCTTTTCTTCTAATTTTTCTAAATTATAGCACGTGGCATGATGGGTTGTATAGCAAAAAATAAATAAGCCTCAATTGTTCTCCTTTATCTTCCAAAAACCTTTTCTTCTTCCTCCAACTCTTTCTATAACACCAATCTTTTTTAAGTCTGCCACTGCTCTTTGTGCCGTTTTATAGGACACATCTAAACGGACAGCTATTTCGGACAACGAAATGTCCGTTTGTGCTTTAATAAGGTCTAAAACATTTGTATTTATAACTTTTTCTTTTCGGACATCATTTGTCCTATTAAACGTTTTGCAGTTTGCAACCGCAGTAAATTTAACCATAATATCATCTCCGAGAATGTTATATTCTGGAATTTTAGCTCCAATCAAATCACATTCCTCACAAATCTTTTGAATCCCCCGCCCCCATGCTTCTATATAACCAGCTCTAAAAAATGTGTTTGCCAAATCTGGATTATACGGTCTGGAATTGTGTATTTTCATAAGATTTTCTGTGGTCCAGTCGCTCGGAAATACACAGGCATTACTGATATACATTGCTTCATCATCTATTCGAATTTGAATTGGGATACCATCCTCCCATTTACAATGAATCAATGCATTATATACCGCCTCTCTCACTGCTTCTCTTGCATAAGGATAAGTTTCCACCCGTACTTCTTTGTCATAGGAAATAGACGCCTTTAAATATTTCAAATAAATCAATTCAACCACTCTGTCTGCAATCAAAATAAGCGATCCTTCAACCACATCCTGATATTGAAGATCAGAACCTCTCCCAAATTTTCCAATTTTAACATAACAACCAGTAAAAAATCGCTGCGGATTACGATAAAAAAGCAAAACTGCTGCCCGCTTCAATTTTTCATCAACAATTAGTCCCAACTTATTAAGTAATTCTTCGTTGGTACATTCTAAATCTCTGCGCGTCATACGTTCGGTACGAACCGCCTCTCTGCGAAAAATTTCAAAGCTCTCAATATCCAACTCTGTAACAGAAACATTATCTATGGGTACTGCATCCCAGCGGTATCCTGTCTTTCTGACAAGAAACTCTGTCAATGCAGAGCCACGAAGCTGTTGTTTTGTACTTCCACTTCGGTAATGATACTCACCACGATAGCTGACTGGATAAGAACTTGGATTTACAAGAATCTGAATATATTTTTTTCCACTCTCATCTAAGCAATTTACGTCGGCTATGATTCCCATTGTATCCTTTATTTTATTGGGAATGTCCTCAAGAAGTTTCTTCCAGTCAGTCACACCAATAATCTCTCCGTCATCATTAATCCCAATATAGATCCCTCCCCCTTGTGCATTGGCAAAACCACATACCCATTTCAGATATTCATCTCTCCACGACTCCTTATACTCTACATTCTGACTCTCTGCCATGCTCCCTATCCTCCACTATCAAGCTAATCTCGTTATTGATTCCAAAAAACTATCCTACAATTCTTAAACTTTCTTTCTGCATATATTTCATTTCTAAAAAGGCATATTCAGATAAAATTTCTATCGAAACAAAAATAAACAATTTATGTATAAAAAGGCATTTGGATATCCTTCTTCCAAATGCCTTCTGTATTAATGCCCGTTTTATACCTGTGAGGTTTCCTTCTTCTCCTCCACAATCCTGATATGCACGTCGCTTAGCTGCCGCTCGTCCACCGCCGCGGGCGCGCCCATCATGACATCCTGCGCGGTCTTGTTCATCGGGAATGGAATAATCTCGCGGATACTCTCCTCCCCTGCGATCAGCATGACCATGCGGTCCACACCGGGCGCGATGCCTGCGTGTGGCGGCGCACCATAGCAGAATGCATTGTACATTGCGGGGAACTTCGCCTTCACGTCCTCCTCGCCAAGTCCCACAATCTCAAACGCCTTGATCATGATCTCCGGGTCGTGATTGCGGACCGCGCCCGACGACAGCTCGACGCCGTTGCACACAAGGTCGTACTGATACGCCAGAATGTCCAGCGGTTCCTTCGTCGCAAGCGCTTGCGCACCGCCCTGCGGCATGGAGAACGGATTGTGGCAGAACTCCAGCTCGCCGGACTCCTCGCCAATCTCATACATAGGGAAATCGACAATCCAGCAGAACTCGTAGCTGTCCTTACTCATATAGCCGTCAAAGGTGTTTGCAAGCGTTTTCCTGATGACGCCAGACGTCTTTTGCGCAGTTTTTAAATCCCCTGCGGCAAGTGCCACAAAGCTGCCATTCTTTAATCCGAGGGCTTCGATCACCGCCACTTTCTTCTCCTGCACAAACTTGGAGATGCCGCCGACGAGCTCTCCATTTTCATCTAAGCGGAACCAATACGTTTTCTGCGCGCTCACCACCTCGATGTCAGCGCACATCTTGTCGATCTGTTTCCTTGTCCCTGTGAAATGATCTGCGACAACTGCCTTCACCGTCCTGCCGGCAAACGGCTCAAAGCCGCAGTCTGCAAGCACTGCCGTCGCGTCCTGCACCAGAAGGTCTATGCGCAGGTCCGGCTTGTCCGAACCGTATTTCTCCATCGCCTCCAGATAAGGGATTCTCATGAAGGGCGGCTTGGACGCCTCATGATAAATGCCGTATTTTGCAAAAATGGGCGGCAGCACGTCCTCCAAGATCGCAAAGACATCCTCTTGGCTCGCAAACGCCATCTCCATATCCAACTGGTAAAATTCACCCGGTGAGCGGTCCGCGCGCGCATCTTCATCACGGAAGCAGGGCGCAATCTGGAAATAGCGGTCAAATCCAGATGCCATCAGCAACTGCTTGAACTGCTGCGGCGCCTGCGGCAGCGCATAAAATTTTCCCGGATGATTCCTTGACGGCACAAGATAATCGCGCGCGCCCTCCGGTGATGAGCATGTCAGAATCGGCGTGGTGATTTCCATAAAGTCGTGACCGATCATCGCCGCGCGAAGGTCTGCGACAATCTTACTCCTGAGCACGATCTTGGACTTCACTGCGGGATTGCGCAAATCCAAATAGCGGTATTTTAACCGTGTGTTCTCGTCCGCCTCCTTGGAGTGGTCAATCTGGAAGGGCAGTTCATTATACTGACACTTCCCTAACACGGTGACTTTTGACGGCACAATCTCGATATCGCCCGTCTCCATCTTGGGATTCCTGGCGCTGCGCTCGCGCACCGTGCCGACAATCTCGAGTGTGGACTCATTGTTGACGGCGTCTATCTGCTCCATGATCTCCTCTGTCTCGACCACGATCTGCGTCTTTCCATAAAAGTCTCTCAAAACCAAAAAGCCCAGATTTTTGCTGACCTTGCGCAGATTGTCATACCAGCCGACAAGCGTTACTTCCTCTCCTACATTTTCCAGCCGAAGCTGATTACAATGATGTGTACGTCCCTGCATTTTTCTATCGTCCTTTTCTATTTATTTCCTTATGTTTTTAATACTAGCATTATTAAAAAATCGTGTCAAGTTAATTCCTACTCAAAATAAAACACTGGCATTCTCGTGCGAAACGGCAGCCGCCCTCCCATCGGAAGCAGCCATGCATGTTCATGCCGAATCTGAATACGCTCCTCAATCATGCCGTCCGTGATGATCAGAATCGGTCCGTCCTTTGGAAAATCCTTTGCCCGCTCTAATAAGTCGATACCGGGCTGCATCGCCGTGCCGCCCCTGCCCTTCACGGCGACGCGCCCAGCGATGTCCTCCGGCGAGACATAGCCGGCATCATACGCCTGCGCGTCACAGAATACCACCCGCGCATACGGAACATCATGCGACGCAGCATAGCTTGCCACAGCGCCCAGCGCCTTCCCGATCATCTGCGCCTCCATCGAGCCGGAGGTGTCTATCACCACGCCGAAAGTACGGCTCTGTGTCAGAATATCAAACGTCTGATACCGCGGGCGCGGCAAATCTGGCGTAGATGCCTGCCTGCGGCTTGGTCTCGCATAACTCCTGTACCGCTCTAGCGGCGCAAAATATATATCAAACCAGTTTGCAAGCTCGACATCCCACAGGATTGGCGGCATCGAAAGCGCACGGATTTCTTCTATCAGACCGGCTGGAACCAGACCACGCCCCTGTGCCTGATGAAACTCTAGTCCCTGCTGCAACGCATTTTTGCAGAACTCGTCCATTGACACCGCTGCGCCTGCCTTTTTCAAGGAACCGCCCATGATATCGCCCTTGCCATATCCGCGCAGCGTTTCCATCTTTGAATACTTGCGCAGGTTTCCGACAATCTCATCATAGACAGATTCTGCCGAGAGATTGCATAACTTCTCATCATAGAGCAGTCCATCCTCCGGCATGGAACCAATCTGCATCTCACGCAGCCAGCCATTGATGACAAAATCACAGGCAATATTCCACAGATACGGGTCTCTGCCGCGGCACCGCTCATGATGCCCAAGCCCCGCATGAAGATACTCGTGCGCCAGCACAAACCGCCATTGTTCCTCTGTGTAGCGCACCGCAGTATTGAGATAGATTTCCTCGTCATAGACACTGATTGCCGCGACTGAAATCTCGTTTTTAATACAGTATTGATAATCCTCCACAAGCTGAAAATGTGCAGCAAGCCCGCCGAGCAGCGGATAATGGTCGATAAACCATGACGCCGCCCGTCTCGCGGGCGTATTGGGCTTACTTTTTTGATGATGTCCGCCCGCCTCGCTGACCGCCTCAGAGACCGAGTAGGCGAGCGCATAGGCAAAATCAGCAATGTACTGGTTCTGCTTCTTCTGCGGATAAACAAGCGGCTGGTCCAGCCCGATCATATCACACTGCCCGCTCGCCAAGGTGCTAAAGCGTGTGTCCCCCTCCGGGTAACTGCGTTCCATCAAAAACTGGTATATCTTTCGCTCGTCGTTTAACGCCATCTGAAAAAGATTCATCGGATTCTCATGCACCGGCGTGCCAAACTTGATATCCCACAAAAATTTGGTAATATAAATATCGCACGCGGTATTCCAGATCGCTCTGTTGCACTGTACCTTCCATATAGAAGAACCATCTGGCTGCTCCGCCGCATAGCCGGGCATACGCTCCGCATCAAAATGCCCAAATGCGAGATGCAGCATACAGTGTGCAATCACATACGCCCACTCCTTCGGGGCAAGATACACATCTTTGTTCAGATAAATCTGGCCATTTGCGTACACACAGGCATAGCTGTTCCTGCCAAGCATATTCCGGTCACTGACATAAATCCTCCTGTCAAGCATACCAAAAAGCGCACTGCGGCTGAGAAATCCCCTGCCCGCCTCCAAGCTCTCCTCATTCTTATTCGTCTTTTTCTGCTTCTGCTTAGCCATGCCTGCCCTCCGCCAGCCGCGGCAAATCCCGCACGATCTCCAGCATAAACCACTCCGGCAGCACCTTGTCCTCGTCCGCCGAGATCACCATCTGCGCAATCTCGTAGCTGATCGCGGACAAATCCTTCATGAGCGCCTTTGCCCGGTGTGCCAGAAACTGCCCGTCCTTTCCGAGCTTCTGCTTGTCCTGCGGCAGTTCGTGAAGCAGCCTCCCCCTGAAGGACTGCGCCAGGAAATAGAGCACATCCCTCTCCTCCGGCTTTGACGGCCACCGCGCCTCCCCCTTGATGATATCTGACAAAAGGTGCGTGTTGCCAAGCTGTCTGGTAAACGCCAGAAACATGCCGCCGTGTGACGCTGACACACAGCCGTATGTAATGACGCGCAGCATGTCCTCTGTGATCTCCCTGCTGCCCGCACCGTACTCCCTTAACGCATCGCTTAGCATGTGCCACGAACGGGGCGTCGAATACGGCTCCTCGGTCTTTGGCGGCTGCGCAAAGAGATGATCGGGACGCTGGCTGATATACTCCGTAATCCACGGATGAATGCCGTTCTGATAGGCCCACGCAAGCCACTGCGCCGGGTCTGCTTTGAGCTGTACATGAAACATTCGGTTCACAAGCGCCGAGGACATGGTCTTGACAATCGCAGAATCCTGCGCCCGGTTTCCTGCCCCGATCACGACACTGCCCTCTGGCAGATGATACTCACCGATGCGCTTCTCATGAATCAGGCTGTAGAAAGCCTTCTGAACCTCCTGCGAACATGCATTCAGTTCATCAAGAAACAATACATAAGGCTCCTTTCTGGCAATCATCTTCGGCGGCAGAAATTCAGAAGTCTCTCCCTTGATCTGCGGAATCCCGATAATGTCCTCCGGCGCAAGCTGGCTGCCAAGCAGCGACACGCAGTCCAGCCCTACCTCCTCCGCAAACTGCTCAACCAGCGCAGACTTGCCAATCCCCGGCGCTCCCCATATAAAGACAGGACGCACCGGGGCAATATTTAACAATATTTCCAAAAGGTCACTCTGCGTGACCGATATGGGCAGATTCATTGTCTGTCACCTCCAAACCTGTTTCTTCTATAATTAAAGAACTGTAAAAAAATAAAACAATAGTAGTATAATTCATATAACTATATCACAAAATCTCGTGTGTTGTCGAGATTATAATTTGGCCAATTGTTATATTAGTACAGAATATTGTACAAAATATTGACAATACTAGGAGTATAGAATATACTATATTCAAAGGAGTGTGATTATATGATAGCAACGAATTTTTCCAATGTAAGGAACAATTTTAAGGAAGTTTGTGACAGGGTTGTACATGACTCGGACATCGCAATAATTACGAGAAAAAACGATGAAAATGTTGTGCTTATGTCTCAGGCACAGTATG
>OFGG01001382.1_pt1 | contig 16024 bp, 9 predicted proteins | sample 1521701 | NCBI WGS metagenome assembly OFGG01 (sample SAMEA3504081, study PRJEB24116) | mouse gut metagenome | biome: mouse gut; feature: mouse-associated habitat; material: faeces | place: Denmark | collected 2011
CAGAGCGTTCCGGGTTCACCTTTACGATAACATCCGGTGTTTCGATCCGGAAAGTCTTGGTGTCTGTAATGTTAGAGGCAAGTAGAGTAGTCTTCTCACCGACAGTTTGTTCGAACTCTTCATCGAAGGATTCGAGCTTTTCTTCTGCCACGCCGCTTTGGGTGAGTAGTTTTCTAAAGTCAGGTTTCGCCAGTTCTAACGGTTCAGGAGCTTCTTTGGCTTCTTCCAGCATTTCGTTCAGATTATCATGAATATTGCGGATTACTTCATAATCACATTCTTCACCGAGGGTTCCGCTGATCAGAGACTGGAAGGTAGTTCTTTGGTCGCCGGCAGTCAGAGGAATTGTACTTCCAAGGACGTGTTCAATCAGCTGCGGCTGGATATCTTCCGGCTTCTTAGTATAATAAAGTATATTATGAATATCGCTTGCCCGATCCTCAAATGCAGGGAATAAGAATCCTTTTACAGGTCCTTCTACAATCCAGTCACGGATGCGGTCTTCGATATTGTTAGTATCGGCGTTATAGGTAAGACCGGCTTTGGTAAGGTTCACCGGACATATACTGCATAGAATATGTTCGTATACCGTGTCGGAAGCGTCGAACATCTCCATGCCGTCTGAAGATTTTCCAGGTACGTCATATACTGCATGGATTAATATAATATAATAATTCTCAGCATATATGTAATTTTCTATAATTTTATCATAGAATTCTTCGACCAGCATGTCATCTTCTAATTTACTGTTCCGCAGTTTCAAAAGAAATTCCTGGGTTCCTCCGTGTTGTTCTTGTTCGAGAGGAAATTCCATATTGATCAGATTCTTTCCGAGTGTACCGGAAAGAGTGTGTTTGAATATATCAAAGTACTTGAAGGCTTCCTCCTCAGGAAGAGATAGGAACGCTTTTTTTAATTCGGTTTTCTTCTCTTTCTCATGGTCTACATAACAACCGCAGATGCGTGTTATCACACAATTCTCCGGAGTAAACTGTTTTCGGATCTCTAAAATTTCTTTTTTATTCATAATCATACTCCCTTGTTTGCGCTACTAATATGATGACTGTAAATGTGTCGGCATGTCGATACCACATTTCTTTTGATTAGTTAAGTAATCGTACCAATATTATCATACTTAGAATAGATTTACAAGTTTGGAGAATTTTAGAAACAAAAAGAAAACAGCTAACGGAAAAAAGGCCCAGAAGCAGGCTTCAGGGGTCTTTTTTGAAAAATAATCTAAAGGTTGAATCAGGAACACAATTTTCGGGGAGGAGATACTTTTTTGGTATCATTTGTGTTCCATAAACAATATACCATGAAAAAATGCTTTTTTGTATAGGTTTGGAGGACATGATTTTCCAAAAAAAATGTGCGTGGGACACAAAAAGGTGTTATACTGTTTTTGTAAAAGGCAGTAAGCGAAGAAACAGGTGATAGAGATGGCAGTCGAACTGGAATATCTGTATGCGAAAATTGCGCCGGAATACCATATTAAAATACATACAGAGGGTTGTTTTGATAAGATGATTGTCTGGACCCATGTTGTAGAAGAGATTGAATTTATCTCTTCTTTGCATGGGGAGGAACTGGTCTTTTGTTCCGGTGTCAGCTGCACATCGACGGCGTGGCTAAAAAGATATATTATGGAGTTAAATGAATATCGTGCGGGAGGAATGGTTATGTCTTTTCGAGAAGGAGAGACATTTCCGCAGGAGATTGTGGAATATTGCAATGAGATCAGATTTCCTATCTTCTCTGCTTCATGGACAACACCGTATATTGATGTTATGCATCTGTTTGCCGAGATCCTTCTGCAGAATGAACAGAGGGAGACGAACTTGATCGCGGCGCTTAAAAACGCCATATATTATCCGGAGAATGAAGGCTCCTATCTGAGTCATTTTGAGAGGAATGGTTTCTATCGGGATATGGAATACGCGGTGATAATACTTAGCTGCCATACATATGATGACGAGACGGGAAATGATAAGTTGCGAAACATTGAACGGTCTATGCATTTTATTTTTGGAAATGTGATTATGTACGAGGAGAAAGGAAGGCTTACGATTCTGGCGGCAAATTGTCCGTTGGCATTAATTCAGAATGAATTTGGACGGATATGCGGGAAAGATTCGAATGTGTATGTTGGTATAGGAACGAGGGTGGCCGGAATTAAGGAGATATATCTGTCATATGAGAAGGCATATACGGCATATCAATTGACGAAGACGGCTATACGGACGAATCTTTTGTGTTATGATGAGCTGGGGATTTATAAGATACTGGCTGATGTGAAAGAGGAAACGGTCTATCCGGCGTTTGTACAGGAGACGGTAGGCGCGCTGATGGAGTATGATAAGAAGAATCATTCGGAATATATGAAGGTTCTGGAGGAATATTTTGAAAATGACTGTAGTATCATGTATACGGCGCAGGCGTTATACTGCCATAAGAATACACTTTCTTATAAATTGGATAAGATAAAGAAAATTCTGGGATATGATATCTTGAAGAACGAGAATCGTGTGAAAATTATGGTGGCGATCTATATATTGCGGTTAGGAAATGAATATTTTGATTAAGATATGTATCCATATATGCGTCAAATCGCGTCTTTATAAAGTATAAAAAGGTAAAAAAGGAGGAAGACGGAATGAATGAAAATCGTGTAAAAAGGAACAAGCTATTAGGAGAAAAGATTGTGAAGGGGCTGGAGTCCCGCAATATGGAAGGGTATTATGCGGATACGAAGGAAGATGCGCTGGCAAAGGCTCTGGAATGGATTCCTCAGGGCAGCAGCGTGTCCTGGGGCGGATCAATGTCGGTAAATGAGATTGGATTAAAACAGGCGATTTGTGAGGGGAATTTTAAATCATATAATCGGGAAACAGCCGGGACGCCCGATAAAAAACGGGAAATTGAGTTGATTGCTTATGATTGTGATTATTTTCTGACCAGCGCTAACGCAATTACAGAAGATGGGGTGATCGTGAATATCGACGGAATTGGGAACAGAGTGTCTGCGATTGCAAATGGTCCAAGAAATGTGGTGATGATTGTAGGCATGAATAAAGTTGTTAAAGATGTGGAGAACGCTGTGTCCAGGGCAAGGAATGAAGCCGCTCCGATCAATGCGCAGAGATTTGGACTGGATACGCCATGCGCTAAGACGGGAACATGCTTTGACTGTAAGTCTCCAGATACCATATGCTGTCAGTTTTTGATTACGAGATTCTCGAAGATTGCGAAGAGGATAAAAGTGATTCTGGTGAGTGAAGATCTGGGATTTTAGATTTATGACATAACAGTTCGCAGTCTGGATGTCTGCGAACTGTTATGTGTCCGGGTTACTAATGCAGTATTTTTTGTTATATTTTTTTCTGTTTTTTCTATTTTTATATCTTGACAAATCATGAATATCTGATATAATAAATAAGTGCTCAGAGTTAGGCGCAGTAGCCAAGTGGTAAGGCGTGGGTCTGCAACACCCTGATTCACCGGTTCAAATCCGGTCTGCGCCTCTAAAAAACCGACGTATTTGCGTCGTTTTTTTATTTGTATGATATTTAGTGTTGTATTTTTCTGAAGAAGTGATTATTTACTTTCTGATTCATTTTTTATTCTATCTTTCATGATGTGTCTGTAAACAGCTTTTAATATACCATCTTTTTCCATCCTCGTTTTTTGCATGATATATAAATGCCATTTGTCGAGCAGCGTTTTGTTTTATTGTATGCCGTATTGAATGGCGAAAGCAGGTATGAAAAATGTCTGCCATGTGGTACAATAAATATAAATATCTTATGGTTGTGGATGTGGGAAGCGGGAAGGAAGAGAGGACGGCATTATGCGGAAAAGGGTATCGTTGGATTGGATTTTTGACAATATGTGCCGTTTGTCCCGGGACATTTCCTACGAACAGCAGTACCAACGCATCTTGGATCTCATATCTGAAGGCAGGATTGTGCCGTTAAAAGCGTCTGGTACCAACGGAAAGCATCCGGCGCTCTACCGTGAATATTGGCTGATAGTTCCGGAGAGAGATTACCGAGTATATGAAGAGGAATTGAAGTACCGTCTTCATCCTTCCATTTCTATTGATTATTATCTGTCACATCTTAAGAATTATGAGCAGGAATGGGCATGGGTCTTAATGCTGAGCGAGTACCTGGAGAGAAACAGGGAGAGACTGGATGAGCAGGAATCAGTGAATGAACGGAGTTTTGAGATCTGGCATCGGGAGAAATTCCTAAGTCGCGAACAGGGCAGGCGTATTCTGAAGCATTGCGGACTGGACTGGGAGTTTCTGAATAGCAGCGTCTCTGGAATGACGAGGATAAGAAGATCGCCGTAGTGTCCCAGCGGAAGAAGGAACGGATGGAACGGATGCTCGAGGAGTGTAAAGAAGAAGAACCTCTGCCGAAAGAAGAGATACGGGATCAGGATTTTGACGCTAGGAGGAATCATTTTCTCTATCAGGAGAAGGAGGCGCAGAAACAGGCGGACCGCCTGACGGAGCGTCTTAGAAGCTATGACGAGAATCTGACGGCTCTTGCGGAATACAGCGATTTCCCGTTAGGGGAAGAAGTTGAGTGGGAACAGGATTTATTTTGTTTGAACAGAATGAAAATGCGCAGGAATATTTTGGTACAAGGATTACTACCAGAAACCTGTATGACACTGTAGTCGGCGTCGGCAATGTGCAGATCCGTCTGTATAAGATTGAAGAACAGAGAGAATACCCGATCACATGGGCGGAGGTGGCGAGAAATTCCGGCGGGGAGGGATTCCTGTCTGCTTTCGTGGTTCTTTCAAGTCTTCTGTATTATATGCGCAGAGACGATACAGATCTGTTCGCGGACCGGAATGAGGGGAAAGTGCTGCTCATGGACAATCCGTTTGCGCAGACGAATGCGGCGCATCTCTTAAAACCGCTTATGGATATGGCGAGGAAGACGAACACACAACTGATCTGCCTGACGGGGCTCGGCGGAGAATCTATCTATAACCGGTTTGACAATATCTATGTCCTGAACCTGATCGCGGCTAGTCTGTGCAGCGGGATGCAGTATCTGAAAGCCGACCACATGAGGGGTAGTGAGCCGGAGACTATGATCGTGTCGCAGATAGAAGTGATGGAGCAGCAGGAGCTGGTATTCTAGGGCGTGACGGCGATCCTACATCATATCCCCGTTCGCTGGATTGTCCAGGAGTTTTCCGAACCTGTCAAAGCGGGAGCCGTGGCAGGGACAGTCCCAGGAGTGCTCTGCTTTATTCCAATGCAGGGCACATCCCATATGGGGACAGCGTTTGGAGGATATGGTGAGCAGATTGGTAATGGATTCAAAACCGTTGATGAATAATTGAGGTTTCAGCATATTCCTGGAAGGGCGGAAGACAGGAGCATACGGATTCTCTTTTTCAAGGATCATATCCGTCAGGATTGACGCAGACACCATGGAGGACGTCATGCCCCATTTGTTGAATCCTGTCGCTACATAGCATTCCGGCATATGCCGGGAATATGGGCCGATGTAGGGAATGCCGTCCAGAGTCATACAATCCTGCGCAGCCCAGCTATATTTCTCTTCCATGTTAGGATAGTAGAGTCTGGCACAGTTCCGCAGTTCTTCCCAGTTCTTCCCCGGTTTTCCTGTGCGGTGGCTTCCGCCGCCGATAAAGAGATAATTCCTATAATTGCGGAAGGACAACCCGCCCGGTGCTTCGTCGATGTACATACCGTCGATCCGCGGGGAATTTTCGAGTGCGATCACATAGGAACGGTTCTGGTACATCTTCAAGGGGTACAGACCATGCTTGTTATCCAGGGGGAAATGTGTTGCGACGATCATTTTCTGGAATGTAATCTTTCCGCTTTCCGTCACGGCCGTGTTTTCTGCCAGTTCTTTTACAAATGTGTCTTCATAGATATTCAATCCTGGCGCGATCTTGTTTATGAATTTCAATGGATGAAACTGTGCCTGTTCCGCGAAACCGATTGCTCCTGCAGTCTGAAAGGGAAGCGCGGCGGCGTCTGTCATATGGGTGTGAAATCCGATCCGGGACAGCGCTTCTGCTTCTTCTTCCAGTTTCGTCCGGTCGTTTTTTGAATAGACATAAGCCGTCTTCTTCTCAAAATCACAGTCTATCGACCTGCAGAGACGGGTATATCTGCGCACCGCATTCTGATTTGCATCGAGGTACATCCTGGTTTTCTCGCTTCCGAGGCTTTTGAGCAACCTATGGTAGATCAGACCATGCTGAGAGGTGATCTTTGCAGTTGTATTCTTCGTGATGCCCCTGCAGATACTTCCCTTTTCCACGAGCATATAATCGACATGTTCTTTCTGTAAGAAGTATGCGCATAAGATTCCTGCCATCCCTCCGCCGATGATCAGCACATCTGTCCTGGCGTCTTTTTTCAATTTTCTGAAATGCGGAAGTTTCACATGTTCATTCCAGATCGAATCCATAGTTACCACTCTTCATTCCTCCGTCTGATAAATGTATCAATTCTTATTTTGCACATACGAAGAAGAATTATGCAGATATTTTGCTGCTTTTTAGGGGGCTGACACGGATAAAATGGAAAAACGCCATCCAGGCTTTTCAGCATTGGACGGCGTTTTTCCGTGTTGATATTATACGTTAATTTATTAATATGTTTATATTTTTACGAAATCGGCGGCTCCGTGTTTACAAAGCGGGCATACGATATCGTCAGGCAGTTCGTCGCCTTCATAGATATATCCGCATACGACGCATACATAGCCTTTCTTGCCGTCTGTATCCGGCTTCGGTTTTACGTTGTTCTGATAATAGTTATAAGTCATAGTCTCTACGTTGGAGATCACGCGGGCCTCGGTAACGGTACAGATGAACATTCCATGTGTATCCAGATCTACATACTGTTCTACTTTAAGAGACATGAAGGAGTTGATGTATCTTGGAAGGAATACCAGTCCGTTGTCGGAGCGCAGCGGCGAACACCCTGCGAACTTATCCAAGGTACGTCCGCTCTGGAAACCGAAATTCTCAAATACTTTGAATGGAGCGTCCGTAGACAGGCAGTTGATGTTCATAATGCCGGTCTGCTTGATTATGTGGTGTGAATAATTGTCTTTGTTAATGGTAACCGCGATACGGTTCGGGGTATTCGTAACCTGCGTAACGGTATTGACGATCAGACCGTTGTCCTTCTTGCCGTCGTTGGAAGTTACTACATAGAGTCCGTAACCGATCTTAAACAGTGCGGTCAGGTCGTTCTTATCTGCCGTCTCGTCATGCTGCGCCAGATAATTCTGACAGAATTCCTCGGCCAGAGATTCAAGCTGTTCGCTGCTCTCTTCATTTAATGAAGAATGAATGTGGACGGTAGTATCCGCGAAGGTCAGATTCTTACAGCCTTCCAGCATCTTCTTCATCGTCTTGGCGGCAAGCGGCGACCAGGAACCATTCTCGATCAGTCCGACGAAACGGTTCTGGAAATTGCGCTCAGTCAGGTGTTCGATGAATTCACGCATGAATGGGAAGATATCGGCATTGTAGGTCGTCGTGGCAAGGATCAACTTGCCGTAGCGGAACGCGTCTGCTACTGCCTGTGACATGTCGCAGCGGGCAAGATCATGGATGATAACCGCCGGGCAGCCTTTCATACGGAGCTTGTCCGCCAGAGCTTCCACAGCCTTCCTGGTATTGCCGTATATAGAGGTATAGGCAATCACGATGCCGGTGGTCTCTACATTGTAAGAAGACCATGTATTATAGAGTCCCAGGTAATATCCGAGATTTTCCTTAAGTACAGGACCGTGCAGCGGGCAGATCGTCTGAATGTCCAGTGTAGAAGCTTTCTTAAGCAGCCGCTGAACCTGCGCGCCGTATTTGCCTACGATTCCGATATAGTAGCGGCGTGCTTCGTCCGTCCATTCCTCTGTTACGTCCAGGGCGCCGAATTTGCCGAAACCGTCGGCGGAGAATAATACTTTGTCACAACTGTCATAAGTAACGATGACTTCCGGCCAGTGTACCATCGGAGCGGTAACGAAGGTCAGTTCATGCTTTCCGAGGGAGAGGGTATCGCCTTCGCCGACCACGATCTGTCTGTCCTCAAAATCTGTGCCGAAGAACTGCTTCATCATCGTAAATGCTTTGGCGGAAGATACGATCTTAGTATCTTTATATACATTCATGAAATTCGCGATATTGGCGGAATGGTCGGGTTCCATATGCTGTACGATCAGATAATCCGGCTTATGAGAACCTGCCGCAGCTTCGATATTATCCAGCCACTCGTGGGTAAAATGAGCGTCCACCGTATCCATCACGGCGACCTTCTCATCCAGGATCACATAGGAATTATAGGACATACCGTTTTTGACTACATACTGACCTTCGAATAGGTCTACGGCATGGTCGTTCACACCAACGTATTTGATATCGTTTGAAATATCCATTAGTAATCACTCCTGTTCTTTTTGTTATTTGGATGTGCATTGCCGCGCTTTTCATATAACTTAGCGCGGGTTACACTAGATTATAGCACATTGCAGGGGAAAAATACACGGACTTAGTGAAAAAAATATCGATATATCGACGAATATCTTTTTATGTGATATGATATTACGAAACAAGTCAAAACGGAAAGGGGTATTTTCGATGGAAGATACGTCTGAAAATAGAGAAGACAGAAAAAACGAAAAATCGATCCGGCATCTTAGTATCGGTCTGCTGGCGCATGTAGACGCGGGGAAGACAACTTTATCAGAGAGTATCCTGTATCTTGGCGGCAAGATAAGGAAGCTGGGGCGTGTAGACCATAAGAATGCGTACCTGGATACTAATGAGCTGGAACGAAGCCGGGGAATTACAATTTTCTCAAAACAGGCTCTTTTTGATCTTGGGAAAAAAAAGGTGACGCTTCTTGATACGCCGGGACATGTGGATTTCTCGACAGAGATGGAACGTACGCTTCAGGTATTGGATTATGCTGTGTTGGTAATCAACGGGACAGACGGAGTGCAGGGGCATACACGTACCCTGTGGAGTCTGCTTAAGAGGTATCGGATTCCGGTCTTTTTGTTTGTTAATAAGATGGATCAAGAGGGAACGGACAGAGAAAGGCTTTTGAATGAATTGAAGAAGAGTCTGGACGAAGCGTGCATTGCTTTTGATGAAGATGAGAAGATGCTTCTTGAAGAGTTGGCTACGTGTAATGAGAATGCATTGGAGGAGTATCTGGAAAGCGGGAATTTGAAAGATGAGACGATTACCGGGCTGATTGCCTGCGGGAAGGCGTATCCTTGTTATTTTGGTTCCGCATTGAAGTTATGGGGAGTGCAGGAATTTCTGGAGGGCATAGAGAGATATGCGATAGCAGGGAGATTGTTAGAAACGGAATGTGAGGGGGACTTTGGCGCCCGGGTATATAAGATATCCAGAGACGCCCAGGGGAACCGCCTGACTCATATGAGAGTTCTTAGCGGTACATTGAAGGTGAAAGACAGCCTGTCGTCTTCTCCGGCAGAGGCAGAAGCATGGGAAGAGAAGGTCAATCAGATCCGTATCTATTCCGGAGAGAAATATGAGATGGTTTCAGAGGCGGAAGCAGGCTGCGTCTGCGCCGTGACGGGGCTTAGCCGCACTTATCCGGGGGAAGGGCTTGGGAATGTGAAAGAGTCTCAGGCTCCGATTCTGGAGCCGGTGCTTAGCTATCGCATCCGACTGCCGGAAGGCTGTGATGTTCACAGTATGGTCAGGAATCTCCGGCAATTGGAGGAAGAAGACCCCATGCTTCGGATCGTGTGGAATGAGGAACTCGGGGAGATCTATGTGCAATTGATGGGCGCGGTGCAGACAGAGATCCTAAAGAGTCTGATCCAGGAGCGTTTTCATACGGATGTGTCTTTTGACACGGGAAATATTGTTTACAAGGAGACGATAAGAGATACGGTAGAAGGCGTCGGGCATTTCGAGCCGCTGCGCCATTATGCGGAGGTGCATCTGTTGTTAGAGCCGGGAAGGCCCGGCAGCGGGCTTGTGCTGGAGACGGACTGCAGTGAGGATGAGCTGGATCGGAACTGGCAGCGTCTGATTCTCACTCATCTGGCAGAGAAGGAGCACAGAGGCGTGCTGACCGGATCGGTGATTACGGATTTGAAGATTACACTGATAGCCGGACAGGCTCATCCGAAGCACACAGAGGGAGGAGATTTCCGTCAGGCTACATATCGTGCGGTCAGACAGGGATTGATGCAGGCTGAGAGTATCCTGTTGGAGCCTTATTATGGGTATCGGCTGGAGGTTCCGTTAGAGATGGTGGGACGGGCTATGAATGATATCCAGAAGATGTCGGGGGAGTGCAGGGAGCCGGAGCTGACAGGAGAGACGGCCGTACTGACAGGAAAGGCTCCGGCGGCGGCTATGCGGGATTATCAGATGGAAGTGAACAGTTATACGAGAGGACAAGGGAAACTTACATGTAATTTCCGGGGATATGAACCATGCCACAATGCAGAAGAGATCATAGAAGAGAAAAACTATGATCCGGAAAGAGATCTGGAGAATCCGACAGGATCGGTATTCTGCGCCCATGGGGCGGGCTTTGTCGTACCGTGGGAGCAGGTGACAGAGTATATGCATATTGAGAGTCGGAAGAAGCGGAACAGGAATTCTGATGAAGAGCCGGGAACGACGGAGGAGAGGCAGAAGAACGGCGAGAGGGCTGCAGAAGAAACAAGGCGTCCGGGAGAGGTTATAGCAGGAACGGCTGCGGCAGGAAGAGTCTCGGCGTCCGGTCAGGGCAGAGTTCATTGGGACAGTTTCAGTGAGGAAGAAGAGAAAGAGTTAGAGGAGATATTTATCCGCACTTATGGAAAAGTAGAAAGGAAAGTACCTCTCTGTTCCGCGGCGGTTGCCGGCACACAACGGCAGAAGCCTGTCAAGGCGGCAGAATCGGTTCAGGAGTATCTCCTGGTGGACGGTTACAATGTGATATTTGCATGGGAAGACTTGAAGGAACTGGCAAAAGTGAATATCGAGGCGGCAAGGAATAAACTGATGGATATCCTGTCCAATTATCAGGGATTTCGAAAGTGTATCGTGATCCTGGTATTTGATGCGTACAAGGTCGACGGGTATGCTTTGGAGATCCAGAAGTATCATAATATCCATGTCGTGTACACAAAGCAGGCGGAGACGGCGGATCAGTATATAGAGAAGGTGGTTCATCAGATCGGTAAGAAATATCATGTGACGGTGGTGACTTCGGACAGGGTGGAGCAGATTGTTACGCTGGGACAGGGCGGTACTCTGATCTCGTCAAGGGAATTTCGGAAAGAGGTGGATCTTGTAAAGCGGCAGATTCGAGAGGAATATGAGAAAAGACGGGATTCCGGAAAGAACTATCTTTTTGACCACATGGATGAAGAACTGGCGGAGGAAATGGAAGATGTCAGGCTTGGGCGAAAGGATACATTATAAAATAAGTCCGACTTGAAGCGAAGAAAAATTAAAAAGAGAATCCGGCATGCATAGGCTGGGTGGCTCTCGTATTGAACCGGCATAAGTAAGATATAGTTCTGTGTACCAATAGAATATGTCTAAGGCGATGTGAAACGGAGTGAAGACCCAATCCCCGCAAAGCGGGGGCTTGGGTCTTCAGAATGTTGCCCTTCAATCAATTTTTAATCGGCTATCCTACTTATCAGTAATCTCTCCATGTAACTGCTGCAGAGATTTTACGTCTCCCTGCTTGTGTTCGTTTACATATCGAATTCCCTTTGCGGTTACTCTTGCGGCGGCAATCGTCGTGATATACGGAATTCTTGCCTTAATAGCGGCTTTCCGCAGATAGCTGTCGTCGTGGAGACTCTCTTTGCCCACCGGAGAATTCACTATCAAGTCGATCTGTCCGTTTGTGATCATATCCAGAATATTCGGGCGTCCTTCGTATAATTTCTTTACCTTTTCTGCTTCGATTCCTGCTTCACGGATCGTATCACAGGTAGTTCCGGTGGCAAGAATCCGGAAACCGTCTTCTGCAAAGATCTTCGCGACTTCGGCGACTTCAGCTTTGTCTTTGCGGTTTACGGAGATCAGTACCGTACCCTTAAGCGGCAGTTTGGATTGGGTGGCTTCCTGGGCTTTGTAGAAAGCTTCTCCGTAGGAATAGGAGAGACCAAGTACCTCTCCGGTGGAACGCATCTCTGGTCCGAGTACCGGATCAACCTCCTGGAACATATTGAACGGGAAGACGGCTTCTTTTACACCATAATACGGAATGTTCTTCTCGGTTAATTCGGCTACAGGAGACGGCCGTCCGGTCAGTTCAGAGGTTATGATGTCCGTCGCCAGAGGTACCATACGGATGTTGCATACCTTGGATACTAACGGTACCGTACGGGAGGCCCGGGGATTAGCTTCCAGAACATACACTTTTCCGTTTTCAATAGCGTACTGCATGTTCATCAGACCTTTGACATGCATTTCTTCTGCAATTTTTTTCGTATATTCTTTGATGATCCGTACATTTTCCGCAGAAATGTGTACGGAAGGAATGATACATGCGGAATCGCCGGAATGTACACCGGCAAGTTCTATATGCTCCATAACGGCCGGAACAAATGCATGATTTCCGTCGCTGATAGCATCGGCTTCACATTCCAGGGCATGGTTTAAGAATCGGTCGATAAGTATCGGACGGTCCGGCGTCACGCCCACAGCAGCTTTCATATAGCCTTCCATACTTTTATCGTCGTATACGATTTCCATGCCGCGTCCGCCGAGGACGTAAGAAGGACGTACCATGACAGGGTAACCGATCTCTTTGGCAATGGCGAGGGCTTCGTCTACCGTAGGTGCCATGCCGGATTCCGGCATAGGGATTTCAAGCTTGTCCATCATAGCGCGGAACAGATCGCGGTCTTCCGCCAGATCGATGACAGAAGGAGAAGTTCCGAGGATCTTCACGCCGTTTTTCTCAAGTTCCGAAGCAAGATTCAGAGGAGTCTGCCCGCCGAATTGAGCGATAACTCCTGCCGGTTGTTCTTTTTTATAGATACTTAAGACGTCTTCCAGTGTCAGAGGCTCAAAATACAGCTTGTCGGAGGTATCATAGTCGGTGGAAACAGTTTCCGGATTACAGTTTACAATAATAGTCTCAAAGCCCAGCTTCTTAAGCGCCAGTGATGCATGGACGCAGCAGTAATCAAATTCGATTCCCTGACCGATTCTGTTGGGACCGCCGCCGAGAATCATGATCTTCGGACGGTCGGTACGGATCGGATTCTTATCTTCTGCGTTATAGGTGGAGTAGAAGTAAGCGTTATCCGGAGTACCGCTGACATGGACTCCTTCCCATGCTTCTTCTACCCCCAGGCTGATGCGGTGATTCCGGATATCCTCTTCAGGGATCTCCAGGATCTGACTTAAGTATTTGTCGGAGAATCCGTCCTTCTTTGCAGTGATCAGTATCTCGTCAGGAGGAAGACTTCCTTTTGATGTGATCAGGGTTTCCTCTTCTTCGACTAATTCCTTCATTTGTTGAATGAAATAAGTTTTTATCTTTGTTATATCGAAGATCTCATCTACGGATGCACCTTTGCGAAGCGCCTCGTACATGATGAAATGGCGATCGCTGGAGGGGGTGATCAGCATATGAAGAAGTTCTTCTTTGCTTTTCTTATCATAGCCTTTGGCGTGACCAAGCCCGTAGCGTCCGGTCTCAAGGCTTCGGATTGCTTTCTGGAAAGCTTCTTTATAAGTCTTGCCGATGCTCATAACTTCCCCTACGGCGCGCATCTGTGTGCCAAGTTTATCTTCTGCTCCTTTGAATTTCTCGAATGCCCAGCGGGCAAATTTGATTACCACATAATCTCCGTCCGGGACATATTTATCCAGAGTGCCATATTTACCGCAGGGAATGTCTTTAAGGGTCAATCCGCAGGCGAGCATCGCCGATACCAGTGCAATAGGAAAACCGGTTGCTTTGGAGGCTAATGCGGAAGAACGTGAGGTTCTCGGATTAATCTCAATGACTACGATTCTGCCGGTCGAAGGATCATGGGCGAACTGTACGTTGGTTCCGCCGATGACTTCCACAGATTCGACGATCTTATATGCCTGGCGCTGCAGTTCTTTCTGGCATTCTTCCGAGATGGTGAGCATCGGGGCGGAGCAGAAGGAATCGCCGGTATGTACCCCCAGCGGGTCGATATTTTCGATAAAGCAGACCGTGATCATATTGTTGTCGGCATCGCGGACAACTTCCAGTTCCAGTTCTTCCCAGCCAAGGATGGATTCTTCAACCAGAACCTGTCCGACCAGGCTGGCCTGCAAACCTCTGGCGCATACGGTTTTCAATTCTTCTTTATTATATACAAGTCCGCCGCCGGCGCCGCCCATGGTATATGCGGGGCGAAGGACAACCGGATATCCGAGTTTGTCTGCGATAGCGAGAGCCTCTTCTATGCTGTAGGCGACTTCGCTTCTTGCCATTTCGATACCCAGGGCATTCATGGATTTCTTAAATTCAATACGGTCTTCGCCGCGTTCGATGGCATCGACCTGTACGCCGATGACCTTCACATTATATTTATCAAGGATTCCTTCTTTTGCAAGTTCCGCACAAAGATTCAGCCCGGATTGTCCGCCCAGATTCGGCAGGAGTGCGTCGGGGCGTTCTTTTGCGATGATTTGTTCCAGCCGGTCAATATTCAATGGCTCGATGTATGTAACGTCTGCCATCTCCGGATCGGTCATGATCGTAGCCGGATTAGAATTCACCAGTACGATCTCATATCCAAGATTGCGCAGCGCTTTGCAGGCCTGTGTTCCGGAATAGTCGAATTCGCAGGCCTGTCCGATGATGATCGGGCCGGAACCAATAATGAGTACTTTGTGAATGTCTGTTCTTTTTGACATGTGTATCCTCCTAAAATGTTTGACATACAATAAACTCCACTTAATATTATAAAGGTGAAATGCAGAAAAGAGAAACATAAATTAAAAAAAGACAGAATTTTATGTAAAATGAACAAAGATCATGGGGAAAAAGCGGAATTTCTGCTGCTTCTGTCCTGATTCACCAGAGACAGCGAGACCCCCACAAACCAATGGAATGTGGGGGTCTCGTCGTTGTTATAGTTATCTAAAAGGAATGAGAGTAAAGTTCTGCACTGCTGAATGGTATCAGCCAACACTTCACTTTATTGAGGGGGAGATAGTGAATATCGTTTATTCAACTATCTGGCTAACAGTATAAAAGAAACATATGTCCAAAGTATGTTTATTCCATAAAAGAAAAAGAAAAATTCTTAAGAAGGACTTAAGAACTTAGGAAGAAAACCTAAACCGAAGTCGAAGATATATTTCTTAAGTGTGCTGTGAGTATATCTAAAAATTCGCCGGAAGGGGGACGTGTACATAACGGCCTTAGGGCAATCTCCTGTAGGAGCTGCTTATTCCCTCTTTCCCAACACACTTTTACAACTGTGCGTATGTCCCTTTCAACACTATAACAGCTAGCGTTGTAATGTTTGGCAATCTGAGGATATAGTAATTTGCTTATAGAGAGCAGGTAATCTTCGTCCTTTAAACATAATTGAATACCGTAATTTAAGTAGCGGTATCCACGGTAAGTGGAGCCAATACCAAGAGAACGTATTAGATATTCTATCTTCTCTTCTTGCATCATAAGTATCCTCATAAGCCTCGTATTGAGAAACAGATTGCATGCTACATCTCCAATTATAACCGAAATATGAGTATGGCAATAAAAAGTGGCACATTTAGTTAATTTACGACATATATAGACATTCTTCGACATAATATGTTTCTATTAAGAGCTGCACTTGTACAAATCAGGCGGCGCTTGATTCTAATTTTTAACCGGATAGTCTGCTGGTATTTCATAATATCTTAAGAATTTCTATAAATTGCTCTTAAAAATTCCCTGTTATTCTTGTATAGTAGAGAAGAGCAAAACGCATTGATTTTAAGATGAGATTTGGCTGTTAGACTTTTA
>OFGG01001386.1_pt1 | contig 15986 bp, 19 predicted proteins | sample 1521701 | NCBI WGS metagenome assembly OFGG01 (sample SAMEA3504081, study PRJEB24116) | mouse gut metagenome | biome: mouse gut; feature: mouse-associated habitat; material: faeces | place: Denmark | collected 2011
GATTCGTCATCCCACATCTTACCACTTCCGCTGAGGTTTGCCTTTGTTTATTTTTCAGATTTGCTCATTTAGAGTTCATATTTATCCAGAACAAAGTTTTCACAGCAACATTTTTCTTCTGCTTCACCTTATTTTTCGCCTTTTTCCTAATTGATCCTTTTCTTTTTATTTGTAGACTTGTCAAATGGAACCATAACTATTCAATATTTCCTCTCCAGTAATCGCATTAAAAACCACATCAAATTCTTCCTCAACGGAATGAATTTCACCATTACTCTTTTCATCTGCAAATTGATAGGTATGAAAAACCGAAGTTCTCCATGCAGGAATCAGTTTAAAAAGACTCCTACTCCCATTTATTGGCATGGGGACATATTCAAACTCAATTTGAGTAATTGTATAATCTCCATTAAGAATCATTGAGTTGAACTTATTATCTATTTTTTCAAGTAAATGGTTGATATTTAGCCCTTGCGCTGGCGGGGATGCTTGCCCCGTCATTTGCAAGCTGTAGGGCAGCTCCATTTCTACTATACCGTTTTCTGAATAGACACATAACAAGAAAGTACCAGGAGTCCAACTGCCATCGCCCAATATCCCATTTGGATAAGCTGAAATAGGAAGTCCTTCTGTGGTCACTTGATAAATAAAGATGTAACAGGCATCGGTTATATTGCATGTATAAGGTGTGAAGAATGGAGAGTCCTCTCCAAAAACATCTCTCCGAGTTTTATTAAGTTTTTCACAAATTGATTGCAAAGATTCAAAACTCAATGTATAACAAATCGGTTTTTTTTCGACTTCAATATTTAGATGTTTTATTATATTTTCAACATCCTGTTTCGCATTTTCTTGCGTTGAAAAGTTCAAGTCCCTATTATCAATGAATTGATTTGCATTAATCTCTTTGGAATGTAGTATGTTTTGTATCAAAGAATACTGACCAATATCATAAGTGAATCCTGCGCCAGTATAAGCTAGTGAAGAACCGTCGCTTGCTATGCAGTAATGAAACAGGGCATCGGTTCTTGCATCTGCCATCTCAGAACTTTCTTCTTTTTCAATTTCTTTGTTTGCAAACAAGAGCTGTTTCAGTAATTCATAATCCTGTTTTTCAATATTGGCATCATAGATAGCAAGTTGCTCAATATTTATATCATCCGAAATCTCAACTATAGCTGAGACCTCAATCCCGGAACTAAGCATTGTCGAAACGTGTTTTTCTTTTGAACCTGAAGTATAAATTTCTCCTATATCTGTTTGGATTTGCTGGAGACTATTTGTATTATCTTGCGATATGTTTGACATTTGTGATGTACTTTCATTGCAAGCAGATAAAGTGATTAATATCATATATATGGCTAGAAAAAATTTATAATTGTGTTTCATTTTTTACTCACTTTCTTTATTCCTCAATCTGTCGGTATAAAAATTTAGAAAATCAGGTGGACAAAACGTACGCATCAGGTCTTCGTGCATCTTGCCAATGTACAGGTCATATGTGGAGATATATAGACTGATATAGTGCTGTGTTTTCTTCAGTGCTCTAAATGAACAAATTCGCAAAATAAACAAAGGCCCCCTCAAAAGTGGCAAGATGTGGGATGAGAAGTGACCACAAGACCACAAAAGAGGGAAGCCTTATGGTAAATATAGTAGCAGGAAAAGCGGAAACAGGCAAGTTCTTTTTTCAGTACGGCTTTGAGAGCTTGCTGACCTCGGTGCCGCAGCGCCGACTGGGGAAAATGCTCATAGGACTGGCGATGAAAGGGAATCAAAGTAGGGCCACGGATTTTGTGGAGTTGAAACAGTGTTTCAACTTATTTTTTGCCGCGATGCCTATTCGACACCGCGGCCTTATTGCTACAAAGCCTTGACTTACAACAAAGCTTTTCCTTATTTTTTAAGAAATCCAAGCAATCATTACTTCTAGGTGGGTATAGGGATTGCTGTCAGCATATTGGGCAGCAACGGTATATGAAGATCCATATGTACCATAACCAGATAGATACGTTAAGCCACGCCAAGTAGGTTTATTAGTTGTACCCAGTTCTGTTGCCCTTGCCAAGGTTTCAGAACGGCCACGCCAGTATAAAACTTCAGAGGACAGCCACTTAGTAGATTGGTTTCTATTTCAGTATACATGGAATCAGAGTAGTCTGTTTTCCGCATAAATTTATCCGATACTGCAGGTCCTCCTCCTTTATACACATAGAAATAATCGTTTTCTACGAGTTCGGGGCGGGAAGTGGCGCTTGCTGGAGTAATAATAGTTCCAGTAACCCCAATAGTAAGCACCAAAGCAAGCAGGCATGAGAATAGTTTTCGCATATTTTCCTCCTTAGTATATTGCCTCAGAGCTAAAATGAAACAGCTCATTTCGGCTTTTTTGAATACAAATGTTATGTTTGACCATATGATGTTGATCCTTCTACACATCACCTTCTTCTTTAGTTAGTTGTTTCTTTCCGCTAGTGATTTAAACACTCATATAAACATCTCCTTACTCGTATAGTGTTTAGCCATGAGGAAAACAGAAAAACAGTAATATCAATGAAATCCAGGCATGGCTAAAACCTGGAATCACTCCAATAATGTAGAAAGCGGAACTCAATTGGGGTAACCATGTGCTGGTGGACTGTATTTCCGGGCTACCCCTCTACAAATTAACCACTCCCGCCAATGTAGGGGATTCTGCCGTTGTTCAGGAAATTCTTGTCGCCGCTAACCTTACGCTCTCCCTCCGGGAGTGTACCTTCCTTGTGGGGATGAAGGCTACGATGTGAAGACGGTCTATCATTTGGTGGAAAATGTCTATCGGGAAAGCTGTGATCCCGCTCAATCAGCACAGCATAAAAGGGCTGAGGAAGATTACCACTAACAATCCTGTCTGTAACACAGGCCTTGCCATGCAGAAGGACGGGAACGCCACGGATAACGGTCGGCCGCACCCTCTAGAAATCCTGCTATCCCTTCTGCCAGTTCAGAAAAAGCGACTGCTTCAACATAGAATAGTCTCAACTTGAGGAAAATTGCATGATTCCTATTTCATTCGATCTTCATATATTGAGACAATAAATGTATAAAACTGCAACCATTTTTTTGTGATCATAGGAAACATAGGTTGTGGTTTTCTCTTTAGGGAAACGCTGATTTATTACCTTACGTCTGGGAATATTATGATATAATAAGGAAAAAGGAGGCATCAGGGATAAAACAGAAAAGCTTCAGCGATACGGAATACACCTGTCGAAAAAGAAGGCAAGTCGAAAAAATTTCTGGAGATCGTGGATGAGATCATTCTATGGGACGATTGCGTATCTCTGATCGTCTCCATTATCCCACTAGAGAACGGAACCATCCACCTGTTGAGGTTGAGATCATACTCGGATGTACCTGTAGCAATACTGATTCAACCGCCTTGCGGAGTGCGTGGAGGACGCCATCTACGACAGCTATGTCATGTGGAAGTTTATGGGAATCAACTTCTTCGAGCGGGATACCTTGGGTGCCACAACATTGCAGAGTCTTACTATCTACTGAAGAAACATGGCCTCGGAAAGTTATCTTTCGACGCCCATCAACCGCTGTCTGGAGCAGATGGACCGGATAATACGGGGTGACAGCATCATAGATGCCACGCTGACCAACGCGTCTAGCTCCACCAAAATAAAGTTCATTCAACCCCAGTCGGAGATCGTGTGCCAGCCGCTGCGGCAAAATTATGAGTCCCCGGTTTCTGTAGCTATTACAGCGACTGGAGCCTGGCCAGTTTCCTAGCCCACGGCATCCTGTTTATGTGTATCGTCGGCATCAACGAGTTGAACGGTCTGACCGATACCTTCCCCGGCCTTGTTGTGACTGAGGTGGTGGAGAGGCAACGGATACGAACCAAAACACCAAGCTGGAGGTCCGAACGGCCATCCTTTTTATGCGGAAGGGAAGTACAGGCAGTCAAACGGTGGAAGTACACAAAATACACATGGGACCTGGCCCACAAGGGGGGTGACTACCTTATCCAGCTGGGTGTCAGCAATGTAAATAGTTGACAAAATCCAAACCGGGATTGAGTATTTTAAACTCAGTCCCGGCTTAGAGGAATGTTATTGGTCTCAACCATCCTTTGAAGGTTTTATGCCCATATGATTCAAACTCCCATTTTAATTAATACAACGCTGAAGTAAGAAGTTAGACGCAAAAAATAAACCTGGTTTATTATTCTCGCATATAATTACGCCACTTTTGGTAAGCCAGCCGCTTGGCACGCGTTACAGCCATACGAATGCTATCCGGCTTCATACCAAGGTCATCAGCTAATTTCTCATAAGATTTTCCTAAAATAAACCGTCCTTCCAGCAACATCCGACTTTTATTGTCCAGCATAGGCCAGATAACACAAAATGCTTGTACTTCCTCTTTGTGAATAATTAGCAGTTCTGGATTGTCTTCGGCTGTAGGTGTGTTTTTCGCTGCCCACTCGTCTATGTCTATTTCCGGATGGCTTTTGTTTTTTTTAATTTGTGTAAACGTAGAATTTCTCACAGCAGAAATGATGTAATTGGTTCTTTTTGTATCGGTTAGAGAACGTAAAGTTGGTATATTATCAATTAATTTAACCAATGTGATTTGCAATATATCGTCAGCTAACCAAGAATCATTAACGAACTGATAAATTGTATGGTACATTAAGCGATAATATTGCTGGTATAACTGTTCCATATAATCACGATCACTCTCGTTCTCAATTACGAGGATTATAGATGGAATGATAATCATTATGGGCCGTCCTTTTTACGATACTGACTGAATACGACATTTAGTTCAAGGGAGGAAAAAATATGCTCAAAGGACTGCTGCAACTCTGCAGGGAGGGAGAGGAAGGTGTTAAATGCATCATATGTGGTCTTGTTCTCCAAAATTTTCTTTTGAAAGTCAGTTTGCGTTTCTCTAATTCTTGTTAGCCCTAAAAGATAGTCTGTGGATACACCAAAATAGTCCGCCAGAGTAATAATCTTATACGCATCCGGAAGATGAACACCCGTTTCATAATTTGATATTGTTCCTGTTGATACACATAATACCTGTCCCAATTCTTTCTGCGTTAATCCGCGCTCTTGGCGCAGTTCAGCTAGAATATCTCCTAATTGCGCCATATATGCCCCTCCCACAGTTAGAATATCATTTATTATATATTTTCTATGGAGATATACAGCATTATTTCACGAAAAGAATTGATATATCAAAAAAATGTGATATAATTTTAGAAAAACTAAAGAGAAGAATGTAATAATTAAATTGGAGCAGTTAATTCTCCGTTGCGGGATTGAGAAAAAGAAGTCCCATGTAGTGATGAGGTATACTATGGGGAGTTGATGTCATGCAAAAAAAGAAAGAAAATGGAGATCAGGGAAATTCAGATGAAGAATTTATCCTGTGGGTATATCAAGAATTTCACCGACTCATGTTTTTTATTGCCCAGAAATATGTGAGTGATCAAACACGGCAGGAAGAAATCGTCCAAGAAAGCCTGCGAAAATTGATTGAAAAAACTGACCGTCTCCGTAACTTTCAACGTTCGGTTCTTGCTAGCTATATTGTATCAACAGTACGCAATACCTCTATTAATCTGATAAAGAGTTTGCAAGAGGAAGAGAATCGAATTGTAAATCTAGACGACCTTGCAATGCGGGAATTTTCTGAAAACAGCGCATTGGAGGAGGGGGTGATTGTTCAGGAAGAGATTGAACAATTTAGAAGGATATGGAAGGAATTAGACGCAGAGACGAGAATAGTTCTTGAAGGAAAGTATATTTTAGAGTATGATAATGAAAAACTAAGCCAATTGTTGGAGTGTCGGCCGGCCAGTGTGCGGATGAAGCTGACACGAGCAAGGCGAAAGGCGCTTGAACTGATGGAGAAGAGAGGATATAGTCATGACTAGCCATGAATATTTGGTAGAGAATTATGAGGATGCGCTTTTTGCCCTTTTGATGGACAGTGTGGCTGAGGCAGAGGGCGCAGAGGCTCTGCTGCTCAATGAGGAACTGAAAAAGGCCCCTAGTGCCGAAGTTCCGAAGGCAGTATGTGACCGTTGTGAAAAAACAATTAGAGCCGCTTTCGCAAAAAAGAGACTCCGGGTCACCGGGCAAACTGTTGCTCGATGGTTTACCAGGGTAGCCGTAATCGCTACTTTGTGTGGGCTTATGTTTACGGTGGCATTGGCTGCCTCAGAAGATTTTCGGATTGCTACCTTGAATGTTCTGATCCAAGTGTTGGATGACAGGACAGAAATCACCTTTATGAATGGTATTTTTAGAGATTCAATAGATGACCATAAAACAGCTAATGAAGGATATCAATATCATATTGCTGTTGACTGGCTTCCGTCCGGATTCGTATTCCGAAACGGCCAAACGAATGCGGCAGTTGATGCAGTTCAATATAGAGGTTCTAATGATGGCTCAATTTTAATTACCTTCATGCCATATCAATCAAGTACAGTGTATAATGTAAATTCTGAAGGGTGTGAAATGAAAGATGTTATGGTACAAGGAAAGCCTGCAACATTATATATCACTAGGGCTGATATGCTAGAAGAGCGGTTTGGAGAGGATTCCACCATCTGGAGCGATATGACGATTTATTGGATTGATAAAACAAATGGGAATATTGCGGAAATTTCTGCAACAAACCTGACCGAGGAAGAAATACTGCGCTTGGCAGGTGGTGTCCATTGGGTCAATTAAAATTTATGTTGCAATTATGGTGATATGGAGTCTCCTTATTGTGAATGTATATTCATAATAAAAAAAGGAGAATCAGAAACATGCAAAAGAATAATTTTAAGAAAGCAGTGGTTCCAGTTGCGTTGGTGTTGAGCAGCTTATCGGCATTTGTGCCCCAGGCGTATGCAGCAGAGGCTCAAGACAATTATACCCAACTGGAATGCCTTGTGGCGATGCAGGAGGGGATATCTCCGCGCTATGTAGCTTTGTCACGGTTTAGTACGACCCTGAGCATCGATAGTAACGGGTGCGCCACTTGTTTAGGTACTGCAATTACCAATATTAATTATATCTGTGATGCTACATTGGAGCTACAGCAAAAAGTAGGATCATCCTGGGAAACCATTAAAGACTGGTCCTCCAGTGGTGATATGAACAGTTTTAGCAAAAGTTGGTATGTGGCCAGTGGCTATGATTATCGCCTGAAGCTTTGGGTTGATGTTTATAGCTCTGGTGGTAAATGGGTTGAAGGACCTGTGACCTATTCTAAAACCGTTGACTATTGACCGTATGTCAAGCAAGTGAATCTGCAAGTAACAAGCATCGGTGTTGGCTTAAATCAGCACCGATGCTTTAATCTGTCAAAAAACCTTGCTACTTGAGGTTTTCTGAGTGCTGCTTAATAAATATCAGCAGGCGTGATAATATTTTTTTGAACTATATTTTGTTGGTTTCAACAGCCCGAAACGAGAGTCACCTATCATATATATCATAAAAGCAGTGTTCTTAGTGCTCAAGGGACCAAGAACACTGCTTTTAAATGGAGTGACACAATTTATTTAAAGAGTGGCTGTATAACTTAAAGCAGATGCATGATGGATGCTTTAAAAGATCCATCTGTTTATATACGTTTATACTGCGTGCAACATGGCACAAACGCCAAAGTTATGATTATGGGCATTATCAAAGGTGTCGTTCCCCTCCAATCAAAATTTCTAGTTTTCCAACGTAACGATAAATTTTGATTGTAAAGGAAATTTAAATATGAATGACGATATGAGACATTATGTAATGAATCTTCTGGAAACCTGCCAGGAACGCAAACGGAAAATTGCCCTACTCCACTACGAGCTAGAACACCACGCCCACACGAACGAAGCCGAGATGATCAGTGCGATGGCCTTGGGCCACGGCACTAGTGGAGACAGTAACCACACGGATGGCCACATCTCTGACAAGACCCTGTACATCGCTCTGAACTACCAGAACCGGGCCAATAAGCTGAACGCTGACATCAAGCAGGAGATTGTGGTGCAGTTGGTGGAACTGGAGCAGGAACAGCACCGCTTGAGCTACTACGTCACGCTCCTAGAAAAGCGGCAAGCTCAGGTAATCCGTCTTGCCTACTTTGAGGGATTACCTTGGGAAGAGGTAGCGGAGAAGGTAGGTGTGGCGGTGCGAACCGTTCACAAGATCAAAAACCAAGCACTGAGCCAGTTGGCGGAGATGTACCAGTTTACGGGTAAATTATCCTGATCCCGTCGCAAGGGCAAACTTTGGGCATGCCGGAGTGACAACAAAGGCATAAAATTTTCACTCTGTTGGGTCTTGAAAAGGCATTATATTTTGTGCTATCATTAAGCTGTCAAAATTATAAGTGCTCTCCAGATCACATTGGTGGTCTGGGAGCACTTTTTTTGGACGCTGCGTTTTATCGGCGCGAGGAAATAAAAATAAAGTTGCCGAAAGCCCTGTGTACCTGTTGAATTGCCCGCAGAGCTATTATAAAATAGCTTTGCGAGCTAGCAATGTACCTTGACAACAACATGGACTTCGGCACACAGCGCACAAAGGAGGAGCCTATGTGTGAGCAAGCACAGGACAGTATCCTGACTGTCAAGGAATTGCAGGAAATTCTGAAAATTGGAACCAATACCGCCTACAACCTGATTCACAGTAAGGCGTTTCCGGTCATCAAGATCGGACAGACTTACCGGATTCCTGCCGCCCCGTTCTACGCATGGCTCGAAAACCCTGGCACTGTGGAGCATTAAGGTCAAATTTCCAATCTGTTTTCATCCAAAAAATTATGGAGGTTTGACAATCATGGCAAAAAGACGTTCTAACGGAGAGGGCAGCTACTGGCAACTCCCCGACCGTACCTGGGTCTACCAAATTACCATCGGCAGAAAAGATGATGGAAGCCTACAGCGCAAGTCCTTCAAGGGCCGCACAAAGGCCATCTGCAAGGAGCGCAAGGATGAGTGGCTGGCCCAGCAGGAGGTTGCTCAGAAGCAGGCCGAGGCGGTCCAGGAGGAGGTCTCCAATCGGGAGGTCCTGGAGTCCCGGCTCGGTCGCACGCTGGAGTCCGAGGTGCTGTTTGAGGATGCCTTCCTGGAGTGGCTAAAGCTCTACAAGTCCCCACCTACCCGAAAGCCCTCTACCTATGCCAGCTATCTGGCCACTTACAACATCCACTTTGGTCCGGCCTTCGGCCAGATGCCGCTGTACGCCATTACCCAGGACGTGGTCCAGGACTACTACCAGATGAAACAACTTATCGGCGGCCGTAAGGATGGCAAGCAGGGCGGGCTTTCGCCCAAAACCATCCGCAATCACCATATGATCCTGAAGGACTTCTTCACCTATGCTACTGTGAAGTACAAGCTGTGTGGCAATCCCACCCTCAGCACTGCCCGGCCGGAAGTTGTTCAGAAAGAGATGCGGGTGCTTGCCCCCGATGAAATGCAGGTCTTCATTGAGGAGGTCATGAAGGAAACCCAGCGCGTTGCAATCCTGACCGACCTGTTTGTGGGCTACCGTGTGGGGGAACTGCTGGCGTTGGAAATCTCCGACTTTGACTTGGAGCAGCAGGCGCTGACAGTGAACAAGAATTTGATCCGCGTCCCCACCGAGGCGCTCTCCCTGGACAACCCCAACATTAAGATCCTTAATTATAACCCTAAGAAGAAAACCCATCTTATCGTGCAGAGTACACCCAAGACCAGAAGCTCGAACCGGGAGACGTTCATTTCGGACGGTCTGTGCGAGCTACTGGTCCGGCACATCTTCACCATGGCTCAGTCTAGCTGGCCCAACCCGGATAACCTGCTGTTTCCCTCCAAGACGGGAACTTACATTGACCCCAAGAGCTTTGAGATCAGGCTGAAGGCCGTATCCAAGCGGTGCGGGATCAGGAAGGTCAACCCCCACGCCCTTCGCCACACACTGGCCACCCGGCTGGTGGAGGAGAAAGTACCTCTGAACATTGTCCAGGGGATCTTGGGGCACTCGTCCATTGAGACCACCCGGAAGTACCTGCACAGGAACGAGGATATCGAACGGGAGGCCATCGGGACCATGAGCGGTTACTTGGACACAGCCAAGCTGGTGACCGCTCCCGCTCTCAATGGGGCAAAAAAGCGGAGCAAATTTGCTGGCATCACCCTACCGGATTTCTCCCAGCAGACCCTAGCCAAACATAAGTAGAGGACAAGGTTTCTGCAAACCTTGTCCCGTTGCCTACTTTACTGCAAATCACAGTCGGCGGCTTCATACAGCACGCTCAACTCAAGTAGAGAGAAAATTTTTTATGTGGGATATTTTTTGAACCAAATTCGCCTACAGGCTCTGCGGGCCAATCCAATGCAAATTGCAACGAAGACAAAAAATCCCTAGAACCATTGCCTTTATAGTGATAAGGAACTAAATTCACTTATCACTGTTAGCTGACGGTTTCGGGGTGCATACAACAGCCCGTCTGATTCCTAACAGGGATTCAGATGGGCTATTTTTTACAATATGGAGGTATAAGCCTATGAATAAGTTCATTTCTTGCGAGTTCAACATTGATACGGCCTGCGTGGAGTTGAAGTTTGCTGATGGCAGCATGATCTCCATCGACTGCACCGCTGTTGAGGATGAGGTTGCCAAGAATATGTACCAGCGGTCAGAATTGGATTATCTGGTCTACAATGACCCGGTTGGATATGCTGATCTGATCCTCAATGGTGACCCGGAGGAGTATCTGAGGAATGTGACGGATTATTCGTCTTTGGACTAATTGGAAAGTGTCAGCGCCGTACTTTTTGTTGTCGGCGCTGGCACTTTTCTATTTTTCATTAACTGACCCTGCATATAATTACAGCTGTACATATCAAATTTTTCTGCTATAATTAACAAAAAGGGGGTTATGAAATGGGCGAACCTCTTGATTATGGGCATTTTGATATTGTTTTGGCTGAGTATTTGCAGAAGAGGCACTACAGCAAAAACAAATTGGCCGAAGAAGCAAATTTACAACGGACGCAGTTGAACGCATATTGCAAAAACGAGATTAAGAGACCGGACCTTGATGTTTTGGCTCGCATCTGCTATGCGCTTCACTGTGATTTGACAGATATAATTCGTTATGTCAGCCCATCTTTGGAGAATGAAAAAGTAACAATAGGCGACACAACAACCGGAGGTAAAAGAAATGGATGCGAATAGAGAGGGATATATCATTGATTTTATTTCTGGTTTACAGGTCAAGGAGAGTCCAGAGGAAATTGATGCTGTTCAACCGTTCTCAAAGATTTTAGTGGATGACTACGGTTACCCCAAAGCCCATATTCACACACGTCCTCAATACCGAGTCAAAGTACGGCCGTCGGACAAGAAAAAAGAATATCCCGTTGATATCGCAGTGTTCACCGGCGAAGTTCACGATGAAGATAGTATATGCATTATTGTTGAGTGTAAAAAGAAGAATCGAAGAGATGGTAGAAGCCAACTTGAAGATTATCTGCGTTTTTCAAAAGCATATATTGGTGTCTGGTTTAATGGCAATGAACGTATTTATTTGCAGAAAATAGAAAAGGATGGAAGAATTCTTTTTGAGGAAATTCCTAACATACCACGGTATGGGGAAAGGCTTGAGGACATCGGCAAATTCAAACGGAAGGATTTGCGACCGGCAGAAAATCTTAAACCAACATTTAGGACCATTCGGAATTATTTAGCGGCAAACGCAGTAGGCATTACACGGGATGAAGTCTTTGCGTCGCAGATTATCAATCTGATTTTCTGCAAAATTTATGATGAGCGGTTTACTAAGCCCGATGATACGGTCAAGTTCAGAGCTGGGCTGAAGGAAAAGGATGAAAAGATTTTAGAACGGATTCTAAAATTGTTTGATCGCGTCAAGCATCAATACAGCGATGTTATTGAAATTTCCGACTCGATCATCCTTGATGCAAAGTGCATCAAATACATTGTGGGTGAGTTGCAACTATATAGCCTTAAAGACAGTTCCCGTGACGCTGTAGGTGAAGCTTTTGAAATCTTTATCGGTCCGTCCTTAAAGGGTGCCCAAGGGCAGTTCTTTACGCCTCGAAATGTAGTTAATATGGTCATCAGAATGATCGACCCTGGTGTTGATGAAAAAATACTTGATCCGGCCTGTGGTAGTGGCGGCTTTCTTGTGGAAGCGTTGCGTTATGTATGGAGTAAACTGGAGGAGACAGGGGCTGAATACGGCTGGCCAGATACAGAAATTGAGGCAGAAAAGCAAAGGGTAGCTATCAAGAATTTCAGAGGAATAGATAAAGACAGTTTTCTCAGTAAGGTTGCCAAGGCATATCTTGCTATCCTTGGGGACGGACGTGGCGGCGTTCACTGTGAGAACAGTCTTGACAGTTTTGACAACTGGAGCCCCAAAACTATTGAGGACATTCAGCCAGGAACCTTTGACATTATCGTGACTAATCCTCCGTTCGGAAAGAAGTTGTCCATTGATACAACAGAAATACTAGGTCTTTATGATCTCGGACATAAATGGACGGAGCAAGATGGGGGGTTCAGCAAAGGGGAACTAATGGATAAGCAGCCCCCACAGTTGCTGTTCATCGAGCGTTGCTTTCAAATGCTCCGGGACGGCGGGCGGATGGGAATTGTTCTTCTTGAGAGCATATTCGGTATGCCCAAATATCAATATGTTGTCAACTATATCCAAAGCAAAGCCAAGATACTTGCCGTGGTTACGCTTCCCGAAGATCTTTTCCAGCCACATACACATGCGAAGTGTTGCGTCCTGATTTGCCAAAAATACGAAAAGGGCGAGACATTCGAGACTTGCTCTGACTATGATGTTTTTATGAGTGATGTCAAGTGGTGCGGCCATGACAGCAGGGGCAATGTGACATACACCGTCAATGAAAACGGAGAAAAAGTGATTCTTGATGAAATACCTCTCGTTGCTGACAAATACAGAGAGATGAGGTAACGGGATGCTTGCATTCAAGATTAGCAACCGGAGTATAGAGAGCAGAATCTACATCCCCAAATACTATGACCCAGAGCTTCATGCCGAAATAAACGCCTTGGCTGATACGCATGAATTGCTCTGTCTTGGCGATCTGATTGACACAGGTATCATTTCAGTTCAAACTGGCCATGAGATCGGGAAAATGGCATACGGTACGGGGAATATCCCCTTTGTCAGAACTTCCGACATAACAAATTGGGAGATAAAGACCATTCCCAAGCAAGGCGTTTCTGAGGAAATCTATCAGCAGTATGCTGGGAAAGAGGATGTTCAGGCGGGTGATATCCTGCTTGTGAGAGACGGAACCTACTTGATCGGAACGAACTGTATGGTTACGCAATTAGATATTCCCATGGTTTTCCAATCCCATATCCTAAAACTGCGCATTAATGATAGGAAACGCATTGATCCATACCTGTTATTCGTATGCTTGAATTGCTCATTAGTGCAACAACAGATCAGAAACATACAGTTTACGGCTGATATCATTGATACTTTGGGAAACCGCTATCGGGAACTAATTCTCCCAATTCCACTCGACTCGCATCTTCGGGCTGAACTTCATTCTAAGGTAGAGGAGGCAATCAATACCCGCATAAAATACAAGGCTGCTGTCAAGCAAATGCCTTCGCTTATTGAAAGAGTTCTTGAGTCTGATTCTGAGGAACCTTTTGATGCGTTTTTCTCCCAGTCCGTTGACGAGTTGCTTGGCGAGATTGTTCAGGATACGACTACGCTGGAATTTGGTGAATTTTCCGCATACACCATCAATGTTTCAAAGATCAGAAACAGAATCTATCTGCCGAAGTATTATGACCCGTCAATTCAGAAAATGTTGGACGCTTTGTCACAAACATGTACGATTTATTCTGTAAAAGAGCTGTTAGATGACGGAGTTATTGAACTATCCACAGGCGACGAAATTGGGAAAATGGCATACGGTACGGGCAATATTCCTTTTGTCAGAACATCCGATTTTTCAAACTGGGAGATAAAAGCCGACGCAAAGCAAGGCGTTTCCGAAGAAATCTACAGGCAATACGCTGAAAGAGAGGATGTGCAAGCTAAAGACATTTTGCTTGTAAGGGATGGAACGTATTTAGTAGGAACATCTTGTATGATTACAGAGCTGGATACGCAGATGCTTTATTGTGGTGGGTTAATCAAGATTCGTGCAAAAAAGGAAAATATCATAGACCCATATCTTTTACTTGGCCTTCTGAATTCGTACATTGTGAAGCGGCAAATGCGAACCAAGCAATTCACAAGAGATGTAATTGATACACTGGGGCAACGGTTCAAGGAAGTGTTTATACCTGTTCCCCGGTCAGAGGCCTTGAGAAAGTCAATTGCACTGCGGGTTAGCGAAATTGTTAATAATCGAATAACCGCAAGAAATGAAATGCAAGACCTATCAGAACTGATAATCATGCGATAAGAGTTTAATTATTTCCCTATATTGGGATGTAATATAATAATTTTCTTCCCCAGTTTCCTTGCATACCTCACCGTCATCGCCGTCCCACCCCTCCACTCACCGTTGTAGACAGCCAGCAGGCAGGCGGCATGATTGACCAGATAGCGGTTGCGCTCCAGCATACATCCCTCACGATATTCCTGGCTTATATACACAACCTCGTCCGCTTGCTCCAAAATAGAAAAATAGCGTTCCCGCGCTGAAGCCGACCACCCGTCTGCCTGTCCCTCGCAGGGCAGGATGCAGTGGAGTTTCAGCGCGGGATTTTCTTTTTTCAAGGCCAGAACCGCCAGAGCTGCCCAAGCATCCGTCCCCTCTGCCATGCCAGAGAGGAAGTCCGTGTACCCAGCATCTATCAGCTTGGCGATTTCTTCGGCAAGTGCTTTTTTCAGAGCAATGCACCGGGCATCTGTCTCGTTATCGCCCCACGGAAATTTCCTCGGTCGATGACCCGTGAACGCACAATACCGTTCAATCATGGCAATCTGCCTCCTGATTTTTATTTTGATATGGGGGTTATATCCCCTTAACTATGGAGATTATAACCCCCATACTGGTTGGTGTCAATCAGGAGGGTGAGGTCGTGATTATTTTTGATAAGCTGTGGGATGTGATGAAAGAAAAGGGAGTTTCCACCTATCAGCTCCGGGAAAAGTGCGGCATCGACAGCAAGACCGTCCGGCGTCTGCGGGCCAATGACAACATGGAAACAAAGACGCTGAACAAATTGTGTTCGGCGCTGGACTGCCGCCTGGAGGACATAGCAGAGTACGTCCCCGACGAATAACAGCTCTACGGCCTGCGGGTGCAGGACCGTAGAGCTGTTCATATTTACGGAGCAAAAATCTCTATTTCCGTTTCTTCCCTCTCTGCGAAACATGACTTTTCGCCAGCTTTGACTTTTGGGCAATCTTCATCAGCCAATGTTTTTCTTCCTCGGACAGCTTGTTGTACGGGGTCTGCGTCTGCTTACAGTACATCATCAGCCACGCCTCGGCGCGGCTGCCCTTGAAGTTTGCCACATCCTCCAAGTCCTGCTTTAAGTCCGAAATGGCAGAGTGTTCCGGTCCGCTCTCATTCCGGCCTCGGTGGGCCTCCCGGATGTCCTCCATAATTGCATCAATATCCTCATGGACCCGGCTGGTGAAGTAGTCCCTCTCCCGCAGAAGAACGGCGTCCGACAACAGCGCGTCCATGTCCTGTTCTCCCGGCTGGTAGTCCTCAATGATTTTGGCGCGGGCTACTTCAACCCAGGCGTTCAAATTATGTATCTGCATGGCGGCGATGCCGTTCACATAGATGCTGATGTCTGCCAGCAGCTTCATAAAATCCGGGTGCGTCACCAACTCCCCCAGCAGAGCAGTATCCACCCGCCCTTCTTTCAACACGTCAATCATACCGTCACTCAAACGCAGGTCCGCCAGATCAGCGTTTGGGTGACTTTTCATTTCAGACAACCCCAGCAGATAGTCAGCAG
>OFGG01001392.1_pt1 | contig 15963 bp, 17 predicted proteins | sample 1521701 | NCBI WGS metagenome assembly OFGG01 (sample SAMEA3504081, study PRJEB24116) | mouse gut metagenome | biome: mouse gut; feature: mouse-associated habitat; material: faeces | place: Denmark | collected 2011
AGAAAAGATAGAGTGTATCCGGGATATATGGCCTGTTCCCGGTCTGTGTTTCCACAAGTGCCGAAAGCCGGTCCATGCCGGCACGCAGATCAGTGTAGCCGCAGACAATGTATACGGCTTTAAAGCAGGTGGCGTCACCCCGCATCCCGCACCACCTTAAGGACTGCCGCAAGCAACGGCATGGGTGTGGATTCTGTTACGTGGATGGAAAGACCGTTTACAGCAACAGAAAGCCCCAGCCGTGTATCGGTATCGACTTGTGTTTCCTGATGCATGAGGCAGGGGGGGACCGGGACGATCTGCTGCGCCGGAGTCTCCGGCGGAAGGTTTTCCAGGCACACCTGCCTTACACGGCGCAGCCTGTAATAGTAGTCCGCTTTCGTAATGCCGTGGCTGGCACACCAATCAACGACACTCATGCCTGCGGGCCGGTTCTGGCACTCTCTGATCTGCGCTGCCCACTCTTTTAAACGGTATTGTACAGCCGCTGCTGTTGTTGCTGAGTTCATAGACTTACCTCCGTATAACGGTATCAAAAGTTAAGGCTTAACTTTTAATACTGATGATAGAAATATAGTCTATTGTCACACACTTTGTCCTTACTGTCGAGGTACGCACTATCTACCGTTTACGAAAGAATAGGCTAATTTCACTAATAAAAAATAGAAAGATAGGGGAAGACTATGTGGCGAAAAATGCGTGCATTATATAAAAATGGGGTCAAAAATACTTTTGCCCATGCAGAATAGCAGGCATATAGAATTCTGTATGGGCAAATAACACTATATGCTCTGCTGTTTCTGTACTTTATTTATGAATGTATGAATAAGAAGTGGCAGATGTGAAATATATAAACGCAGCGGAAATATCGCCAAAACAGTTATTAAAAGAGCTTCAGACCTACATTGATGGGAGCGTGCTTTATGTTCCGAAAGTTTTGACAAAGAAAGAGTGGGGAGGAATCGTGATAGAAAGTTACTCAGGTATTTTAATGCCCAATTTGCAGCCGACACCTGATTCGGTTTTGATGGAAGCCGGGTTCCGGTGATCCGGCTCTATTTTTTTGCTAATTAAAAATTACGGTGGAAATGTTATTTTCCTAAAATTACTTGACAATAAAAGTGTGAGCCACTATAATGAACGTTGTTCACATTGGAAGGAGTGGTTGGATGAACATAGTTGTAACATCAAAAGAAGATATTTTGAAAGCCAGCCGGGAGCTGATTCGGCAGCAGGGATGGTCAGCAATTAATATCCGGTCCGTTGCGGCAGCCTGCGGCGTGTCGGTTGGATCCATTTACAATTATTTTGATTCCAAGGCTGCGCTGGTGAGTGCCACGGTAGAAAGTGTCTGGGGCGAGATTTTCCGCCACCCAAAGGACGAGACTGTGTTCCAGGATACGCAAGCCTGTATCGGTTGGATCTATGGGCAGATGGAATACGGCAGTAAACAGTATCCCGGATTTTTCACGTTACACTCTCTGGGATTTATGAGTGAGGATAAAGTCGATGGGAAACTGAGGATGCAGCAGACCTGGCAGCATATCTTGGATGCGCTATGTACCGTCTTAAAGCGGGATGCCAGGATTCGCAGCGGCGTCTTTATAGAGCAGTTCACAGCGGAAAGATTTGCCGACGTTCTATTTTCCCTGATGTTGTCCGCATTGCTGCGGCAGGACTATGATTCCACCACTGCGCAGGAACTTGTCCGTATGACCCTTTATTAAAATCTGCCGCTATCACAGTTCAAGATAAAACGGCTCGGAAGGAGTATAAATTATGCAAGCAATTGTAGAAACTTTGTTTGATGCTGTCTATCTGATCTCCGTCATTACCATCGGAGTTTTCATGATACGGGGCAGCAAAGGAGAGCGTCAATTCCGTCTGTTCGGATGGATGGCTGTTGTATTGGGAGCAGGAGATTCGTTCCATCTGGTTCCCCGTGCGATTGCCCTATGTACCACTGGTCTGGAGAACTATACGGTTCCCCTGGGCCTTGGAAAATGGATCACTTCGGTTACGATGACGATCTTTTATGTGCTGCTTTATTATGTCTGGCGGCAGCGATATCAGATCAATGGCCGGCATGGCCTTACCGCAGCCGTATACGGCTTGGCCGGTGTAAGGATCGTGCTGTGTATGATGCCGCAAAATCAATGGCTCAGCGCTGACTCGCCTCTCTCCTGGGGGATATATCGTAATATTCCCTTCGCCTTGTTGGGGCTGTTGGTGATCCTGCTGTTTTATCGCGGCGCCAGGGGTCATGGGGATAATGCATTCCGCTGGATGTGGCTGACCATTGTGCTGAGTTTTGGTTTCTATATCCCGGTAGTGTTGTGGGCAGACATCATTCCCCTGATCGGGATGTTGATGATTCCCAAAACCTGTGCCTATGTGTGGACAGTACTTATCGGATATTTCACTATGAAACAGGAATGCAGGTAAAGGAGGAAAACTTATGAAACGATACATGAATATGGCTTTATTGTACGCTATTCTGGCGATGGCCGGCGGTGTGTTTTACCGGGAATTTACCAGGTTCAACGGTTTTACCGCAAAAACCACACTCTCTGTTGTCCATACCCATTATTTTCTGCTGGGCATGGTGTTTTTTCTCCTGCTTCTTCTGCTGGAAAAGAATTTTTCTTTCACTGGCGCGAAGACCAGGCGGGTACTGACTGTCTATCATATTGGTCTGAATCTGACCGCCGTGATGTTCATCGTGCGTGGGGTGGCCCAGGTGCTGGTGCCTGCATCTTCGCTTTCTTCCGGTATGAATGGGGCAATATCCGGTGTTGCCGGGATTGGGCATATTCTGCTGGGCGTCAGCATAATACTGCTGTTGGTTCAGATCAGGCGCAGCGTATTGGCAGCATGTAATCTGCTATAATGCTGAGAAATTCTATTCCTTAATTTCTCCCGCCCATTTAAAAGCATATTTTGCAACAATGACAGCAATGATCTCGTTTATGATTGCAGCTGCAACAATTGTTCCTGATACAATTGTTGCAAGAGCTGTGTCAGTGACCGTTAAGGTAGAAACTGCGATACCCGTAAATACCAGGGATACACCGGAATGGGGCAATAATGTGAATCCAAGATATTTTGTAACGGCTGTGTCTGCTTTTGTTATTCTGCCACCCAAGTACGCACCACCGATTTTTCCGATTGCCCTGGAAAAAATGTAGATTGCAGTGAACAAACCTGCTCCGGCAATCAAACGATAATCTAATGGCATGCCAAGGTTTACTATCACAATAACTAACGACAGGTTTAAAACAGGATTATATAATTTCAATATTTCAGATAGCATCTGTTCTGGTATCAAATTTGCGATTGCTGCGCTAAATGCCATGCCAATTAACAGATAATTCAAGGTAAAGGAATGAAAGATATATTTATCTATCAGTAGACCGCATAACGCCGATGCACAGAGGAATGTCAGCAGCAGGATCAGCCTTTGAACATGATCTTTTGACCGCTTTATTAAAAATGCAGCGCAAATTCCCACCAATATTCCTATTGCAAAGGGAAGTAAAATCATTCCCACGATTGCTAATGGTGAAGCGGAAGAGCTTCCATTCATCCCATTTATAATAGAAATAACGGTAAAGAAGACGACTACACCAATAATATCATCAATTGCGGCAAGAGGAATCAGGGTTTTCGTAACAGGCCTGCTTGTATGATATTCGTTAACAATAGACAGTGCAGGCGCCGGAGCGGTAGCAAGAGCTATACCGCCAAATATAAATGCCAGATAGACAGGAATGTCCGTAATGAAAAAAACGATACCAAATACTGTGGATACAAACAAAAATGTTCCAATAGACTGTACAAAGGTAATTCCAATAATCTGCTTTCCGGAACTTGCGATTTTTTTAAAAATAATCTCTCTGCCAATCATAACACCTGCAAAACATTCAAAAAATTTGATGAAAATCTGATACCATAATGAACTTGTGATGTCCAAGGTTACAATTCCTGCAAGATAGGGCCCAAAAACGATGCCTGAAATGAGCCAGCCAAGAATGACAGGCAGCTTAATCTTAGCTATCAGCTTTCCGCAGACTAATGCGGTACATACGATCACAAAAATATGCAGCAGTTCGATCACCATAATAAATTCACCAGCCTTTCTATCACATGATCTAATGCCGAACAATCATCGCAGAGTTTTTCAAAGGAACCGTCAACAATGATTCGAAATGCATTTTTGTTCGTTTCCGATAATTCTCCATAAAATGATCCTGCAATCATTTCCCAGAGAATGTCTGATTTTTCTTTCGTGTAAATGTAATTTTTTTATGAAATGCTAATTTCTATGAAATGTTCATATGGATAAATAACAGCAAACAGCAGTCCTTTGTTACTGTGGCGGGAAAAGGCAGGGGTGATATAATCAAAAGTAGATGCCGGCTGTATGCTAAATGATGATTAAATGGAAAGGGATCGTATGCGGAGATCAGGGATAAAGGAGTATCTTTCCGAAATCGATATCCGCAAGGTGATGGAGCTGGATACTGCATTGATTGAGGTTTATGGGCAAAAAGAAGGGGAATGGCACATTAAAAGGCTGATGGAATTGTTTGAGCAGTCAGAAAAACAGCTGTTATATGGTGCGGGAGATACGCTATATCTCCGTCGTCAGGAGAAAATGGTTGCAAAAACGCATGTTTTGAAATGAGCGGCATAGAATTGCCGAGGAGTAAATCCAGATTTATCTAAAGCCGATAAAAGAGGAGGGTGTTTTACACCCTCCAGCCTTTGCCGTCACCTAATAAAATAGCACCTGCAAGGGATGCGGGATAGCCGCCGGATAGAAAATCGTAATTTGAGAAAGAATGTCCGAAGCCGGCATTTGCCATCATCTGCATTTGTGCCTGCAACAGTTGAGCCTGTTGGTTCCTGCGCTGAGAGAACGTTCGTCTTTGCTGTGCCTTTTTCGCCTGATCTTCCAAAAATTCTTCCAGGCTCTTATGCCTCTTTTCCCACCAGTTTTCCTCGTCAGAATCTGAGGATGATGTCCGCAATGAGCCGCCCATAGGCACGGACTGCCCCAGATGTTCCTCAATGGAGGCACCGAAGTGCTCCGTGTGGAGGTTAGGGGTATAGCCCGGCATGGAAGCAAAGGGGATGTGAACGGATCGGTCCATAGAGGTATAGCCTAATACCCAGGCTTCGTATTCCGGGTCGTTTTTCATCTGCTCCCATCCTTTATCCGTGATATTCCATATCTGGACATCATTTTTCTGGGAAGGGTCACAGGGGATGCTGCTCATCAGGCCTGTAAAAAACTGTTTGTATTCCTCCATGGTCATGTCTTCCCGGGAGATATTTTCCCCACCGTTTTTTCGAAGAACTTCTTTCCCGGCATTCACCTGTCTGTTTACAATGCTTACCTGATCAGGATGTTTTTTTCGAAATTCGTCCACTACGCTTTCCTTTTGGGAATTTGCCTTATTTACCGCAGTGGAAAAGCTGGCGGAGCTGCTTTTTGCGGTACTATTTTTGTAGTAGGTATAAGCATAAAAGTTATTTTCCACTCCTGCTATTGCCATGTTTTTCTCTCTCCTTTCTTTGTTGTTTTTTGATAGAGAATGGGAAGCGTTCTCTATCTTATCATAACGGAAAGGGTAAATACCCGCCCCGTTATTCTCCAGTCTACTGCCCCCTGATATTTTTCCACCGTGTTCCGGATATTGATCAGCCCGATTCCATGGGCCTCTTTATCCTTTTTATCGGTAAGGGGAAATTCGGATGTTTTCTTTTGGCGGATAGTTCCGTCAAAGCTGTTTTCTATTTTAATGAACAGGAATTTTCCTTTCCGGAAGGAGCTGAGACGGATAAATGCTCTGGCATCCGGTTCTTTTTCTTTCAGTTTCCGGCAGGCAGCCCCTGCGTTATCCAGCGCATTTCCCAGTATGATGCCCAGATCGTAGCTTTGTATGGTCAGCTGTTCCGGGAAAATCAGCTCTTCTGCCAGAATCTGCAGGTCGGGGATTATGCGGACAAATTCATGGTATTTCATATTTAGCAGGACATCCGCTACATGGTTTCCGGTTTTAAACCGGGCTGTTAGCTGATCCATGGATTTGTTAAGCTCAGAAAGATAAGCTTTCAGCTCTTGATCCGGTATTGGTTCTGGCCATAAGGTTTTGTCAGAGTCCGTGTTATCAGGATATTTGTCTGTCTGCCGGCTTTGGGTATAAAGCTGCATGACCACGGAAAGTGTATTTTTCATGTCGTGCTTCATACTGCGGATCCCGGAATAGATACGGTCCATTTCCGCCATGTGCTCCTGCATACTGAGAATTTGTTTTTCGAGGATCGTGCGGCTGCTCCGTTCCCTGCTTAGGACGATCATATCCTGAAGCAGCTTAACGCCGCAGAGGATAGAAAAAAGGGATAGGATTAAAATTGCCGGAATGATCAGGGTAAGCAGCGGGTATCTGTCATATAAAAGCCTGGGTGCGTCATTTCCGGTCATCTCAATAGTAGTGCGCAGCAAAAGGCAGATCAAAAGACCGATCAGGTTTGGAGCAAGGATGAATAGAAGTTCCGTATTATGTATCATATAGTCCTTTTCCCTGAAAATAAGTACGATCAACTTTAATGTGACAAAAAGGATCAGCAGAAAAACCACATAATTCCCCGCCTGCAATAAAAGCGCCGTGACATGGATCAGCGTCAGATAGGTATCCCCGGAGGAAAAACATCCCCGCAGAAAACACCAGTTCCATAAATCAAACAGATTGCTCCCTAACTGCAGCAACATATAAGATAAGAAGAAACTGATTTCATTTATAGTGGCAAAGGTAAGGATCAGGAAGACGGCGATCCGTTTCCATGCGCGGTAAATGGCTAAAGCCAGAACGGCAAGCACAATAATTGTGATAAGCAGTTTTAAAAGCATGATCCTGGTGGTGGTATTTTTCCACAAAATACTGCTCCCCAGCTTCCAGGTTCCGTAGCCTATGACGGTTAAGAACCCTGCAGTCTTCTTGCTTCTCATCCTGCTTTCCAAAAAACTTCCATAGAAAAACTGTAGGCAATATCCGTGGAGGATGATAAAGGGAACTTCCAGACAGGTACTTAACAGACTATACACAGGAAATCCCTCCATTCTGCAGATACCACATATAAACTTTTGCAAATTCCTTATGCTTTTTTCTGGCCAGGTAAATTTTATCCCCATTGTTTAGGATAATGTTGTCAAGGTCAAATTCCGTCACATATGCCATATTGACAAGGTATCCCCGATGGCAGCGGTAAAAGCACTCGGACAGCTGCCGTTCTAATTTGTTTAACACTCCATAGATCTCAATGGTTTCCCGCAGCATATGGATTGCCACTTTCTTTCCCCGGCTTTCCAGATAAAGAATGCTGCCCTGGTCGAGAAGCAGGCCTTTGCTCTTGATAAAAAGCTGAGGGGGCTTCTGGTTGTTTCGCTTTTTGATTTCCAGGGCGGCGCGGCTGAATACCTCGGCAAATTTTTCTTCCCTGATTGGCTTTAAAAGGTAATGGAAGGCGCATACATCGAAGGCGTCAAAAACATATTCCTTAAGGCCGGTGATGAAAATCAGGACCGGTTCAGAGCATTTCGCTGACTGGCCGTTTTCCGGCAGATTCCCCTCTCTGATTTTTTTAGCCGTCTCAATGCCATTCATACCCTTCATCTGGATGTCAATGAAAATGATGTCAAACATCTTTCCTGACTTTAGCAATGCCTGGCCGCTGTCATAGGATTCCACATCGTATTTGGCCCCTTGTTTTATTATGAAGTTTTTCATTTGATCCCGGATGATTTTTTCATCATCCACAACTGCTATGCGCAAATGGTTACCTCTGCTTTTTGGCGTATTTGGATACTACTTACTTATCATGTATATCGGCAGAATTTTCGGATAGTTAGGGAAAATGGCATGAAACGGCTGTTTACGGGAATAAAAAGCAAAGGAAACGGCAGGGCTTAGTTATAATGTGTGAAGAGGGAATGCCGCAGAGGCGGCTTGACGCCTGATGGGCTGTCTCCTATAATGATGATAGGGTAAACGGTTGTGAAATGAAAAGGGGAGGATGCCGGTGAAGACTTTATATGTGACGGATTTAGACGGAACTTTGCTGAATACGAAAGAGAGGATCAATCCGGAAAGCATCCGGATCATAAACGGACTTGTAGACCGGGGAATGATGTTTACCTATGCCACGGCCAGATCCCTGGTTTCTGCGGCGGTGGCGGCGGAAGGTTTGAGTACGAAGATTCCCGTGATCGTATATAACGGTGCATTTATTGTCCGTCCGGAAACGGGGGAAGTGCTCCATTCATTGTTTTTTTCACCGGAGGAAGCGGCATTTGTGCGGGAACATCTGGAGCAATATCACATCAGTCCTATCGTATATTCCTACGTGGACAGGCTTGAACGGCTGTCATGGAACACGGGCAGGGAAAATGAGGGGATGAAACATTATCTTTCAAATCGGAAGCAGGATAAAAGACGGCGTCCCCTGATAAATGAAGAGGGATTATATGACGGAGACGTATTTTATTATACATGCATCGGAAAAAAGGAAGAAATGCTGCCAATCTATGAGATTTTTTCAAAAGATGACCGGTTCCGGTGCACGCTGCAGCAGGAACTTTACCGGCCGGAGTACTGGTGTGAGATCATGCCCCAAAAGACAAGTAAGGCGGAAGGAATACGGAAATTGAAGGAAATATGGGAATGTGACAGGATTGTTTCCTTCGGGGATGCGGTGAATGATATCCCCATGTTTGAAATGTCGGATGAATGCTATGCAGTGGAAAATGCAGTTGCGGAATTAAAGGCGGTTGCTACCGGGATTATCGGAAGGAATGATCAGGATGGGGTGGCAAGATGGCTGTTAGAGCATTGTGGGGAAATGACGGAACCATAAGCGGCAAAAAGAGCTTGACATTTTATAGTCATTGTTTTACTATATAATTAGTTATACAAAGTATTTGGAGAATGCCTATGAATGAAAAATATGAACGACAGATGAAAAAAGGTGTTTTGGATATGCTTGTCCTGAAATTGCTGGAGCCGGAGCCTAAGTATGGATATCAGATCATACAGGAAATGAAAGAAAAAAGCGGAGAAACCTTTCTGCTTAAGGATGGCACATTGTATCCTATCCTTTACCGGCTGGAAGAAGACGGTCTGGTTGAGAGCCGGTGGAGCGGTCCGGAGGGGAAGCAGGTTTCCAGGAAGTATTATGAAATAACGGAAAGCGGAAGGGAAGCGCTCGGTAAGATTAAGGCAATATGGGAACATATTTCAAGCGGAATAGCAAAGATTATGGAGGAATAAGGTATGACAGCGGAACAATATGTAAATTCCATTGCAAAAAAGATCAAATGCAGTGGGGCAAAAAGGAAAGATATCAAACAGCAGTTATTAACAGATATCAATTCAAGGATGACTGGTGGAGAGACATTGGATGATATAATTTCAAAAATGGGTGCTGTGGATGAAATAGCAAAGGAATTTAATGAAACAATCTCCCCGGAGGAGCAAAAAAAGTTTAAAAGAAACAGAATTTTAAAGACAGCGGTGTTTCTTGTCCTGCTCCTTACAGGGTTATCTTGTTTGACTTATTGGAAGATGCCGAAAGCGTCCAGTATTGAGGAAAGCAGATATTTTGACAAGGCGCAGGTGGAAGCCGCAATGAAGCGGACCGTGGAGCAGTTAGACGAAGGTGAGTTTGATGCGTTAAAAGAGAACTCTATTTCAGAAATGGATAAGTTTTTGAACCAGGAAGAAGCGAAAAAGATCAGAAGTCAGGTGACAGAAATTGAATGGGGAGAAAGAACCGATTTCGGGCCAATCTATATGGTAGAGATGGCACAGGGGAATCAACATTTTGCGGTGGGGGAAGTCACGGTTGCTTATGAGAATGTAAGTGTCACTTACCGGCTTACCTATGACGAGGATATGCTTCTTGCAGGGTTGTATGTGAGATAGTATTAAGTTCGAAATATGTGTAAAAAATGAAATAGCGGCTTAAATGCCCGGGAAACACCATAAATTCGGCGTTTCCCAGGCACTTTTTATATTTTGAGAACAAATGCCTCATAAGGCCGTAACGTGATCTCTGCCTTATCGTAGGTGTTTTCCGTATTTGAGATCAGACAGCCGGCTCCCACAAACTCGTAAGGAATGGTAAAGGAAGTTTCCTTATCACTGAAATTGCAGACTGTCAGCAGTTTTTCCAAGTCCAGGGTCCTTGTGTAAACAAACAGTTCTTCGCTGTCTTCTAAAAGCGGCTCATAGGATCCATAGATCATGACAGGGTTTTCCCGCCGCAGAGCGATCAGTTTTTTGTAATAATGGAATACAGAGTCCGGGTCCGAGGTTTCCGCTTTGGCATTGATTTCTTTATAATTGGGGTTTACCGAAATCCAGGGTGTTCCGATGGTAAATCCGGCGTTTTCTGTGTCATCCCATTGCATAGGTGTTCTTGCGTTATCCCTGCTTTTGGCAGTGATACAGGGCCAGAACTCTTCATGGGATAAAGGACCGTTGGCACACCACTGGCTGTAAGCGTTGATGCTTTCGATATCCCGGAAATCATCGGGGCTTTGGAACGGGTAGTTGGTCATCCCCAGTTCTTCTCCCTGATAAATATAGGGAGTGCCCTGCAGCATGTGCAGACAGGTGGCAAGCATTTTGGCGGAAATTTCACGGAACATAGGGCGGTCATCCCCAAAACGGGAAACAGCCCTTGGCTGGTCATGGTTATCCCAAAACAGACTGTTCCAGGCCTTGCCATGCAATTCACGCTGCCAGCGTGATAGAGTCTTTTTTAACATGGTAAGGGGCATCTTTTGGTCCGTCCATTTTCCGTATTTCCCGTTCCCTTCCACATGCTCAAATTGGAACACCATGTTCAGTTCACGGGCATCTTCCCCGGCATACTGCTTCGCCAGCTCGGTAGTGACTCCGGCGGTTTCGCCTACGGTCATGATATCGTATTTAGATAAGACCGTTTCGTTCATTTCCTGAAGGTACTTATGGACGTTGGGTCCATGGATGCAATAGGGACCAAAATCGCCATATAATCCCTCTGCCTTTCCGTCCGGCATTTCGCTGGTTTTGGATATCATGCTGATTACATCCATGCGGAAGCCGTCAATGCCCTTTTCGCACCACCATGTCATCATATCATATACGCTTTGGCGCACTTCTTTATTATCCCAATTCAGATCCGGCTGCTTTTTTGAAAACAGATGAAGGTAATACATGGACGTGGCCTCGTCGTATTGCCATGCGGAACCGCCAAAACAGGAGCCCCAATTATTAGGGGGAGCCTGTTCATTTTGGCCTTCCCGCCAGATGTAGTAATCCCGGTATGGATTGTCTTTGGACTTTTTACTTTCCAGAAACCATTTGTGCTCATCGGAAGTATGGTTCACCACAAGATCCATCACAATCCGGATGCCGCGGTCATGGGCCTTGGCAAGCAGTTCATCGAAATCCTCCATAGTTCCAAATTCATCCATGATCGCCTGATAGTCACTGATATCGTAGCCGTTGTCATCGTTAGGGGATTGATAGACGGGGGAGAGCCAAATTACGTCGATTCCAAGGTATTTTAAGTAATCCAGCCGGCTGACGATCCCTTGCAGATCCCCGATGCCATCCCCGTTACTGTCCATAAAACTGCGGGGGTAAATTTGATAGATGACAGCTTCTTTCCACCATGTTTTGTTCATTGTCATTTTCTCCTTTATCATTTTGATAGGAAACCTTATTGCCGTAGAGGAGTCCTGCTGTTTTATAGTGTTCATTATAATGACAGGCAAAAGGGATGTCTTACACTTATTTGATTAAAAACTACGTAATTATGACTTTTCGGGATTCCCGGAAGATAATTCCACAAGCTTCCGATATTTAAGGGGGGTGGTGCCTGCAGCCTTACGAAATTCCTTTAAAAAATTGCCCAGATTGTTATAACCGCATTCCAGGCAGACTTCCGTGACGGGAAGGTCCGTTTCCTCCAAAAGCCGCCGGGCCTGCCGGATCCGGTAGTCATTTAAATAGGACATGGGAGAACGTCCGATCGCCTTTTTAAAAAAGCGGCAAAAATACTGCTGGTTCAGGTTCACCTGCCCGGCAAGGTCGGAAATGTGGATTTTTTCTTTGTAATTATCCTTGATATAAGACAAGACAGTTTTAATGCTTTCCACTCGTTTGTCTGCGGACTTTTCCGTGGGAAGGAGCAGGCGGTGTGCGGATAAGCCGGCAAGGATGCGAAGCAGGGAAGCTTTGATATACAGCTGGCTTGTCAGGTCGTCAGTGATGGCACTGTTATCAAAACAGATATTGTAATCAAAGCCGGCGTTGTCAGCTTGAGAAACGTCTTCCGAAAATGACTTACCGAAAGAATGCATGATGGTTGTAAAAGAACTGCGTATTTCGGCAAAGACGGGATGCTCAGGCAAAAGGAAGCGCGGGAATAAAAGCCTGCCGTTTTGGATGGGGCGGATCAGGCGGATCTGGGCTTCGTCGTAGGAATCAAAGCTTAGGATGCCCGGCGAGAAGACCACCGCATCTTCCCAATGCCTTCCCCCGGATTCGGCAATGATACTGTGAAGTTCACCCGGATTGATGAAAAACAGGCATTCGGAATCAACAAAAAAAGATTCCATGTTGATTTCTAAGCGGAAGTTTCCGCCGGAAAAGTATAAGATTTCCGCTTCTTCATGCCAGTGGTGCTTGACCAATGTGCCTTTTCCGATAAACTCGGTCCGGTAGATGGCGCAGGGAAAGGATTTGGTGCCGTGAGGACGGATTTCTTTTAAAATAAGCGGCTGTTCCATAAGAAGTTCTCCTTTCAGTAAGGTTCCTGCTATATTGGGCTTATTATAACAAATGTATAAACCCTTGACAATGCCAGTCTATTGCAATAAACTATACTTAATCTATTGCAGTAGACCAACGTCTGCGTGGCTGTGGCAGCATATATCAAGATGACAGGGGGGAGATACATGACGGAGAAAGTGTTTGAAAGCGAATACCGGTTTTTAAGTATTTTATGGGAAGAGGAGCCGATAACCAGTCCGGAGCTGGTAAAGCTGTGTAATGACAAGCTGGGGTGGAAAAAATCCACCACTTATACGGTAATCAAAAAACTGGCGGACAAGGGGTATGTAAAAAGTGAAAATACCGTGGTTTCGGCCCTGGTCACAAAAGAGGAAGTGGACAAGTGGCAGAGCGAGGAGCTTCTTTGGCGCACAAGCAAGGGAAACATCCCTGTTTTTCTTGCCGCTTTTTTAAAGGACAGGAAGCTGTCCAAAGCGGAACTTGACAGTATTCGCCGGATCATTGACGAGACGGAGGATGAGGGATGATGGACCAGTTGGTATACAGGCTGTGGGCAATGAGCCTGCAGGCAGACGTTTTGATTCTAATTGTCCTGGCGGCCCGCTTTTTCCTGAGAAGATATCCCAGAATATACAGTTATTGCCTTTGGGCGCTGGTGGGCATCAGGCTTCTTTGTCCGGTGTGGGTGGAGAGCTCTTTTAGTTTACAGCCGGATTGGTTCAGTTATTCCGATTTTACGGGGCGGCAGGCAGACGGCGCAATCCCGCTGCCGGAAATTTCGTCTTCACAGGGGGAAGGCTTGCCGGCAGGGGATGGAAACGATGCACAATATACGGATCAGCTCATGCCGGATCAGCCCATGCCGGACCAGGCAGGCGGGCAGGAGGCGGAATGGCAGGAAAGCGCCGTGGGGAAAGGACTTGAAGCAGGATCAGAGCTCAAGCCAGCGGCACCGGACTTTAAAAGAAAGCCGGAAGGAGGACTTGTCAGGCTGCTTGGCAGCATTTATCTGGCCGGAGCGGCGGTAATTTTGCTGTTCCGTCTTGTGCAGTACCTTCGGATGCGGCACAGGGTAGCTGCGGCGGTCAGGGAAAAAGGGAATATATGGTTATGCGAAAAGATTGCCTCTCCCTTTGTCATGGGGATTCTCTTTCCCAGGATTTATCTGCCCTATGATCTTGGGGGTAAAGAAAAGAAATATGTGCTCCGGCACGAGAGGGTACATATCAGACATTGCGATCCGCTGATTCGCATCATAGGAACTTTGTGCGCCTGCCTGCATTGGTGGAATCCGCTGGTGTGGCTGGCAGTTTACCTGATGGATCAGGATATGGAAATGTTTTGTGATGAGACGGTGCTCCGCCATGCGAGCCTTGAGGAGAGGAAGGCTTACGCCAAGACGCTGCTTTCTTTTGTGGAAAAGGACGGCAGATTTGGGGAAGGTCTGGCATTTGGGGAATCACATACCAAAAAGAGGGTGAAAAATATTATGAAAAAGAGAAAACGGAGTCTGTTGATGGTTTGCCTGGCAGGGGCCCTTGCCGTTTTTTGTATGGCGGCGTTCCTGACGGTTCCCAGAACGGAAGGCGGGGATGGCGGAGGAGGAAACGTGGTAAGTACGGAGGCCATAGGAAATCAGGGGGCTGGAGGAAGCATCCTGCCTGAAGAAGAGATTTCGGATCATGTCGGCGGGAGCATTCCGGCAGAGGGCAGCGGAGAGGGCGCTTTGACGGATGCGGATTTAGCATGGTTGGTGGAAGTCTGTCCAGGGATTCCGGAATTTACCGTTAAGGCGGACCAGGATCTTGGTTTTTGGGAAAATTATCTTTTTCAGACTTATACCAGTGATTTTGACAGGGAGCAGGTAAATAGATATTCCGAGCAGTATGGATTTGAGATTCCTTATATCAGGGTGGGTTTTGAGGAAGCTGACGGGATGGTGCGGCAGATTTTCGGGGAAAATTTAAGCGGGTACGGAGTCAGACCGGAAATGTTAGGAGCGGAGGACGGCAATATTATTTACGAGGATGACTCCCTGCTGATTGCGGCATCTGATTCCCCGGAATTTGACTTTTCTATGGAAAGCGCCACCATAACGGATCAAATAAGGCAAGTGACGTTTACCAAGACTTTGGTGGATGGGGATGGAGTTTCCCGTGTGGACCTATATTTGATTCCGGCGGAAAATGAGCGGGGTTTTGTCATAGGTGGCAAAGAGGAGACGGCAGTGCCCCAGCCTCCGGAAGGGCAGGCATTGACAGGCCAGTCCTTTGATGTGGAGATGAACCCTTACGGGATGGTGACGTTTGCGGCTTATGCGCCGGATGTAACGGCAAGCCCATATGCGGACGTGACATTTCGGCTTCTCCAGGACGGACGGGAGATTTATTCTTTTCCTTTGCAGGGAACCGGGGGCAGGGAGGATCAGGCAGTGTTTGAGGGCATGGCGGCAGTGGCTTTTCCGGACCTGAACGGTGACGGGTATACGGATGTGGTCACTATAGCGGATTACCGGGATGAAAGCAGCCGGATCTTTTCTCGGGCGCGTATCTTTATTTATCATGCCGGCGGTTATTTTTTGGAGGAAGTTTACCTTGAGGATGCGTATAATATTTCCCACGAGGAAAAGACCATTGCCGGGATAGAAGAATTTGTATCCCGCCCTGAAAATCAGGATTACTTTGCCGGAACTTCCATTTACGGCAGGTGGCGGGTAGAGGGGTATCATCTGCCCGGGATTTACGCTCTGTCCCAGCAGGAGATTGACAGCTATGCGGATGCAAGACTGGAATATGGGGCCGCATCAATGTGGACCAATGTTGACGGAGAGACAAACGCCGTCACAGGGTATGAGCGGGAGGTTGTTGCTACGGGGCAGCTGGAAGAAGATTTCAGGGTTGATGGCGCCGCTTTGGGAATCACGGGGGATGAGGTGGTTTCTTATCGGGTAAATACACAAAATGAGTTCCAGTTCGGGTGCTTCTTTTACCTGATCGATTCGGAGCATGCGCTTATTTATTATGAAGGGGCGTTTTTTGAGGCTGTGCGGAACTAAATTCTCGTTTAGTTGGGTTAAAGGGGTTGTCTAAATGCCCGAAGGGAAGGAAAGAAAAAT
>OFGG01001395.1_pt1 | contig 15955 bp, 18 predicted proteins | sample 1521701 | NCBI WGS metagenome assembly OFGG01 (sample SAMEA3504081, study PRJEB24116) | mouse gut metagenome | biome: mouse gut; feature: mouse-associated habitat; material: faeces | place: Denmark | collected 2011
GATACCGCTTGCTTTTTGCCATGACCCTTTCCCTCCATTTTTGGTTCATGGCCTGATTATATTCTCTGATATATCCCATAATCCGGGCTTTTCCTCTGACTGATTAAAAGAAATAACCACAATATATTATAATAGGAGAATATCATGAAAGTATTTATCAATACATTGTCTTGCGAACTGAAGCGCACTCTATTTTCTCCACTGTTTATTTTATCAATATTTGGGTACATAGCAGTTACTCTACTCACATTATTTGATGAAGGTTCTGATTTTCAATCAGGAATTACATCTATTCTATATATATATATGATAATCCGTTACTTAGATTTTCATGTTCTCTACATTTTATTCGCTGGAATTCCCAGCACATTGTTGTTTTGTATGGATTGGGAACATCAATTTATACGTTTTTTTGTGATTAGAAGCACTAAAAGATATTATATAATTTCAAAAATCGTAGTGTGTTTTTTTACCGCTGTAAGCGTGGTACTTTTATCAAATATTCTCCTATTGTTAATACTACGGATTCAGTACCCGCTTTTTAACAGCATCTCCGATGTACTTCCAAATGGTTACTCTGCTTTGCCTGACAGTAGAGGAATAGTATCTTACCTTCTAATAAAAATACTCTGTGAGGCAGCATGCGCTGGTTTTTTAAGTGTAACGGCAATGTGGCTTTCCACCATTATTATCAATTCCTTTGTCGCATTAGCAACACCCATGGCAGTTTACTATATTATTAGTACTGCAAGCTACTTTTTTCATATGCCTGCAAGTCTTCATATTGCCAGTTTATCAAATGGGTTAGTTGAGATTAATCAAACTCCTTTGTTGTCATTATTATATACACTTTTTATATTTGCAGTTCCAACCGCAACAAGTGGATATTTTTTTGCCAAAAATTGTGCTAGGAGAATACAAAATGGATGAAATAAAATGTTCAATATCAATCTCCTTATACCAATTCAAAAGATGGATGATTAACCCAAGAATATATGTTATCTTTATCAGCATTTTCTTGTATCTGCACTCATTGTTGTCTCCTATTATTACTTTTTGTTCAAATTCCGGATATGATATAACACCATTTTTATTTCCTTATATAATGTGCCAACCAATCACTGTTACATTAATTATGCTCGGTGTTATTCTGTTATTTTGTGATGCACCCTTTATTGGTCCAGAGCAACCATATATTATCATACGTTCAGGAAGGAAAACTTGGGTTCTTGGAAACATACTATACCTTGCCTTAGCAAGCATTGTGTTTTTTTTACTCATTATTTTATTTATAATCATTATTTTGTTCCCTGTAATCGAATTTTCTTGGGGATGGGGCAAAGTTATTGGAACATTTGCCCAGACCGCTTTGGCCTCACAGCATGGGATATCGATTCCATTTCCTCAAGTGATTTTTACAAGCTATACCCCTTTGCAATCAATGCTACTCACATTTATCAATAATTGTTTAGTCTCATTTATGTTAGGGATAACGATATTTACACTTAATTTGAAACTTTCTAGAGTAACAGGTGTAATTGGTGCGGTCATACCTGTGTTATGGCAAATGACTGTTACAAAAACATGGACAGGATTTATTAGGTATTCACCGGTCAGTTGGGTGTCTTTGGCTAATATTGACGCCTTCTCCAATTCTTTATATCCAAGTCACCAGTATGTATATATTGTATTATGTTCTGTTTCACTTACTCTGAGCTTTTTAAGTATAGTGTTCATACTAAAAAAGGACATTCAAGTTTTGAAGTCTGTTTAAGAGGTGGATATAATGGGAAATTGTTTCATACAAGTTACACATGCGACAAAACAGTTTAAAGAAACTATAGCACTAAATGATATTACTATTTCTTTTGAAAAAAATAAAATACATGGAATAATCGGGAGAAATGGATCCGGGAAAACTGTATTATTTAAGTGTATTTGTGGCCTTATGCACCTTGATAAAGGAACTATAACTGTACGTAATAAAATAGTTGGTGTTGATATGGATATTCCGCCTCATTTGGGCATAATTATAGAAGCTCCAGGCTTTCTTCCAAATTACAGCGGACTACAAAATCTAAAGTTTCTTGCCGGAATAAACCGCACCATTCGACTTAGTGATATCAAAGAAAGTTTGAAACAAGTAGGCCTTGACCCCGATATGAATAAACATGTAGGAAAATACTCTTTGGGAATGCGTCAACGGCTGGGAATAGCACAAGCGATTATGGAAAAGCCAGATATCTTAATTTTGGACGAACCCATGAATGGACTGGATAATGATGGGGTATTCGAAATTAGGAAGCTGTTGCTCCAATTGAAATCTTTAGGGACAACAATACTGTTGGCGAGTCATAATAAAGAAGATATTCAGGCCTTATGTGACACTGTACTTGAAATGGATAAAGGAAAAATTATTGCTAAAAATGGTAATAGAGATGTCATCTTCTAAAATGAATTGCTTCAGCATATGGATAACAGATAAAATATCTCCTATCCTACCAATATTGGCACCGTTACAGAAATAAAAAGTGCGAGAAAGATTAAATCTCCCCGCACTTTGGTGTTTCACTTAGGCTATCTTTTGAAATCGGATGCTGTTCGCTCTTACCTGGAGCTCCTGAGCCAGGAATTTCAGAGTATTAAATTCATCGTCCAGCCCATCCAGCTCCCGCTGGAGGACCTGCTCATAGTGCCTTTTCTTCTCCTCCAGGCCCTGGACCTTCAGAACCCAGCGATCCATGACCGCCGGGCTCTGGCTTCCGGACTGGATAAGATAGTCACACCGTTCCTGATATGCGGCAATTTCCTTTTTTACTGCCGCATAAAACTCCTCGGTCATCTTGCTCCGCTGCTTTGCATCATCAATGATGTAGAAGCTGTTTACCATCAGCGTAGTGTTGTTGCGGTTAAGATTACCCAGCAGAGTGATGAAGTCCTCGAAGATATCCACCCTCTCCATGTACGTCCGGGGGACGAAGTACATGTGCCCCGCAATACTCAACTTGGTGGCGTCCAGACTGCGCAGGAAGCTGGAGCAAATGGTCTCAATCTGTTTGCGGTTTGCACACCGCTGGTAGAGCTCAAACAGCTCCTCCGCCCGGCGGCAGCAGCCCCGCACATCCACCACATCATCCATCATCATGTTATCGCAGCGGAAGACGTGATCCCGCTTGTCAAAGCTGATGTTGGCCAGTTTCTCATACTGGTTGGTCTTTTGATTCAGTGTCTCTTTTACCAACTCACGCGAGAGAATATCTGCCGTGTGCCTGTTGTCCCGGCAGTAGGCCAAATAAATGTGAGTTTCACCGCCGGTCGTGACAGGATAACGCTCCCGGATGTCCCCGGTGGCGGAGCGGAAGGCGTCCGCAACAGACAACCGTTTGCCGCCAGTGTAGGGAATGTCCATAGCCTCACAGAGCTGCGAGAGGGATTCCTTTTCGACCAGAAGGTTGCTCAGGGAGAAATAGAGGAATTTGCCCAGCATATGTTCTTTGTCACCCTGAGATGTGCCAATGAAATCTTTCACATCAAATATGTTGTTCATCTTGCTCCTCCTTGTCTTCTTCTATTTTTTGATAAAAGTCAAACTGGTCCAGTCCGGGAAAATTGTGTTCACAGCCCTTACACCACGGTGTATGTCTGTTTTGGCAGGTCCTACATTTGGCATTGTTCATATTTTCCTCTTTCTATATGGCGGCCACCCGGCTGAGGAGGTAGTCGTCCACCCCCTTATAGGCCGGGTCCCATGTGTATTTTGTGTACTTCCACCGTTTGACCGCCTGGATTTCCTTCCGCATGGCAAGGATGGCCTTCCGGACCTCCGGCTTGGTGCTCTGGTCCATGTCCATGGCCTCCACCACCTCAGTGACATTAAGGCTGCGGAGCGTATCGGTCAGGCCGTTCAGCGAATTGACGCCGCCGATGCACACGAACAGGGCATCATTGGCCAGAAAGCTAGCCACGTCCCCCTTCAGGGGGCCCTCTGTCAGATAGGCCCGCTTACTGGTGGTGTCGCCGGTAACATGGACCCAGGAATAACTCCGAGTGCCATTGGTCATGTCCCTGCTGGACAGCCAGCGGTACTTGCGGTCATCGTCAGCGTCATCCAGGCGGATCTTCAGCCCTTGGATCAGGCCGTTTTTATCCCGAACCGGAATAAGAAAGCCGTTCGGCCCGGCCAGGGTCCAGTTGCCGTAGCAGGTACGGAAACCGGGCACCCCCAGCAGATCAAACCCACAGGAGCGGAGCAGAGAGGCGAGAAGCCGCCGGTCCTGTTCCGTCTCCGGCATACTGCGGTACTGGTTGCGGATGATCCGCTCCTCGGAGAGCCCCCGCTCCAGCAGATTTTCGTGGTGCCTGTCCAAAAGAGTCAAATGGCCCAGCATGGCGGTGTATGCGGCGTGCCGCTCCTCCAGGGAGACGGGCTGCCGTTCTCTTGTTGTGTTTTGAGAAGTTGGCTGCTTGGGGATAGGGTACACATTAGTCCCCCTGCACAACTCCTGGAAAGCCTGTTTGTTGCTCACTCCGTTCAACTGGGCGTACAGCGTGACGCTGTTGCCGCGAGCGCCGCAGAGATTGCAGCGGAACTGATCGGTGACGGTATTCAGGCTCAGGTGATACTTTCCCTTGCCGTGATCGCCACAGAAGGGGCAGCTTGCCTCGACCTCCCGCCGCCTAAGCGTCCGGGAGTCGAGGACAAGTCCGCACCGCCTGGCCGTGTCCACGATGGGGATTTTTTCAAACACCAAGCGGCTTCACCTCTTTGTCTAAGCATTAAGCGGCTTGCCGATTATCTGCCGCGGGGATAGGCCGCAGAGGCCGCACCTCCAGAGGAGCACCGTGGACGCACTTGGCCATGATGACCTGCCCGGTGGGCCGGACATTGGTCAGGTCATCCACCGATTCCATATTGTCCACAAAAACCGGATAGTTGCGTCCGGTGAGCCGCTTCACCAGCTCGGACAGTTCCATCCCCGCCCGAATCTTCTCAGACAGGGATAGACGGTCATACCGCCGACCATTGTAGGTGAACTTGAAAGCTGCCTTCTGCTCGCCGGTGGATTTCACCACATCGTAAAGGGAAACTTCCACCCGATTCATCTTCAGATTCTCAAAGGTCAGTTCCGCCCGCTTCCTGGCATAGATGGCCACGTTGGAAATCAGGACCTTGAGATCCTTGATTTCCTGTTGGGCTTGCTCAATTTGTGCATTAAAATCTGGCCACTCCAGGTTTGACAGGGTAAGAGTCGCATTTAATTCGGCAGAACACTGACATAATTCTTCCTTGCAGGCGCACATCTGGTCGTATTCCTCTTGAGAGAGATTGCCGTATTCCAGACTGGCAGACAACTGCTGAATCTGTGCTCTCAAATCGTCCGTCTGTCTGTCCTGCGTCAATTTGTCCCGCTGTCTAGTGAGGGCGTCAATCTCATCCTGCATTTTGATGATGTCCTCCGCCTGGAACTGGTCAAAAACAGCTTGGTTTTTGGCCTCCTGTTCTTGAAGCTGCGCCACCTGAATCCGATGGCTCCGACCATTTGCAACAATGTTGTTAATGGCTGTTTGAATTGCACCCTGCACCTCGGGCAGATTTTCTTCTGTTACCGGCCGGCGGCAGACAGGGCAGGAGATTCCAGGAACAAAGGCTTTTAAAATCTGATTTTCCCGCTGATACTGCCTGCCCAGCTCCTGGACCTTGGCATCAGCTTCCGCTATCTGCTGGATGTATTGGGGCTGGTACTGCTCTGCTCTGCGCTGAGCCAGCCTTTTCTGCAGGTCCAGAATTTGGGTGTCAAGCTCCGCTGTATTGCTGGAATCCTGGGCCGCTTTTTCATAGCGGGCACTCAGTTCTACTAGCTGGTCCTCCATCTGAGAACGATCCAAACCGTAAAACTGCTTGGATTCCCAATTTCCCAACTCTATACTGAGATTCAGATGCCGGTCTTTCAATGCGGCGGCAGCTTGTTTGTTCGTTTGAAACTGGACACTGGTCTGGTCTTTCTGCCCTTGGATATAAATAATATGCTCCTCCAGTTTACGGACCTCCTCACGCTTCATCTTGAGGAAGCTGTCGGGTGAAATAATTTCCACGCCCTCCAGCGCCGCTCGGACGCCATCGGAAAGCTGCCCTATCACCGTATCATGGGGAATCATAGGCAGATACATCTCCAGGAGATTTTTGCCCTCATCTCTCAATTCCTCAATGAAGTAAAGGGGATTGAAGATGGACAGGAACACATCCCGCTCGCCGAACATATCTGTCAGGTCAAGCTGGCGAATCTCATAGCCGTCATAGTTGATGACCATACGGCTCTTGCGGCGGGTCCGGATCAATTCATGGTGTGCGCCTGTCTCATCCAGAAAGCGCAGAGAGACAGAAACCTCGGGCTGAACCTCGTTATGCAGCTTATCAATGCCCCGCTCGCCGAAAAAGGGCTGGCCGGTAACGGCGAAAGCAATGGCATCGGCGATGCTGGTCTTCCCCATTCCATTGCCGCCGGTAATGACGGTTTGGGGGCCAAAGGTAAGCACAGTGGGAAGCTGATAGCACTTGAAGCCGTCAATGGTCATACCGGTGATCTGAAATTTCTCAATTTTTTTCATAGTGTCCTCCTTTACGCCGCCTGATCCTTGGGAGCTACAATTCGGTATTCCTCCAGGATGTAGTACACGACCGTACCCTGCTGCCGCATGGCCAACTTCACGTCGGCCAATTGTGTGCCAGCAAGCAACTCTGGACGGTCACCCATGACAAAGGCGTGTATCTGTTCTCCACCTTCCCGTTTCAGCAGCACATGGGTTGTGCAGTTGGGGCGGTTTTCCGGCCGGGCTGCAATCACGGTGTAAATACCGACGCTGCCGTCCGTCTCGGGCTGAGGCATGGACTGGACCGGCGCGGGAGCAGGGTTAGGATCAGAGGCAGACGCAGAGACTGGGGCCTCCTTGGTCTGCTTGGGGGTCAGGGTGGACTGCACCCCGCCGGCGGGGGCGGGCGTCAGCTTCAGCTTGTCCAAATAGTCCGTGTAAGCTTTATCCAGTTTGGGTCGCTCCGTCTTTTTGATGATCCAACTCCGTCCCCTTTTCTCCACATCGACAAAAATAGCATCCATACCGTAAAGGCAGCGGCCAATACCCCACTGGACTGCGGCCCGTTTCATGCTGTCAGATAAGCCGCCTTTGATGGGCTCAATGTCCGAGTCCTCAGCACCGTCCCACTTGGTGATAAATCCCTGTTCGGGGAATCGGATAGAGATTCCACAGATTTGCGCTTCTTTCTTTCCAGTTCCATGCCAGGGCCGGTAGTCGTTATACCAGCCGTCCACCCCCACTACGTCGTCCAGCCGCGCCATGATAGCCCGGTTGGTCACATAGGGGATAGCCAGTCCCCATTTCCCGTTTTCCTCAGTCTGCTGCAACCGCCACTCCAGGTCCTCCGGAGCGAAGGGTTTGGCCAGCTCCTGTTGAATCCTTCTTGCGTCCTTCTGTTCCATCAAATTACCTCCTACTCAAAAAATCTTTCAGTGTCCGCCCATCTTCTACCAATACATCGGAGTAGTAGTGGGAGGATGTTTTGTTCTTCATCTGCTCCAGCAGGTCACGGAATCCGGCATGGAGCCGGTTGTTCTGAGTAGAGTAGAGATCGTCATTGTTGGGCATCCGCAGGATATACGCCGCCAAGGTGTGAAGCCGGGCCGGGTCCTTGTAGACCGGCAAGGCGTTGTTCCCCAGGCAGACGCTCAGATTGTTGTGTACATTGGAAAATGGATATCGGTAAGTGGGGGTATCCAGTGTCAGCCGCCCATCCTTCACCACACACAGACTGACCCCGGCGACTTTATGATCGCGAGGCAGATACTTGAAGCAGAATACCAGCCGAGGGATGGGGAAGTGGAGGTACTCTGTTTCATAATAGGAGAAGTCTGCACACAGCTCCGGGTATCGGATGTAGTAGTAGACATACTTTTTCTCCATCACTACGGCGATACAACCCTCGGGCAGCAGGCCGGTTGGGTGGCTCTCGTCATCAATGCGGCTGGTCAGTATGCAGTCAGAGAGTGACTTTGGCGAAATATTTTTCCGGGAAATCACACCCTTTTTACTGCGCTGCTCCACCTCGACCTCCGCCCGGTCTGAGCTAATGCGGATAATCATGTCGTAATCTTTGGGCATTATGCGGCCTCCTTCCATTGCGCTGCTGTCACCAGGGACAGTGGCATGATTCTGGTTTCCTGGTTCATTTCCCTCTCGAGCTTTTGATTTATCATCTCAAACCCGTCTTTGATCACCATAAGGCCATTAGAAATCTCATCATAGCAACAGAACTCGCAGTCAGTAAACAGCAGCAGACATTTTCGCCCACGGTCCTCAGCAGACAGCCGCCAGCTATAAGCATAGCTACAGCTGTTGAAGTTGAATCCGTTGTGTGCAATCTTCGCCATATACTTTTGATAATGATTGTCTGTCTCGCTGATGCCTTTTTGTCGTTCATATTGTTGGCACAGCTCACAGAAACGGTCAATAACTGGATCAATAAACAGCCAAGTTTCGATTTCCTTCTCATCATTATAGTAAAGGCGTGTATCCTGAAACACCCAGCTGATGGTTTCATAGGCAAGCTCCCAATAGCTGTCTCCATTTAATTCGTAGAAGCCAAACAACTTTTTAAACTGCTTGTCCATTCTACAGTCATACATATTTTTTGCGAAACGTAGTATCAAGAAAAAATCTTCACACATTTCAATCATGGCAGCACCTCAACAAAATGCACGTGTCTTATGGGCTTCTGGAGGGAGCATTTGGACTGTCTCCATAAACTGCCGTAATTGCCCGCCCGCTCTGGATAATGCATAATAATAACTTTGCAGGCCCTCAATATCATCAGCAGTAAAGGCTTCATAGTCGATATCCCGGAGGTAAACGGTACCGTTATTCATGCAGGGCAGAAGAATTTTCTCCAGCAGATAAGGGTTCACGCCCTCAGTAGGAACCGGCGGCTCATCCTTCATCTGGGAAAAGTGCATAGACAGCAGCTTCAAATCCAGTTTCATGGCTTATCCTCCTCCAGATCCAATGTAGCTGCGCACAGGGCATAGTTACCAGGGCAGGTGGATACGGCTCTCTCCTGTTCCGGAGAGAGGACCGCCCGTTTCTGCTCCAGGTAGTAGAGTCCGCAGTCCGGCAGAAAGGCCCCTTCCATTACGGCTAAGTGCCAGATGGAGTGAGCTTGAAGCGCCGCATTGCTCCCATCTGCTGTGACGTGGCAGACAAGGGCCTCCCCGATTTGCTCCGTCTGGTCAAAATTGATATTATTCAACATCCCCATTGAGTGATAAGCAATGGCTTCCTCCTGCTTCTTCTTTGCATGGTGGAACACGTTGAGGAAGGTCACCGGGTCTTCCCGTCCCAACACAACGCTGTAGGGGGCTGAAATGTTATGCCCCCAGGGCCGGCAGGCCGGGTAACAGCGGGAATAAAATTTCCCAAGGTTGGGAAGCAGCAGTTGTGTGACCGCAGCCCATGCCTGTATGCGAGCCTGCTCTGTGTTTTGGGGCAGCCATCTTCTTGGTACAATGACTGCCAGATAGCTGATTTCCATAGACAATCTCCTTTAATAATCCTCTGGAAGCATTACAGTCGTGGCCGACCGGTCCCATTCTGTGATGATCCAGAATTTGATTCCATCCTTGCTGTGATAGACCGAGAACAGTCGTTCCCCGTCCTTGACTGCTCTATCATTGGCCCACTTGTCCTGCGGGCTCACATCGCCCCAGTCACAATTCTGATGCCGCTGGAGAGCGGCAAAGATTTCTGCCTTTGGGACAGCATCCAGCACATGGGGCGTTGATAATGTCCATCCCAAATCAAAGGAGACGAAAAATGTCGGATATTTCATTGTTATAGACATTCCTTTCCGCTGCGCTGCAAGACACGAAAGAGAATAAAACACTGGTGTCTCTAACACAACAAGTCGTAATATGTTCGGTTGCTAATCTCGAAAGAGACGGTATTTATTCTGGTTCATCCTCTATGGTAAGATTGATCAGCGAGCCCGCGTATGCCTCGATTCGTGTGGAGTTTAGGTTGTCTTTGATGTAGAGACAGCAGGTGTCCATCGGCTTGTTCGTCCAGAGTTTCAATACTTTCAAAGCCCACAGCACTGTTCGGCTTTGAAGTCTGTCCCTGCGTTCGCGAACAGTGACCGCCACGCAGAGACCAACTGCAACTCTCCCGTACTCTCGAAGAATATTGTCAAACTCGCGCATAACATCCGGTGTTGAAAGCTTTTTACAAGCCTCTTTTGCCAGGGCCAAAAACGCAAAACGCGCCTCCCGGCTCCCGTTACCGTTCGCGATTTTTTTGATCTCCCGCACAAAGGTTCTGTCAAGCTTCATCACCAGTCCTCCTTGTTGTTGCGGTAGTCCCACATAGGCGTTGCTGCTGTCCATCCCAAGTCAAAGGGGGCGGAAATTGTCGGAATTTTCATTTTAATTCTCCTTCAGGTCAGTGCCCGAAACCCATGCGGGGTCAGGACATTGAAAATCATTTTGTTGGTAATGGTCTCTCGAATTTCGGTACCAATATGATTACCGTTGGTGGCATACTGCTCCTCGCTCTCCGTCCGGATCACCTTAATGATTCGGCCTTTGATGATGTGAGGCGTGTCACACTGAATGAGCCCGTTTATCATCCCGGAGCCGCCAATCAACCCAATCTGGCTGATAGACAGGGGCAGAAGCGGGCGCTTCACTCCCTTGTCCAGCTCACTGCGGGCCATAAGCTGCGCGAAGCTGTCACACCGCCAGAGCTGCTGCTCCAGCTCCTTTTCATTGAACTTCTCACCCTTAAAGGTCTTCACCTCCAGCGGCTGGGCCGGAAGGGGGTACTGGTTCTCGGGAATCTCCGTCAGGCTGGGAATCGCGGCGGGGTCCAGGGTGTACTTTTCCAGCCACAGGGCGTCCTCCAGCACATCTGACCGGCGCTTGCGCAGGCCCATGACGGCGATCTGCTTAAATTTATTAAACTCGCCGCTGGTAAACCGCCAAATGGTTAATCCCTCAAAATTATCTACCAATACCCGGCAAATGTCCGGGGTCAACCGGTAGTAGGGGATGACATAGACCAGCAGGCCGCCGTACATCAGGTGGGGGAGACTCTCGATGAGAAACCGTTTCTCGTGCCTGGCCCGATTGCCGCTCTCGTTGAGAACAGACAGATACGGTGGATTGAGGAACAGCAGATGGAACGCTTCATAGCTAATCTGGCTAAAGAAGAAGCTGCCAAATCCCACCCGATGCAGGAGGGTCTGGGCCTCCTCCGCCCGGCTTTCGTCCAGCTCCACCCCGTAGGTGTAGCAGTTATTGCCATGGGCCAGCTGTCGCAGGGCCTTCCCGCACCCGCAACAGGGGTCGAACAGGTTAGTGGTCACTCCCTCCGGGAATTTGATTCCCCGCAGAATAAGAGAAATGTTGTCCGGGTCGGTGGGATAGTATCCCATCCTGACATTGTTCATCAGCCGGCCGATTACCGCCGCGTTAGTGGTCCCGTCCACAGGAAACTTCTTGATAAAGTCTTGGATAGCATCATAGACCGGGCGGTAGGCGCTGCTCATCAGGTCGAAGCCCAGAAGGCCCGTCTGGAGCATAGCCGCTGTCTTGGCAGTAAGGTACTCCTCTGTCTCCATCAGCAGAAAACGGGTTTCCCCAATAGCCCGGACTAAACTCCGACGGGTGGCCTGCAGCATGGAAAAAGCGTCCCGCGCGGCGGACAGGTCGGTGTCCTTGTACTTCTCCACCTTGGCACGCTGGACCACCATGCTATGCATCAAGTCAGAGATGGAGCTTTGCAGGGTTTTCAACTGCTCCACCGCATAGCACCGCTCAGGCTGCCCAGTCGGTTTGCGTATGTTCTTTTCCTGAGATTGTACTAACATTTTGTTTCCTTTCTTCTAAAAATTGAGAGAGCAAGGATGCAAAAATCCCTTGCTCTCATAATTCGCAGTGGCAGTTATGCCGCAGGTCTGATGATTTTCCCAGTCTCCCGGTTGAAGACAGGGGCGTTTTCTTCCGGAGTACCAGGGATGATTTTCAGCGTGTACCCGGACTCCCGAGTCAGCTTAAACATCCCGATGAAGCGGTTCAGCTCCTCATCCACAGGCTCTTCGTCCTTCTTGACGGGCTCGAAATCCACATCCATGACCTCGCTTTTGACAGGGCGGGCGGTCAGGGAAGTCCAGAAGGACCGCAGGGCCGACACCAGCAGCAGCCGGAACAGGCTCCGCTTTCTGGGCTTCAGATGGATGACCTCATCGGTTTTCACTTCGTCAATCTCACTGAGGGCCACGGTGAGCTTCCCAGTCGCCACAAAGGCGGAGGACAGAAAACAGGACACCGCCGCGCTCTCAAAGGCGAACAGCTCCGGGGTCTGCACCCGCTTGGCGATCAACCGCTGGCAGGTCACGCTGGCAGCCTCCAGGTCGTCCACCCGGATATCATCGGCGGACACGGTGCCGGCGGTGATCATGCCGCCTCCGCTGATGGTCCTGGCCTTGATGCCGTAGGTAACCTTCAGACAGCCCTTGACCACCAGGCGGTCGGTCGCCAGGGTCTCATAGCGCACGGTCTCCCCCTTGGGGATGTAGACAGTTTTCATAGTGATACACTCCTTCACGTTTCTCTCGGCGGTACCGGGCGGCCATCGCCCAGCCGCACATCCTGGTGGCTGTCAAACACTTCCCGATAGACCTCTTTTCCGGTCGCTCCGCAGTCCTGACAGGTCCAGTCTACCGAGCCATTCTTGCTGGAAACGGCATTTTCCCCGTAGATCAGGGGCCCGCCGCAGACGGGGCACACACCTGCAATGTCCTTAAATTCCATACCGCCCTCCGCTCACGCCGCCGCGGCCTGTTTCATCCGGACAGGCAGGACCATAGCGAAGTCGCTGCGGCCCTCGGCCTCCAGAATGATTGGCGCCACAGGGTTGATGACCTTCAACTTCACCTGGGGCTCCCCCCGGAACTGCCGGAGGGCGTCGATCATGTAGCGCAGTTCAAAGCCGAAGTCGATACTGCTCTCCCCGTCGATCTGAATCTGCGTGCAATAACCTCCGCTGGGCGTTAACATTGACAGCTTGCCGCCGGAAAAACGGACGCAGGCGCTGCCTATGCTGCGGGTCAGATTTTTCAGATAGTCCAGTTCTCTCAAGAACTCTTCGGGCCAGACGCAGAACTCCTCCTTAAATTCCTTGGGAACGGCGCCGTCCACATTGAACACAAACGGTCCTCCGATCCGGGTCTGAAGCTCTGTTGTACCATCCGTTATCTGGAGATACCACTCACCCACGCTGGCAGTCACTTCCTGATTGCCGAACATTTTCAGGTATTTCAGTGCTTCAGGCAGGACCATAAATGGCTGACGGACAGCCAGACCTTCATCCACATCCCAGGCTAGCCGGTAGCCGTCCACGGCGAACACCTTGTTGCCATCGAACTGCACATGGGTGCGCTGGGCCTCCAGCTTATCATCGGGTTTTCTCAGTGCGTATTTGACATGCTCCACCCGCTCCAGCAGCCGGGCGGCGTTGACTGTGTAGGTGTGCCGCGTCTGTTCCTCCCGCATAGCGGGGTAGTCCTCGGGCAGGAAGGCGTCCATCTGCGCGGCCCGGGGGCCGCAAGACATGGTGAGCTGGATACAGCGGGTTTTATGATTGCTTTTTTCCTCCGCCTCCAAAATCAACTCACCCTCAAAGTAGGCGCAGGCCTTGGCGGCATCCTTGGGCCGCTGAAACACAAAGCCCAGGTCATCGCCTGTGGCTGGGACAGAAGTGGTCAGCCAGGTGGTAAAGTCGGTGGCGGTCAGGGTACAGATGTTATCTTTGATCTGAACCAGAACACCCTCTAAAATCGGAATGGCTGACTGCTTGAGCACCTTGGTTACCTTGTTCAATGCCTGGGAAAATACTTTTGCGTCTACAATTGCTCTCATGCTGCTGTTCTCCTCCTTTTTGATTTTTGAATCTCCGGTCGCACGTTGACAGTATTGGTGGAAAATGTAACTTTCCGCACTGTACTCTCACCCACGGCCAGAATGTTGTAGATCATGTCCACCACAGCGGTGGCTGCGGTGATGTTGGCCGCCATGCTCTGGGGAGCCGACACCGACGCCTCGGCGCAGGACAGCTCCGTGGGAAACTTATCCGTCTCCTCCAGTACGTCCGGGTAGACCACACCGATGGGCGGGTAGTAGGTCCTACCACTCCGCCGCACACCGCAGACTACCTGACCGGTGTACTCTCCGTTGCCGCTGTCAATGTAGATCAGCTCCTTTGCCTGGGTGAACACTCTGTGGCACAGCTGCCGGGACTTGTTGTTGTCCACAGCTCCCAGCAGAATGACCATCTCCTCCACAATTTCCTCGCGGTACGAATTGGGCCGTCTCTGCCGGAACCGCATGGGTATCAGCAGGTCCTTCAGGCGGTCCTCATCCTCCACGAAATCGGGGACGTACTCCGTCTCCATGCCGAACACGGAGGAGTACCGCTCCGCCAGCACCTGGGCCTTGTTCTCTCCCAGGTCGGCGGGAGTAAAGTTCTGCCGCACCAGGTTTTTCTGCTCCACCACGTCGCCGTCGCAGATGATATACCGCACCGGACGGTCCAGCGAGTACAGCCGCCGGTACAGGTGGGGCGCAATGTGGCCCCCTGTGCCGCCGGCGCCCAGCTGAACGATCTTCACGGGGCGGGTCTGGGAGAATCTCATAACTCACCCTCCAAAAATGTCCCAGATAACAGAACTTCGCGCAGCCGAGCTTTGGCATCCTTTATGGCTCTTGTCTCCCCGGTTTTGACGTTATCCCGCCATTCCCGGGGAAACACCTCGCCCAGACCTTCAAAAATCAGGCCGGGGTCCAACTCGCAGTAGGTGCCGCCGCAGGACATCCGCACCGTGATCTCCGGGAAAAATTGATCCAGGCGGCCTGCCACAGCGTAGAGCCGGGTGGCCCGCTCATCCTGGTCGTCTACCGGAGAAAACTTTGCCGCCATGCTGTTGTGGCTGTGGATGTCCATGTAGTGGAGATACCGAGTTTCATCCAGACCATCCCGGCTCAGATCGGCGTTGACCCTGGCCTTGGAGACCTCCTGGGGCGGGATGCGGACCACATACTCCTCCGACTCCTTATCCCAGAGGATGTGGGCCAGGGTCTCAAACTCCACTGTCTCATTCATGTAGCAGCGAAAAAAAGAGATAATCTGGCTCAGCAGGGAGGCGGGGATCAGGGGGAGGGCCGGGGTAAACCCGGCCCTGACTTGGGGAAACTCCACCACATTGTCTTTTGGGGCGACGAACTCGCCCAGCTCGGTCTTGCGCAACTCGTAGACCCTGCCGTCCCCGGAGGGAAACAGGCAGATGGCCTTGTCCGACGCCTGGGCCTCCTCCAGAGAGGTGAACACCCCCTTGTAGGCGGCGATTCCCTTGCTCTGGGCAGTGACCCTGGGCTTCACCAGGCAGTCCGGGCTCTTGTCCTTGGCCTTCTTCAGGCCGTCCAGGAATGCCTTGGACCGCTCAATCTCCTCCTTCAGGGATTGGATGGTGGTGCCCTTGGGATCGGTGATCGCTTTGGTCACCTTGCCATACTCCACCGACCAGGATACCCGCTTGCCCTCGCCCAGCTCGGGGAAATCGTCTGCCTTGGCGATGCGCAGCTCCTCGAAGGTCATTGCTCCATCGGCGATCTCATCCTTGGCGCTGCCGTAGGCAAAGATGGGGGGCTTTTCAAACAGAGACCTGGCCGCCGCCTGGGTTGTCTGTGTTTCCTGCTGGTCAATGGCCGCCGCGATGGGGTTGGCCGGCTCACTGGCAGGTACAGGGCTCTGTGTTTCGGCCTGGGAAACAGGCTCAGGCTGAGGGGGCGGGGCCACAGAGGCCGCAATCGGTTCCGCCGGGGCTGCGGGCGCTTCC
>OFGG01001401.1_pt1 | contig 15928 bp, 16 predicted proteins | sample 1521701 | NCBI WGS metagenome assembly OFGG01 (sample SAMEA3504081, study PRJEB24116) | mouse gut metagenome | biome: mouse gut; feature: mouse-associated habitat; material: faeces | place: Denmark | collected 2011
ATAGCAACCGAGGGCTTCTCCGCAATCACAAGGCGATACATAAAATCACGCTCCTTTTACACATACAAAAAGCAGCCTGCTTACACAGACTGCTCTTTGCGGTTTCGATTCAATTCAAATCAGTTTTTCATAGTCCTGCCTGCCGTGGAAGAACCGCAGGATATTCACGGTCTTTTCGGCCTCATTTACTGCGTAGACCATGATGTAATTTTTGATGACCGCCTTGTGATATTTCAAATCCCGGAGATGGGGGTCATCGCAAAAGCCGAACATCAACGGCATACGCTCCAAATCATCATAAACCTTTTCAACGGCATCCAACAGAGAAACAGCGGCGGTTTTATTGACCAAGGATAAGGCGATATAACCGACCACGCCATCAAGATCGCGCTGATAAGAATCGGTTTTTACAATCTTATAGGCCATATTTTTCCCGCAGCGCAGTCAGCCCTTCACGGGCATCAGACACCTTTCCTTCCCTGACTTCTGCCTCCGCCTCCGCCAACTTGGAATATACATCAGTCATGAACATCTTTTTCTCATATGCTTCCATGCTCATAATCACCATGTTACCGTAGCCATTTTTGGTGATATAGATCGGCTCTGTGGACTCGCTGCACATCTGAGAAATAGCAGCAGTATCTTTCAGGTCACGGATAGGGATAATTCGCGGCATAAAATCGACCTCCTTTGCAACTCTATCATACCACAATTATCCCACATCTGCAACAGATTATTTATCGGGACCGGGCACGGTCCGGGGACGGAATGGGCGGTATCACCTCCACACCCCGGTAACAGGGCAGGACGCAGCTCTCGCCGCAGCGTTTACAGCCGTGACAGGGGTGGTCCTTGGGCGGTGCTGGCTTGGCCCGCTGCTCCTGCCGGGGCGGAGGGGCCTGCATCATCAGGCGTTCCAGGGGATTGGATGTAAAATATCTCATTCGTCCCCCTCATCCTCTGCGCCGCTGTCCTCATACTCGTCCTCATCGCCGTAATCGTAGTCCTCCAGGTCGGCGCTGCCCTTGGTATCGGGCTTTTTCTTCTTGAATTTCAAGATGTAGACCGCGCCGCCGCCAGCCAGGGCCACCGCCAGCACCACAGCCAGCATCCCATTGACGCCGCCCTTTTTCTCCGGCTCCGGGTCAGGCTCGGTGTCAGTTTCTGCCGGGTCCTCCTTCTTTTCCGGCTCCGGTTCTTTGCCTGCACACTCGGTCATGTTGACAGAGCAGACCGGGCAGGCGGTATTGACCGCCCCGGCGTGGCATTTGTCGGTGCAGATGCAGGCGGCGGGTTCGCCCAGCTCCACCAGCGCAGACAGGTCCGCCTCGTCCACTTTGTTCAGAAAATAGGTCGTGTACTGTTCCTCATCCTCGTTCACCGGGGCGTCATAGTCGATCAGAATGTAAAAAATATTCCCGTCCCGGCCCTCCACGGTGATAAACTGCTTATGAGTGTCCTTGCTGTAAAGCAGATCGCGGGTGAAAAACTCGCTGTCCATGGACAGCGGTTCCCCCTGCTGGGACTGTTGGCCGGTGGCAGGCTGGCCTGTCTGCTGATCCGTCTGCTGGGTGTCCTGGGGAGGCGTGGAATCCTGGTTCCAGTATTCCAGCACCTTGTCGCTGCCGTCCTCCGGCCCGCCGCCAGCAAAGGCGGTGACAGGGAGGACGGAGAAGCACAGCATCAGCGCCAGCACCATAGACAGGATGCGCCGCTTAGACGTTCTCATGGCTGCTGTCCCCCTCCCCCACCGGCGCACCGGGCTGGGCGTTGTGAATGAGCGCGGCAAGCTGGTCCGGGTCCAGGCCCATGCTCCGCACAAGGCCGATGATGTCCAGGTTTTCCAGCTCGGTGCGCTGCTTTGCCAGTTCCTCCTGCCGCGCTTGCAGCTCGGTAATCTTGGCGGCGTTTTTCTCATATTCCGTGTTGATTTTCTTGATTTTCGGGTTCATAAAATTCCCTCCTTTTATGGTTCTGGAAGTCTGCCGTAACAGTAAAAGTGAGCTTGCCAGTAGGATGTATTGAGGTTGGCGTAGGAAATGGGCGATCCACAGTGAATCATCATTCCATTCCCCACATAGATGCCGCAGTGGGTCACGCCGTCCGGGTTGGGCGCGTTATAGGTGTACTTGAAAAATACCAGATCGCCGGGGCGGGCGTTGGCGGGGGAAACCGGGGTACAGACGTTGCAAAGGCCCTGCGCCCCCAGCCGCCCATAATTCCAGCCGGAGTGATTGATAACCCAGGACACAAAGCCAGAGCAATCGAAAGAGGTGGACGGGTTGCTGCCGCCCCAAACATAGGGATAGCCAAGATATTTCTCGGCTTCGGCCAGCATTGCCGCGAAAACCTCATCCTCCAAAGCCTCCGGGGGAACATCGTAGTCCAGATAGTCCTGCCGCTGGGATACGTTGGGGTATTCGCTGGCGGGGAACAGGTCGGGCCGGTTGCCCAGGGTGGCGATATACACGGCGTAAATGTTCATCCCTTCCTCGTCCAGCAGATAGATGGGCAGATGGGACAGGTCAAAGTTGTCCAGCGTCACCGTACAGATGGAGTATTCATATGGTTCATCATCCTCGTCATAGCGGGTCTCCACCGTTACCGTTTCCGTGAGGGTGTACTGACGCTCAAAGAGCATTTCCAGGGTCCCCTGCACCTGTTCCAGCGTCCAGCCGCCCCGGTGGTAGGCGTTGAGCAGGGCCATCAGTACATAGGGGTCATGGCCGATCTCATCCAGGTCATAGCTGTACTCGTCATAATCGTGGGTACTCTCATAGCTATCCAGGTAGCTTTGCAGCTCATTTTCCATCCCGGCGTAAGCCGCCTCCGCGCCCAGCATAGCCTCATCACTGGAGGGGTGGGTGGAGCCGCCCATCACAGACAGAACGCCCTCCGCCAGCATGGAGCAGGAGGACATCCCATTGAGGAAGATGCACACCACCAGAAACAGGCCGATCACAATGAGAAAGCCCTTTTTGTGCCGCCAGATAAAGCCTGCGGTCTTTTTCGTTTCCTCTGCCGCCTTTTTTGCGGCCTTTGCCACGTTCTCCGCAGTTTTGACCGTGGAACCGGCAGACTGCCCCGCACGTTTGGCGGCGGCGTACTGTTTCCTGATGGCTCGTTTCTGCTGCCAACGGGAGACTGGGTTACTGGCAAGCTGGGGATTTTGCCGGATATGCTTTCGATACAGCACATTCACATTGGCCTGTTCCAATTTTCGTTCCGCTTTTGCCGCCTCCCGGTAGGGGCGCAGCTTTTGGGAACGGCAAGAGTGCGCCGCCAGACGCGCCCCGCCCTCGTCGGATTCTTCCAGCCGGTGGGCGCTCTCCACGCCCACGTTATCATGCTCTGTCTCGCTGATCTTCCGATGGACCGTACCCGCCGCCGCATGGACCGGGGCAGCTTGAACGGCGTGGGTCAGCTTGGAGACCGGCGCGGGCTTGTCCACTTCCTCAAACCGCAGGCGGGTCTTGGCCTTGCCAGTGGCGGGGTCCACAGTACGCTGCTTGACCGGCTTTTTCTTCTTCGGCACCTTCTTACGCGCCGCGTCCGCCTGATCCGCCGCTTTGTCCGCACGGCGAATATGTTCCTTCAGCCGGGGGTCTCCACGCTCGGCATCGGTAAATTGGAGACGGGGATTTTTAGGCCGGCTCACCGTTCTGTCCCTTTCAATTTCTTGCCAGGTTTAGGGGTAGAAATAGCAGCATTTTCCACTTTTTTCTGCTCCAACTGTTGGCGAACAGAGGGTTTCTCATGTTTTCCACGACACTGCTCCGCTGCTTCCTTTAATTCATCCACAGCATTTTCCGCCGAATAGATTATGCGGTTCATGTCGGCAAGCACGGAATGGATTGCACGCATTGGGGACAGAACAGCGGTCTCAAACCGCCCTACCTGACCGCCATCCACCTGTTGGGTCTCCCTGCCTATGGCAGTATGTCCGGCGTTTTTCAAATGAGCGCCTGCGCTTCGCAGTTCCTCTCCAATGGTTTCCACTTTTCTAATAGACGCCTGGATGTCCTGCATCGAATCAAAGGTTTTATCCTCCATAGATTTCAGCATGGTTTGAACGCCCAGGGTGGAAATCGCTGTGTCCAAGGCGGTGATACCTAACCGCTTGACATCCTCTAAAGTATTTTTTGTCCAAGAAATGATCTTGTCCTTTACAGTAGCGAGCTGATTGCGGGCCTGCTCCAACTTTTCCTGCACAGCCTGGAGCGCATCAAGCACCTGGTCCTTCATAGATGCCTGCTCCGGGACTTGGGTCTGCTCCAACTGTTTCCTGATCTCCTGCAACTCTGCCAGTACCGAGCTGTACTGCTGTTCCATATTGTCTACACATTCAATCAGCCACAAAAATTCCTCTGCTTCTTCGCCTTTTCCGTTTTCTCTCATTAAACAGAGCATCTGTTGAACCGCTTCATGGTCCTTCAAAAAATCCATATACAAATTACCTCCCACATCTTATCCAGAAATTTCCTGCGGCTTCGTTGTCATAATGCGATACAGCTCGGTATCCTTCGGGAAACGGTCCACAAAGGGTAGAATCACGTTGCCATAGAACAGCAGCCCCTCGCCCTCGCCGGAGTGGGTGACGTAGGAGAGCTGATGGGGGCTGATGTTGAGCTGCTTGGCAAGGATTTTCCGATCTCCCGCCGCCTGATTGAGCATATAGATGAAGTCCGAGTTTTCCAGAATATTGGAGATTTCCGGGCTTGCCAGAAGGTCTTTGCTGTTCTGCGTGATGCCGGTGGGAATCCCGCCCCATTTTCTGAACCGTTTCCAAATCTCCACGCTCCAACTCGCCAGCTCGCCTTTCAGCAGAAGGTGGAACTCATCCACATAGTAGCGGGTGGTCTTGCCCGCCGCCCGGTTGACGGTGACGCGGTTCCACACCTGATCTTGAATGACCAGCATCCCCAACTGCTTCAACTGCTTGCCCAGCTCCTTAATGTCATAGCAGACGATGCGGTTGTCAATGTCCACATTGGTACGGTGGTTGAACACGTTCAGACTGCCGGTAACGTAGATTTCCAGCGCCGTGGCGATGAATTGGGCCTCCTTTTCCTCCTGCGCCCGGAGAGCATCGTACAAATCCTCCAGGATGGGCATATTCTCCGGCCTGGGGTCGGTGAGGTACTTCTGATACACCAGCCGCACACAGCGGTCAATCACTGTTTTCTCCACCGGCTGGAGGCCGTCTTTACTGCCCACAACAATGTCGCAGAAGGACAGCAGGAAATCCACCTTCAAGGACAGCGGGCTTTCATCATCCGAATAGTCCAGGTTGAGGTCCATAGGGTTGACATACTGCTTGCTGGTGGGGGAAATCTTTATCACCTGTCCGTCCAGCCGCTGGACAAGGGGGTAATACTCGGCCTCCGGGTCTGCAATCAGAATGTCATCGTCCGTGACGAGGAACACATTCAAAATCTCCCGCTTGGCGGAGAAGGATTTGCCGCTGCCGGGAGTACCAAGAATCAGTCCATTGGGATTTTTAAGAGCCTTTCTGTCCACCATGATAAGGTTGTTGGAGAGGGCGTTCAGGCCGCAGTAGAGGGCTTCTTTTCCGGTCTGGAAAAGTTCATAAGGTAGGCACGACCGCGCCATATCCGCTTGCGCGGACGGTCTCGGTCGAACCCCCTCCAAGAACCGGACGTACACCTCTCGATGTATCCGGCTCGCCCTTTGTCTATCATCAGGAATCCATAATTTGATGTTGCAGCTTATCAAAACATTCGGGGCAGAGCGCGATAGATTTCCTGCGCATTTTCAACATCAGCCTTTCAACTTCTGTGTCGCCCGTCAAGTCTTTGAGCCGCTTAACATGGTGCATTCGAATTTCTTCGGTTTTCGCTGAACACAACTCGCATTTTCCAGCCTTCAGCCTATGGGCCAGCCCGTTTTTCCGTTCGTATTTACGAAACTGCGGTAGAATATCGAGAATGGCTGACCCAGCGTCTGAGGACTTTTTTCGCTCAAAACCATCGTGATAGAATTCACACCGTTTTCTTCCGGCTTTCGTATCATAATACGCGCCAAAAACGCCATCTTTCTTGTACTTCTTCCTGATTTTGTTGACGGTGGCATTGAACTTTGCAGCAAAGGTCTTGAGCATACTGCCTTCCATGATATAGCAGAATTTATTGAGCACAGTCACGTTTTCCGCAAGGCAGTAGAAGTTGTATAAACCGCGTATTTCTGAGTTGTACTTGCTGATAATTTCCACGTCCGTTCTGTGCATAAGGAACCCGCGGTGTATGGGTTTCCATCGCTCCTGTCCATCCGCGCCTCTTGCGATTTTCATAGCGCGGTATTCCCACAGTTTGCCCTCCCACTTATCGTGGGGAACATATAGTGCAACCTTATAGTTCAGGTGGCGGCGCAGGATACCGTCTTTTCCGCGTTTAGAAGCTTTACAGCGTCTGACTGTGAAATCGTATCCCAGGTAGCGGATCAGTTTGCTGGAATGTGTCACTTTCGTCTTTTCCGTTGACAGGGTGAGTTTTAGCTGTGTGGACAGGAACTGACCAATTTCCGATTTTATCCTTTCCGCGTCCTCTCTGGAGCCAATGACGCCAACTACAAAGTCGTCGGCGTACCGGTTATATTGCAGCCGTTTATATTGTGGGTCGAACTGCGGGAAACTGGGCGTGTCCAACTGGCGATGTTGCGCTTGTTTGAATTCTCTGACTGCGGCTCGATGGTCCTCGGCCACTGAAAGATTTTTCTTTGCTTTGTTGTACTGATGATGGACACGGTTGTATTCCGGGCTGGGCAGTCTGTAGCCCTTACCGGAGTCCCTGTTGAATCTCGTCGTGAACGTTTCCATGAAGCGGTCCAGTTCTGTCAGATAGATGTTGGCCAGGATAGGACTGACCCCGGAGCCTTGCGGTGTTCCGGAGAATGTGCGGTGGTATTCCCACTGCTCCATATATCCCGCTTTCAGAAATTTCCACATCAGGGAGATAAAATGTTCGTCTTGGATACGTCTGCGGAGGATTTCAATCAGAACGTGGTGGTCGAAGCAATCAAAGCAGGCGGTAATGTCGCCCTCAATCACCCAGTTGACGCCCGTAAAGTTAGCCTGAACTTCTTTTAATGCCGTGTGGCAGGAGCGCCCTGGCCTGAATCCATGGGAGTGTTCCGAAAAGGTGGGTTCATAGATTGCTTCCAGCAGCATACGGACAACTTCCTGGACCAGCTTATCGTCTGTAGAGGGAATACCCAGCGGGCGCTTTTTAGACGGGTTACTCTTTTTGGCAATGTAGTGCCGCCGCGCCGGATTCGGCTGGTAGGAGTGGTCTTTCAGCGATGCAATAATGCGGTTGATGCGAGTCATGCTCATGCCGTCCAGCGTCATACCGTCTGCCCCAGAGGTCATACTGCCGGTTGATTTTGCGATGTTCTGGTAGGCCAGCAGATAAAACTCCGGGTTGTACAGGTTTCGGTACAGCCGCTGAAACTTGTAGTTTTCTTGTGTTGCTTTGGATTCCAGACTTTTCAATACATCAATCGGATTTCTCATAGTGCCTCACGCACCTTTCTTCATTTTGTATTGAGAGACAAACTGTTTCCCTTCGCCGTGTGGATGGCTTTCCCATCCTCTGACTACTACGGAAACTCTGTTACCTTGGCGGATTTTCAGAGTCACTTTTCTCATAGCACTCATAGCCGCAAATGGGCGGCGCTCCGCTTTAGAGTAATCCCCGTTTAGCGCTATACAAATAAGCATATGGTGTTGTCGGATGTGGTTTTCGCCGTTTTCCGCTTTCCTGCGGCTTGGTTTGCGGTGAGTATTCCGCACAGCTACACTCAAGAAATAACTGTGCCACCGCACCTGCGAGTTTAGCTCCCATACGCAGAGGGCTTCACTATACCCAACCTCCGGCTGCCATTTAGACAGTGTAGTTTTCATCCTCATACACCATGTTTCATCTCTTCTGCGCGAAAGCCTGTGAAGCTCAGACCTTCCGCACGCTCCGCCATGCTACACTCCCCGTCAGGTTTCCCTTTTCGGATAAGGCGGGAGATGACAGATTGCGGCACTATTTACCGCATAATACTTTTATCTGCTGCTTGCTAAAGGCAGTATTCGTATAGCCCACGAGCACCAGATGGGGTGCTCTTACGGGCGCACCTGGGTGGTAAAGGGGATAAAGATGGCGGTGCTGGAAGTGGTCAGCCCCCGCTGGATTTCCACCTGGTTTTGTCCCAAAGGCAGGCAGCTCATCAGCCCCTCCTCCTGCTGGAAGTCCAGCCTTGCCAGCTGGCAGTTGTACTTCTGCGCGATGCTGGACGCCTGAAACACGTTGTTGCCCAGCTGTCTGGCGGTGTCCGCCGTATTCAGCACCAGAAAGGTCACAAGGAACATCCGCTCGTTGCGGCTCTGTAAATCCTGCAACAGCTTTTTGGCCTCGTTCCCGTAGGTAGCCAGGTCGCTGGGAATGATGTCCATATCGTACCCTGCCCGGACCGCCTTTTTCTGTTCCTCGATCTTGGCCCGGTCCAGGTCGGTGATTTTGCGCTTGACCGTCTTGATGGCCTTTACCTGGTCTAAGGACTGCACATGGAGGCTGACAATCAGGGAGCTTTCCATATCCAGAAAATCCGCCAGCATCCGGTCGTTCAATTCCGGCGCGAGAATCTGCACAAAGCTGACCGCGCCGTACTTTTTCCCCATGCGGAACTGCCTGCCGGTGCGGAACTCAAAGGAAGTGGGGGCGATGAAGTCCTTGGTGGAAAGGCCGGAGGGGGCCAGCCAGTCCCACGAAAAGGAAAAGGGAACCTGTTCGTCCATGTGGAATACGCCATGCAGCTGGGACAGCCGCGCCCGCCCGTCCAGCGGCTCCGCCACTACGCCCAGCCGCTTGAAGTTGTTGAGCAGGTCGGTTTCAATCCGTTCCAGCCGGGGCTTTGCCGCCCGGATGCTGTCCGCGTCAATGCCGAAGGTCAGGTATTTTGTCTTAATCAGGCCGTTGTTCCCCTTTGCCAGCTGGTTTTGCAGCATCTGGGTGTACTCGCCGCGGATGTTGTCAAAATCATCCCCCTGGGGCGGGATGGTGATGGACCGGGCAAAGGTTTCCTGGGACGCGGCCAGGTTGAGGAAGGACAGCTGGAACCGGATGGAGCTGTCAAAGTAGTTGAGGAAATCGCACCAGCCCTCGAAGATGGCGGTCTTATCCTCGTTTTGGGACAGCTGGTAATTGATGTCCTGAAACTGAATGGTCTTGGTATAGTAGCAGTCTGCCACGCGGCAGATGCCGTCCGGCCACATCCGTTCATAGGGGATGCTGTCCTGCGCGGAAATCCCCTTCTGGTCAGTGCGGCTGGCGCGGGAAATGGCGGCTTCGATCTGCTTCCGATCCGCGCGGGAGAGCTTCTTTTTCACCGGCATTGGCCCTTCGCCCTCCGGCGCTCTGCCGTTTGTCCGGTTTTTCTTTGCCGTAAACAATGTCATACACCTCCTTGTCGAGTTTGTCCTGCCGCTCCAATACGGCATAGAAGTTGTTGGTCTGGTAGGGGCGCTGCCGGGGCCGGAGAAAGGATACCCGGATCATGTTGCCGATGATCTTTTCCAGCGGCTGGCCGTTCTTCTCGTACATCGCCAGCAGGAAAAAGGGCAGCATGACAAGCATCATGCACAGGGCGGCGGCGCTGTTCCCGGCTGGCCCCCGAAGCAGAAAGAAAAGCGGTACGCCAATCAGCGCCCCGCTGCCAAAGCAGACTAACTGCCGCTTGGTGAGGTTGAAGGCCACCTTTGTCTTGACCTTCGTTAAGTCTTTGGGTACGGGTACATAAGCCATTTTTGCACACTCCTTTCGTTAGTGGGCCTGGAAGATTGCCTTGGCCATGCTGCCGCTCTTAAAGAGGGTCAGGCAGAGCAGGACCGTATATCCCACACAGGACCAGATGGCGGCAATCGTATCCTCGTCGGTGGCGATGTTCTGCACCAGGACCGCGTAGATTGCCACGCAGACCATAATGAGGAACGCCTGAAAGCCTAACGCCATCAGGGAGCGCAGGTAATTCTGCCCCATGCCGCCCCATTCCCTGCCCATCATAGCGGCCATCGGGACCGGCGCGACCGAGGTGACGAGATATATTTCCAGCATACGGCCATAAATGACGATAAAAATACAGATGGTCAGCGCCCACATGGTAAGGCCGATAAACAGGGACTGGAACCACAGCCCGAACAGCGGCCCCAAATCCATCTCCATGAGCCTTGGCTCCAAATCCGCCATCGCGGAGGAAATGTCGATGGAAGCGTCCGCGCCGATGACGCCGGAAGCCTGGGCCACGATGCCCTGGGCCACATCAAACACGCCCATAACGATATTCCAGGTGTTGGTGACAATGAGGATGGCACAGGCGGTCTTGAAAATCCACTTGAAAAACACAGCGGTTTCAATATCGTGGAAGTTGTTCTTGTCGGTGATGATCTGAATCAGCTCCAGCGTCATCACAAAGGCCAGGATCACGCCTGCTATGGGGAGAATGACCGTTTCCGAAAGGCTTTGGACCATGCTGAAAATACCCGCGTTCCAGCCCTGGGGCGTCTGCCCGATCTGCCCCGATATGTCCGCCACCTGGTTGTTGACCGAATCGAACATACTGGAAAGGTTGCTCATTATGCCGCCCACCAGCATTTCTTTCAGCCAGGTGGTGATTGCATCCAGCAGAAAATCCATACAGTGCTACCTCCTTTCCGCCCCTCCCGCGTTTGCGGGAGGGGCAAAGGTATGGGTGTTTCTGGTGCGGGGATTAGCCGAACAGACCGGAGAGCAGGGGTACAAGCACCATGCCGATGAGGGCAACGCCGCCGCCCGCCATGAGCTGTGTCATACCTAAATAGTTGAAAAATAATCGAAATGATTGTGAAACTTCAAGATTTGATTGTGTTTTGTAGATATTTCTCCGCCACAGGGGATAAACATCATTCCCCTGTATGCGGTTTTTGAAAACATTAGACTAACCTTTTACCGTTAGCCGGTTTCCCTGTTTCATAAAATTAAAATGTATCTCCACTGTTGTGTTGCGTCTGCCTTCTGACAAATCCTCATGGACAACAATCTCTTTAATGAGTAAGTGTAACATCTCCCTGTCAAGCTTCTTAATGTCGGCATACTGCCTAATCAGTGAAAGCCACTTTGAATTGTCCTCCTGTTCCTTTGCCGCCCCGTCAAGACGCTCACGCATCGTATCTGCCTTTTTCTGTAAGGTTTCCTGTTCAGTCTGTGCTTTCTCCATCATGCGGGTAAAATTCGTTTCGTTAATCCTGCCCGCCACCCAGTCCTCATAAAGTTTGGAAATCAGCGAATCCAGTTCGGAAAGTCTGCGCTCACTCTCGGAAAGCTTTGCTTTTATGCGCCTGCTTTCTTCCTCGCTGTCACACTGGCAGCTTTTCCGTAACTCCTCCATGACTTTTGTTTCGTCTGCAAGGGCAAGTGCCGCACACGAGCGTATCTGCTCCAAAACAATCTGATACAGCGTGTCAAGCTCCAACCGGTGCTGGCTGCAATGCGCCACACCGTAACGGTTATACTTTGCACAGGTCAGTATCCTTGTTTTTGCCTTCGCATTTGCCACACGCTGGTTCATGGTGCTGCCGCATTCCCCGCATTTGACAAGTCCTGCAAATATCCCGTAGTTGCCCCATGCGTCCGGTCTTTTGCGCATCTTCACTTTTTCCTGCACAAGATTGTAAGTGTCCATATCCACAAGCGGCTCATGCACGTTCTCCACCTGAATCCATTCCTCCGGCTTTTTATCCCCAATCCAGCCGACCTTAAAACGATAGTCCGCCTTCTGTGACGCTATCGTTCCGATATAAACAGGATTGGCGAGTATCTGCTTGATTGTAGAGAAATCCCACATATAAATGCCTTTTTCGCCGTATTCCTTTTCCCATTTGGTCACATGGTTACGCAAGCCTTTCTTTCTGTTCCACCAGCAGGGGGCGGGGATTTTCTCGTCCTCCAGTCTGCGCCTGATCCAGTTCGTTCCATGCCCTTCAGCCGCCCATCCGAATATCTTCTGCACAATCCAAGCGGTGTCTTTGTCCGGTATCAGGAAGTTTTTGTCCTCCGGTGACTTCATGTAGCCAAACGGTGCGATGCATCCTGTGAATTTTCCCTTTTTCGCCTTGATGACATAAGAGGAATGTACCTTTTTTCCGATGTCCTTTGAATAAATCTCGTTAAAAACACTGCGGAATGCGATAAGGTCATCATCTTTCCCCGTATCCACGCCGTCTGTGACGCCTATGTAGCGGATATGGTGTTTTGGGAAAAATTCGTCCCTCAACTGCCCTGAATGTGTGCTGTTTCGGGTAAGCCTTGACATATCCTTTGTCACTACAATGTCAATCTTGCCTTGTTTGCAATCGGCTAACATTCTTTGAAAGTCTGGTCTGTCCATGTATAAGCCGGAATATCCGTCATCAGCGTATACACCCGCAACGGTAAAACCATGCTCCTGACACCACGCTTCCAGCATATCACGCTGGTTGTGTATGCTTGCGCTTTCCCCGTCAAGGTTATCGTCCTTTGAGAGCCTGCAATATATGGCAACCCGTAAATTGCCGTGAAGCTGTTGTAATGCTGCGAAATTAGAATCCATCATGCTGTCCTCCGTTTTCCGCAAAACCAACAGTTGTACCGCCAACATTTGCTTCACTGTCTTTAGTATAATCGATATATTGTGTTTTGTCAATATTGTATGTTGTTTTGTCAATATCAGTATTTTGTGTATCTGCCCCATTGATACGGTACTGTCTTTGTATCAGCTTCATAAATGCCTGCTGTCCGCTCTGTTTGCCGTCAAAAACCGCTTTTACTGTAATATTCGCTTTTGCACTGGTGCAATTACCTGTCACATTATTCATAATTTTAATCCTTTCCATTTTCCGTAATTGCCCTGACGCTGTGTAAGGAAATGGACTTATTGGCATTGCCATATCCACAAGTTTCTGAAAAAATGCCATAAAAAAACAAAGAAACAAATCTGAATCGTCAGTTATTTCCTTGCTTTATGGCTACAATATTAAATTTTTGTTCTGCCTTACTCTGTCTGAAGCTATGCAGGCTGTTCTGCTTTTTTACACCAAAACCTAAATTTTCTGCAATTTCTTCAACTATGTGTTTTATTTGGTTTTAACAAGTAACGTACTGATTATGCCGACAACAACATATTTCAGATAATATTTCCATAAATTTAATCACAAACATAGGTGAGTATGTGACTTTTTCATGTTCGTAATCGTATCTTATTATAGTAAAATTTGATTTTACTTTTTCTAAATTAGTTTCAAAATCACCATCCATTTTCTCTTTAATTTGAATTTTAATACCATCACCACATTTATCATACAGTTCCTTTAAATCATGTATTGCCATATCTAACTGATTCTTAGTTTTCGTCTGGATATTATCTTTTTCAAAATAAACTAAATATTTCAAGTACAATTCACACGCCAAGCATGCATTTAATTCTGTTGGTATCAATTTATTCGACTTCTTTAGTATTTCAACTGCATCTCTAAATTGATTTGATTTCATAATCGTTAATTTCTATATCCATCCATACATTCTCCTATCTTACTGCTGTACATAAATATTTTTGGCGTTAGCTAAAAATAAAGCAACCATATATGCCATGAATAGCCTAACCAAACTTAAATTATTGTTTAGCTGTATATTCCAACACTATTACTTTACACCGTTTGAAGCCCTGCAAGCCGTTCTACCTCTGCTACGCTGAGTTCGGAACATTCTGCAATCTCCTCAATTGTCAACTTTCCCATTTTAATCATTCTAAGTGCCGTTCTCTTTTTTGTTTCATTTTCAGCTTCATTTTTTAATCTTCTTGCACTTGTTTCAATCAATGCTCCGCTCATCATATCACCTACGCCTTTCTGCACATTCTCATATTTCTGTGCAATCTCTTTAATCACATCACCGGAAAGCTCTATGATTGTGCGTTTGTCAAACGCCCCGATCACTCCCTGCTGTTCCAGTCCGTCAAGCCTTTCCAAGATAACCTGATACTCTGCTTTCAGTTTTTCCAGTTTCTGCTCGTTACTATTATACTCCGGAAAGCTGTTCTCATGTGAAAAAATGTAAAACGGGATTAACATCAGCAGACGTTTTTCAAAAATATCGTCAAGTGAATATTTCTGTACTTTCATAATCGGTATGTCATACTGAACCGTTCCACCCGGCGTAATAATCACATACTTCATTTTGTCCGGTGTCTTTTTGTAAGTACGGAGATACAGAACCGCCGTATTGGGAAATGTCACTGTCAGCGTTTCCTTTGTGACCTCACCCTCGTCAAGTGCTATCTGCGCGTCATACTCAAAGAGCCTTATGGTGATTCTTCCGTCCGGCAGGCTGCTTTCACACTCAACATGGTATTTCTTTGGTATCTTCCCGTAAACCGTAAAATTTGTATCCGTAATCCGTTCCTTGTCCGCTTCGTCCTGCTGGTCTAAAAAATGTTCATTGGGGAAAAATCGGATTTCTTCGTCCCCTGTATATGTTTCGCCGAAAATTTCATTGATTACGGGGATTATCAGCTTCCGGCAGTCATTGAGGATTGTCCGGAATGCCCCATCATATATATTTGCCATATTTTAATTCCTTCCTTTTTGTGTCTTTATCATATCATTTTTTTACCTCAAATTCAAGAATTTCACGCTGTTTGTTTCATCTTCTTAAAATGCCCGAAGTATTCACCATGTTCTTCCTGCCTTTGTCTGTCCGGTAATTTTTCCCTGAAAAAGCAACAGGAACACACCTCTCCATGATACGGTCATAGATGCGCCCATGTTCCAAATCTGCCGGATTGCGCAGTTCTTCCAGTGACAGGTTTGTTGTAATGATAAACGGTTTCCCGCTTTTGCAGCGTTCATCAATCACAAGATAAACCGTTTCCAGCACATAGGGAGTGTCACGTTCCACGCCTAAATCGTCAATGATAAGAAGCCTGTACTGGTTCAGGCTTTTCAGATACTCATTCCTTTCGCCGCTGTACAGCCCTCCGAGTGCATTTAACAGTTTCGGGAAACTTGTCATCAGCACAGGGATATTCTTCTCCATGAGCGCATTTGCAATACAGCCTGCAAGGAATGTCTTTCCCGTTCCCACGTCACCCCAAAACAATAACCCCTGTCCGTTTTTCTGAAATTCTGCAAAATGCCCAACATAACGGTACGCATATCCGGCGCAAGGGTGCGCCTCGTCACAGTTTGCAAACGTATACCCAAAAAATGTTCTGTCCTGCAGACCTGCGCTTTTCAGCCTGAAAATGCCCTCCATCAGCTCCTTGTTTTTTCGTTTCTGTTCTTCTTTCTCCAATTCCTCCGATCTGCATCTGCATAAACAGGACGGTTTCATGGTGCGCCCCATCAGCTTTACGACCGTCTGCTTTTTTGAGCGGCATTTCCCGCACATCAGAAGTCCGGTGTCAGCATCAATATAATCACCACTGTCTGCAATCCCCTCCTGAATAAGTCCGGCAAGCATATCCGTAACCGCTGCCTGCATATCTGTTCCGCTCATAAACTCTCCCCCTCCTTAAAACTGCCATTATAGGAATACCCGTTCCCCGTTTTCTGCTCTTTTTTCATATCCGCCTTTTTCCAGAGTTCCATAGTAGCTAAGTGGTTTTTGTATGTTTTTCCATAAGATGCCATGTATTCCGACAGATGTTCTATCATGGACTGGTAATCTGTCGGATAGTCATCTTTGAGCATTTGCAGTTCCTTATCCGTAAGAATGACATTATCGTATCTGCCATAAAATCTGATTCCTTTATCCTGCCCTGTCTGTGCGTGTGCGTTTTTCTCTCTCTCACTCTCTCTTATATCTAAGTTCTTATCTCTATTCTCTATACTCTTATCTCTAATCTCTGGTGGAAA
>OFGG01001403.1_pt1 | contig 15925 bp, 13 predicted proteins | sample 1521701 | NCBI WGS metagenome assembly OFGG01 (sample SAMEA3504081, study PRJEB24116) | mouse gut metagenome | biome: mouse gut; feature: mouse-associated habitat; material: faeces | place: Denmark | collected 2011
CCTATGACCCTCTGCTTGTAAGGCAGATGCTCTCCCAGCTGAGCTAAGATCCCTTTTGCCACACGGGCTTTTATCGAACCCGCTTTGCTAGTATACTATTTTTTAGTACAACTTGTCAAGCTATTTTTACAAAATTTCTCAAAATTTTGCTGCCATCTGCCATGCCTTCCTTTTTATGGGCAAAACAAAGCCTTTCCGGATGCCACTGCACCCCGGATACCGGAAGGTAACAGTGCTCTAACCCTTCCACCACGCCGTCATCCGCATACTGCGTATAGAGGATACCTTTCCCCGGAAGGTCCACTCCCTGATGGTGGGCACTGTTTACCACAAACCCTTCCCCGTATAAGCCAAACAGTTCGCTGCCGGGCTGGGCCTTAGATCCATGGTGCTGGTCTTTCCCTATATATTCATGAGCTTTTGCCCCGGCAAGATCCTGAAACATATCGCCGCCAAAAAAGATATTGATCAGCTGCATCCCCTTGCACACGCCAAACACCGGCTTTCTCTCCCACACAAAAGCCCGCAGGATTGCAAGCTGTATCCGGTCAAGCACGGGATCAAAGGACCGTGTTCCCCTTGCGATCTGTCCAAAAAGTCTTGGGTCGATGTCACCACCCCCGGGCAAAAGCAGCCCGTCATATTTTGAAATATCAGGCACATGCAATGCGGTCACCGGATATGCCCCCAGCTGCCGCATCGCGTCTTCATAATTTCCCGTTTTTCCGGTTTCTCCGGCAATTAAAATCCTTTTCACGCTTCCCCATCAGGGCGCTTACGCCCAAAACCCGCATTACTTTATCCTATGCCAAAGCACCGAAAAGGTTCCCCTATGACCTTATATAGGATTCCTCGTCCGTAATTTCATCCAGCGGTTTATCAAAGCTGAAATGGATCTCCTTGGGCACAAGGCCGTTTTGGCCAAAGTATAAGCGCATGACGGAATATTTATTCTTAAGCACCGTCTTTTTCTCCAGCTTATTCCACTCCCCGCCGGTTCCGTTAAAGGTAAAAACCGCAAACGGAACACTCTGGTAAAACAAGGTCACCGGAATCTGGGCCAACTCTCCCAAATCCGACTTGGCCGTCAACATCACCCGGTATCCTCCGACCCGGTCCATGTTAAGGGCAAACACAAAATCACTGCCCTTTCCTGAACTTACCCCCTCCAGGTTAATAGTAAGCTCATCTTTTATCTGGTAATAGACAACCTCCTGTTCCTTCAATATGGACCCGGCGCTCTCTCCTACCGTCTCTACTTCCACCTGATTTTTATTCATCCGCCGGAAAGCATGGGTTCCCATCAAAAACCGGCATATGTTCCCCGCATTTCTTTGCAGCTCACCCACCGTAAGACTCCCCTCTTTCAGGCAGTCAAGAGTATTGTCCTGGTTTTCATCCCCGTCAGACTGCTGGCATACCATATATACATCGTTCTGCGCCCTTGCCATAGCTCCAAAATTGGTCTTATCCGCTGCCTTTCCTTCCTCATTGATCATAGCCCACCAGTCCGTCATCACGAACCCGTCAAACTTCCATTCTCCCCGCAGGATCGTGGTATTCAAGTCATAGCTCCCGGCAGTCCACAGGCCGTTTACCGCACCATAGGTGGTCATGATGCTGTCCCCATTCCCTTCCTTCACCGCAATCTCAAACCCTTTTAAGTAAATCTCCCGAAGCGCCCTTTCCGATACCACCGAATCTATGGTATGGCGGCCTGTTTCCTGATTGTTGGCGCAAAAGTGTTTGATCGTGCCGGTAACGCCGGCCTGATGCAGCGCGCGCAGTTGTACCGCCGCCATCTTCCCTGTCAAAAGCGGGTCCTCTGAAAAATACTCAAAGTTTCTTCCGTTTAAGGGATGCCTGTGGATGTTCATCCCCGGGCCAAGCAGTGCGTCCACCTTGTTTTTGATCATTTCTATCCCGGTAAAGGCATACAGCTCCCCTACCAGTTCCGTATTAAATGTGCAGGCAAGCAAGGTTCCGTTAGGCAGGCTGAATGCCTTCATCCCACTGTCAAGACGCATACCGGAGGGTCCGTCATCACAGCACCCGCAGGGAATCCCGTAGCCCTTTAAGCTTTCCGAAACGCCCCCGAAAGCCGCTGCCGTTCCCGGCGTCACCTTGGGGCTTCCCATTCCCTCGCCCCGGATGATACAAGCCAGATCCTCCTTACTCAGCTGAGCAATAAAGGTTTCCATGGATACCTTACCTTCTGCCACATCCAAAAGCTTATAGCCCTGATCTCCGGTGATCTCATGCTCTGCCGGCAGATTGCGGAGCCTTCTTACCGCCGGAGCCTCCTTCCTTAACGGCACCGGTTCCAGCACCATGGAAAAACCACCCTCTTGATCTTTTTGGGGCTTCATCCGTCGGAAGGCACGGACCGGTGCAAGGGCCTGCGTGCAGGTTTCCAGCACCTGCACATGATCTATGCCAAAAAATCCGGCTTCCTTCACATCCCGCACACTGTTCCCCACAAACACCCTGTACTCCCCCGCTTCCAGCACATAAGCGGAAGGGGTTCCAAGAATCCCAGTTTCATCATAGGATGCAAACACATAAAAGGGAACCTCAAACGAAAGCTCCTGGCTTCCGCCTGCTGCTAACTCTTTGGTCTTGGCAAATCCCACCAGTACCTTTTCCGGTTTCCCAAGCTTTCCCTGAGGTGCGCCAACATACACCTGCACCACCTCTTTGCCCGCATAGGATCCGGTGTTTTTCACTACAGCTTTAATCCTTATCCTGCCCTGAACCGCATCAAATTCTTCCGTCTGTATCTCAAAAGACGTATAAGAAAGCCCGTACCCGAAAGGATAACGCACTTTATCCTTAGCTGCCGTCTCAAAATAACGGTAGCCCACGTAAATATCTTCCACGTAAAAATCCACATCCCGGCTGCCAAAATTGGCATCGGAAGGATAATCCTCCACCCGGCCCGCAATGGTATCAGCCAGCTTTCCGCAGGGAGATACATACCCCAAAAGCACGTCAAGGGTGCCAAGGCCGCCTGCCATTCCTCCCTGCCATGCATACAGCACGGCATCCGGATCATATCGGTCCACAAAGCCCATATCCATAATGTTGCCCACGTTAAGGATCACCACCATCTTGGAAAAAGCCTCCCGGACCTTGCCCAGCATATCCTCCTCTTCCCCGGTAAGGAGATAAGAGCCCGGCCTGTTAAAATTATCCTGATCTTCGCCTGCCGTCCGTCCGATGATCACAAGCGCATAATCGGATTCTCTTGCCGCCGCATTTACCAGCTCATGGGATAAAGGCATTTCCTTCTGGCACCAGGGCTCATTCCCCCAGCCGATCCCCTCATCAAAGGGATTTTGCTTTTCCCATTCCCGGTAGGTGCAAAGCAGCTCCTGATTGACCTCAACATGACCTTCTTCCAAAAGCGCATCCAGGATTCCCGTGACCTTGTCCACATTGACCATCCCGCCCGATCCGGTTCCGCTCTTGTAATAATGAGTCTGGATCCTGCCAAACACCGCCACCTTTGCGCCCTTTGGCAAAGGGAGCACCTGCCCTTCGTTTTTCAGCAAAACCTGTCCTTCCGCAATGGTGCGCCTTGCCGTCTCGTAATACCTGTCAAAATCCAATACCATCTTTTCCATTTCTTACCCCTTCCTGGCATCCTCATTAAAGATCTAACGTTAACGCCGCAAAAAAATCCGTCTGTTCCATCTTTTCCGACCGGTAGCGCATCAAAAAGCCTTTCATCTCCGGATACCGTTCTCCCATATCCGATAAGATCCTGTCATAATTTTCTTCCGTCACGCAGCCTGCCCCTGTAAAAGCCTCATAATATTCCTGCTCACTTCCATGTTCAAAGAACACCACTTCCCAGGCCGCCTGGGAATCGCATCCTTTCGTGTGTTCCCTGAGGTATCCTTCCAACTCCTGCCGGAAGTTTTCTGAAAGCCCCACCGGATTTATCAGCCTAAGAAGACAAAGCCTTGCCTTCTCCCTCCGCCTTTCTGCCAGATACAGATCCATATTGGACATGATATCCTCTTCCCCGCAGTAGACCATCTTGCTGTAGCCGTCCTCATCCGGCTGTTCCAAAAATGTATGTACCTTTGCATCGTATGCACAAAGCCACTGCCCGCTTCCCACATCCCCCGGCGCAAATAAATATTCCGTCTCCAGCTTCATCGGCACACTGCCAAGGAGCATCCCGCACTGGCGGTCCCTTGCCGTCTCCCCTTCCAGCGGAAAAATACCGGATAAAGCCTGACAGTCTTTAAAAACCCCTTTTCCCATGGAAAGGTTCCTTCTGGGCATCCACACAAAAGTAAGGCCGCTGCAGTAAGCAAAGGCCCAGTCTCCAATCTCCAAAAGCCCTTTGGGAAGGCGGATTTCCTTTAGCTGTTTCCTGCTTAAAAAAGCCTTCCTGTCAATCCTGGTAACCGGAACCTTCCCGATTTCATCGGGAACCGCCACCCTGCTTGCGTTTACCTTACAGCCAGTAACCGTGATCCCGTCCTCACCTTCCAGATAGGTAAGCTTACCTCCTTCAATTTCCCATTCCTTTTCCTTTAACATCTTAAACCTCTAAATTTAACGCTTTAATTTCCCCAAGCAGGCTGTTTTGCCGCTCGGAAAGCATCAGATCCTTACTGTGGCGCTCATATGCCGGGCATCCAAACTGCCCGATAAACCTGGCGCTGTCATTATTTACCGTAAGCTCCGTTACCAAAATCAGCATTTCATTCCCTTCCGGAAAAGCCTGCTCCGCAAAATAGAACAGATTTTCCAGCCGCCTTCCGGTATGGGAAGTTTTTTCTTTCAGCGCCCCCGCCTGCCTGTCAAAGGCTTCTTTCAAAAACCCAAACCCAAGTTCTCCTTCCGCTCCCCCTTCCAGCATAAGCCGCTTTTTCTGCTCCTCCAAAAAGCGGATGACCCGTCTGCCCTTACGCCTGTCCTCATCCGATAAGCTGCCTGCCATCCTTGCCGTTTCCAGGGCCTTGGTGCGCCCGCTAATCTGTTGCTCCAGCATTTGCCCCAGCGAAAGCACGTTTTCTCCATCTTTGCCATGAGACCTATCCAAAGCGGCTTTTAATGCCTTTAAATTCCGCAAAAGATCCACCAGATAGTCGCTGGTCTCCATGTCCTCCCTAATCTCGCTTGCTACCTTATCGATGAGCATCCCAAGAAGGGAAAGGCGCTCGTCAAAAGGCGCATTTCCGGCTCTTTCCGCCACATGCTCCCCTGCCGTTCCCATAAGGATCTCTTCCGTCTGGTATTCCTTTTTATACTTATTAAACAAATCGTAATAAGCCGTAAATTCCTTGACGATCCTCTGGTTATGCAGATATTGTTCCACCAGTGACTCATCCACCTTCATTTTTTCTTCCTCATAAAGAGAAAGGATCTCGGACAGATCTTCCCATCCCCTTGCGGTGACATAGCTCCTTCCGTTTACCGTGGTCTCGATCTTGTAAAAATAATCTTTTTTCAGCTCCAGGAAATTTAACACCGCCCCATGGATGCCTTTATGCTGGGCATACTCCTTCCATGCCGCATAATCCGCCTCCACCTCAAGCAGTTTCAAACGATCCATGGTCACCACGTCAAACTCCCGGACCGACTTATTATATTCCGGTGGGTTCCCTGCGGTCACGATCACCCACCCTTCCGGCACGGCGTGCCGCCCAAACACTTTATACTGCAAAAACTGCAGCATGGAAGGGGCTAATGTCTCCGACACGCAGTTGATCTCATCCAAAAATAAAATTCCTTCCCTGATACCGCTTTTCTCCATCACCTCATAAATGGATGCAATGATCTCGCTCATGGTATACTCGGAAGTCTCGTACTTCATCCCCTGATATTCCCTGTGGGCGATGAAAGGAAGCCCCAGGGCAGACTGCCTGGTATGGTGGGTCATGGAATAGGAGATCAGCGCAATATGAAGTTCCTGAGCTATCTGCTCCATAATGGCAGTCTTCCCGATTCCCGGCGCCCCCAGCAAAAACACCGGCCGCTGCCGCACCACCGGGATCCGGTATTCACCAAACTCGTCCTTTTTCAGATAAAGACGGACTGTGTTTTCAATATAATCCTTAGCCTGTTTAATGTTCATCTTCTAACTCCTCATAATCCAACAGCACCTTCACCGCCCACGTGGGAACGTCCGGTCCTTCGTCTCCATTATCCAAAAAAACAAACATCACGTCATAGGGCGGCATCTTTTGCGGATAAATACCATAGCCATCCGTAAAATAGATCAAACCCTTTAAATTTTCAAACTCCTGCTTGGCAAGAAGCTCCTCCACATGCTCAAACACCGGCCGGAAATCCGTGGACCCGAACCCGGTCAGTTTTTCATTGGTAAGAAAAGCGTTCAGATCGTCTATACAAGTGATCCTGGTATCCTTATGCACTTCGTGGTCGCACTGGATGATGTGCACGTTCATCTTCTTAAAAAACGTATCCTCACCGCTTAAAATGGCATATGTCTTTTGCAGAAAGGCTTTCACCAGCGCCCCCCGGCAGGAAGCGGAAGTATCAATGGCGATCACAAAATCCCTGATCTTTTTGCTGTCCTTATATTCTAAGGGCTCCACCAGCGGCATATCCCCATACAAAGACAATCCGTAAGTGTAATACACATAATCAAACTCGTCATCGTTGACCTGCATATCTTCATTCATCACCGTAAAGCCTGCCAGCAGATCCTGGTAACGGTACTTATCCTTAACCGCCTGCGCAAGGCTCTGTTCCATACTCTCCGACCTGGTCTTTCCTGCGGAAAAGGACTTTAAATCCGCCCGGACCCTTTCGCTTAACTTTTTCCACTGCGCCGGCGAAACAATAAGCTCTCCGGGAGCTTCCCAGTATCTATGGGAATCCATAAAAAAAAGGAGAGATAATTCCCCGCGCTCCTTTGTGCTTACTCCAAAGTTCTTTAAATACCGGTAAATCTTTTCCGCAGACAAAGCCCCAATGTCCTCCCTGATTACCCGGAGCTTGCGCTCCTTCGCCTCATCGGCGGCCAAAGCGCTTCCCGGAAGCGACAGCTCCATGACTGCCGCTTCCACTGCTATATCCGCCGCAAGGCCCCAGGTTTCCTTATCCAGTTTTTCATATTGAAAGCTGTGGAAAAAGATCAAATGGAACAAAATATGCAGGTACATCCGAAGTGCAAAGGCCGGTTCTTCCTGATATTTTTTCAGCAAAAAAACAGGGTCATAGTAAATCCTGCTCCCGTCTGAGGCAAATCCCCCTATCCCCTCTTTCGGCTCCGGCGTAAGCGCCGACACTGCCACATCCAAAAAGCGTAAATTTACCAGGATCGTGTCTCTGGCATATCCCATGATCTTTTGCGCCAGCCCATTTACTTTTTCCATTTAGTACCCCCTGGTACCGTCCAGTGACTCATCATTGTCAATCCACTCCTGCACCTTGACCATACGGTATTCATCCGCACTGTCCCTGATAAAGACCCTCTCGATCCCCGCGTTGATGATCTGCCGCTTACACATGGAACAGCTGTTGGAATTTGCAATATATTCCCCGGTTTCCGCATCCACCCCTGCAAGGTACATATCGCTCCCGATCATCTTATCCCGGGAGGCGCTGATGATAGCATTGGACTCCGCATGGACGCTGCGGCACAGCTCATACCGCTCCCCCCGGGGGATGCTCAGCTGCTTGCGGATGCAAGTTCCGATATCCGTACAGTTTTTCCTGCCTCTTGGCGCTCCCACATAACCGGTGGAGATCACCTCGTCATTCTTTACGATCACTGCGCCGTACCTGCGTCGAAGGCAGGTGCTCCTCTTGGAAACAGTCTCTGCCAGATCCAGATAATAATTGATTTTGTCCCGTCTTTCCATTTCCTGTAACTCCCCTCAAATCCGCTTGTTTATTCTATCCTTTTCATCTATCGCTATAATAGGATCAGCGAAAGCGTGATCATGGACACCGCAATCTGGATGATTGCAAACCTGAACAGTGTCTGGGTATTGGACCACCCCATATTCTTCCGCACATGGTCGTGCAGCGGCGTCCTTACATTCTTTAAAATATGGACATGGCACACCCGGATCAGCGTAAGCTTCAAAAGCCCAAGCCCTCCGTCTAAAATAAGCACCACCGCCACCGGAACATATAATACCGGGCTTTCGCTTTTTAAAGCTGCGATACTGATGAAAACCCCCATAGCGCGGCTTCCCGCATCCCCCATCATTAAAAGGCTTGGCGTCGCGTTGTACCACAAGTAACCCAAAATGCAGACCGCAAACATCAGGATCAAAACATTAAAATCATCCCCGCTCCCTAACAAATGGTCAATGATATAAAAGGTTGCCAGCGTGATGATCACCAGCGTACCGGAAAGCCCATCCACCCCGTCAGCACAGTTGGTCACATTCACCGATCCCCAGACCAATACCACGATCAAAGCCCCAAACAAAACCGGCGGAATCGTAAGGGGCATCCCCGGAATCGCCAGCCATATGGTATTTGGGTTAAAGGATAAGTAGGTCACCGCAAGGATCACCGCCACCGCAAGGTCCAAAAGCCCTTTTCGAAGCTCCCCCCAGGGGTGTTCCGCTGCGTCATCCAGATAGCCTGTCAACATTTCTACCGTGACTAAGATCAGGTAAATCAGCAGTTCAAGGCTCATTGGGGCAAAAATGAAAGCCGCGCCCACAAACACCAGAATAAAAATAAGGCCCGCCCCCCTTGGCTTTCCCGCCGAAAGCTTTCCGTCATGGGCAAATTCCCTTCCTCCGTCCTTGGGAAGCCTGTCCGCAAACTTTGCAATAAAAAAGCAGGTCAGCCCAAAAGCCGCCAACAGCCCCACGATTGACACGGCGGGAATTGTTTGTTTCATAAAATAGTGAATCACTCTCTTATCTCCTCCTGATCACAGTTTTCCTGCCCCTTTATTATTCTCCTTTACAAGGCATTCTACTCTTTTGCTCCCTCATAAATTCCAAGCGCTTTCTTGGCAAGCATATCCGCCATATCGTTATATTTTTCGTTGGAATGGCCCTTCACCTTTACAAAATGGACCTTCACCTGCCGGATAGCGTCTTCATAAAAGCTCTTATAAGCCTTTGTTCCTTCTTTGTTGGTCTTCCATTCTCCCAAAGGCCACCTCGCTATCCCCTCATAATCATGGTAAATAGCAATCTCCTTGATCCCCCTGTCAATGGCATACTGCATGGCTGCCTCGGCTCCTTTGATCTCCCCGGCTACATTCCGCATCAAAGCCAGATCACTGTCATCAAACTTCCGATAATACTGCTCCTGCCCGTTCCCGGTGAGCACCACCATGCCGTAGGAAAACTCATTGGTTTCCGTGTGAAAACTGCCGTCCACATAAATCTTCAGGCAGCCTTCCCCAAATTTACCTTCAGACTCCCTGCTCCCTTCTTCCCCGCAGGCTGCTTCTCCCCCTAAAAAGGCATATGCTTCCTGCTGCGTTTTAAAGCTTTTATATACTGCGCCGGAATATCCGTCCACACTTTCCTTACATTCCGCCCAGGTCCGGAAAATCCCGGTTTTTAACCCTTTTTTAACTGCATAAAACTTATCTGCCACGAAAAATATACCTTCCCTCTCCACACAATACCCGTGCCGCCATTATACCACTTCTCCACCATAATCACAATGAAAAAAGGTTAACAATCCGCATTCTTTCACCGATATAAATTGTGTAAACCACTTATAGAAACAGGAAACGGATTTCCTACTTGTCAATGGAAGGACGCTCTATAACGGGCAAGGTTACGACTATGATCGGTATGATGACTGGCACACGCAATAATTATGTCAAAAAAATTGTTATCAAAAACAGAGACGGCTCTAACGCCGGTACGATAACAATCACCAAATCCAAACCCAAAAAACAAAAAAAGGTACAATACAATTTTAAATACGTCTCAAATCAGGTCCTGCAAAGCAAGACCTCCGTCAACGCAAAACAGGCCGCCACCACCGCAAAAGGATATGTGGCCCTGCTTCGCCGGAAGCTTTACAGCGGGGATTATGATACCAGGGAGGTACGCCATGCGCTTGTCCATGCGGAAAAGATCGCCCGGGTAGCCAAAAAGAAATGGAAACACCTCCGGGAGGAAGAACTGGGCAAAAAAGGCGGTATCTGTCAGGGTGACCTGGAAGAAAATGATAAGAAAAAAGATCCCTTAGGCCTTGACGAGCTTACAGGCCCTGATCTTTTAAAAATGGGCGAGGATAAAATGAAAGAGCTGATGCAGGAGTTAGAGGCGGAGCTTCAGGAACTGGAGCGGGAATTATCCAGTGGGTCCTTAGGCCAGCTTTCCGATGAACTGATGCCTGTAAGCCACCGGGAAATGGATCCCGAGGATTTAGATCTGCTCAAGAAAAAGCACCGTTCCGAAGAACTGCGCGAGATCATGGAAGCTGACATGAAATACCTGAAAGCACTGTTCAACAGGCTGGCCCGGGAAAAGGAAGAAGGCCCTGGCGGACAGGATTACGGTTCTAACGACTATGCAAGCGGCGTATCCTTAGAGATCGGGGGGCTTGATATCCCGGTGGAAACCGTTGAAGCGCCGGTTTTGATAGAAGGCAGTAATTTTGATGTTATGACTTGATCGATCAGCATATATGATTTATGGCGCAGATTTTACATCTGCGCCACTTTTTCAATTCTCACCCATCCGCGCAAGTTTTGCTGCCTAGGTCACGCCGACCAGGCATTTCAATTCTCACCCATCCGCGCAAGTTTTGCTGCCTGGTCGGCGGCGATACACCCGTCAATGATTTCCTGAATATCGCCATTCATGATCTTATCCAGCTTATAAAGGGTAAGCCCGATACGATGATCGGTCACCCTGCCCTGGGGAAAATTATACGTACGTATCTTTTCGGAACGGTCTCCGGTACCAATCTGGCTCCTTCTAAGCTCCGCTTCCGCATCATGACGCTGCTGCTGCTCAATATCATAAAGCTTTGCTTTCAGCAGAGCAAAAGCCTTTGCCTTATTTTGGAGCTGTGACTTTTCTGTCTGACTGTAAACTACGATGCCCGTAGGATAGTGGGTCAGGCGCACCGCCGAGTCGGTGGTATTGACACACTGTCCGCCGTTTCCGGAAGCACGCATGACATCAATCCGAATGTCCTTATCTTCAATCACAATGTCAATGTCCTCATCCACCTCCGGCATCACCGCCACACTGATGGTAGATGTGTGGATCCGCCCACCGGATTCTGTCTCCGGCACGCGCTGAACGCGGTGGACGCCGCTTTCATATTTCAGTCTGGAATAAGCTCCCTGGCCGGAGATCATAAAGTTTACTTCCTTCATCCCCCCGATTCCGATCTCGTCCACATTCATGGTCTCCACCTTCCAGCGCTGATTCTCCGCATAATGCACATAAAGACGGTACATTTCTGCCGCAAACAAAGCCGCCTCGTCACCGCCGGCGCCGGCACGTATCTCCACGATCACGTTCTTATCGTCATTAGGATCCTTAGGAAGCAGCAGGATCTTTAATTCCTGTTCTAACTCCTCAATGCGTTTCTTGCCTGCATTTAACTCCTCTTTGAGCATTTCGCGCATGTCCTCATCGGACTCCTCATCCAGCATAGCAAGTGAGTCCTCCACATCCTGTCTCGTCTTCTTATATTCCTTATAAGCCTCCACGATGGGGGTCAGGTCACTTTGCTCTTTCATCAGCTTGCGGAACCTGTCCTGGTTATTGGCCACCGTAGGCTCCCCTAACTCCCCCATGATCTCTTCAAAGCGGATCAACAAATCCTCTAGTTTATCAAACACTTCAATCCCTTACCTTTCTTCCTCTTCCTAAAACCTTCCATACACTACCCTGTCAAGTCCGGACAGATCCTTACACACCTTTACATCACGGTAACCGGTTCCCCTCATGGCTTCCGACACCTCCCGGCCCTGGTCATGTCCAATCTCAAAAAAAAGCATCCCTCCGGGATACAGGTATTCCCCTGCCTGTCCAATGATTTCCCGGTAGAAACCAAGCCCGTCCTCACCGCCATCAAGAGCCATAAGCGGGTCATGTTCCCTTACTTCCTCCATCAGGCCCGGAATATCGCCGCTTCGGATATAAGGAGGGTTAGATACAATCATATCAAATTTCCCCTCTATCGCCTCAAAAAGATCGCTCTTTACAAATTCAGCACAAAGTCCTAAACGGGAAGCATTTTCCCGTGCGGTTTCCAAAGCTTCCTCCGATAAGTCGCTGCCCGTGCCCACACAATCATTGGAATACCGCAGAAGGCTTAACAAGATACACCCGGAGCCTGTGCACAGATCCAAGACGCGCATCCCATCATGTAAAAAGAACATCACTTCTTCCACTAAGGTCTCCGTATCCGGCCTTGGTATCAGCACTGCAGGCGAAACTTGAAAACGCAGACCCATAAAGTCCTGATACCCCACAATATGCTGCAAGGGCACATGCCCGCTCCGCTTCCTGATATAATCCATATAGCATTCTTCCTGCCTGGGCGAAACTTCGAAATCCCCGTGTGCAAGCAATGTATTTCTGTCCGTACCGCAGGCTTCTTCTAAAAGAAGCCTTGCATCCAGCAAAGCCTCTTCTATCCCTGCCGCCTTAAGGGTCTCCACTCCCATTCGGTAAATGGCCGCATATTCCATTTTTATCTCTTTTACCCCTCTTTATCACTACTAGAAACGTCTTCTTCTATCCTCGATTCGGTAAGCTCATACCCAAAATGCTCCACCAGATAACCCTTCCAGTCAAACACCGCTTCCACGGACTTGATCGCCACTTCCACCATGCTCTCGTCAGGCTCCTTTGTGGTCAGCCTTTGAAGAAGCATTCCCGGTGCGGAAATGATCTGTACAAAAATATTATCCGATCTGCCCGCTAAGCGGATGATCTCATAAGAGATACCGGCAATCACGGGAATCAGCAAAATCCTTGCCGCTAACTTAAGCGCCGGATTATCAACCCGGATAAAAAAGAACAGGATGATACTCACAAACATTACAAAAAACAAAAAACTGGTACCGCATCTTTTGTGGATGCGGGAACTGCGCATTACATTCCGCACCGTAAGCGGCCTGCCTTTTTCAATACAATTAATACACTTATGTTCCGCTCCATGATATTGATACAACCTGCGGATATCCTTCATCATACTGATGCCCGCCACATACGCAAAGAAGATCAGGATACGGATCACGCCTTCTAAGATCGCAAGAAGCGATGCGTTCCTGACATAGGACGAAAGCAGGGAAGACAAAAAGAACGGCAACAGGATGAAAATCCCCACTGCAAGAGCAATTGAGACCACCATAGTGATCCCCATTAAAATACTTTCCCCTTTTCCCCTTGATATCTTATCAAGGGCCTTGTCAAGCTTGGTTTCCTTTGCTTCCTCATCATCATAAAAAGAAGCGGAATAATTTAGTGTTTTCATCCCGATACGCAAAGAATCAATGAAGTTAAACACACCCCTGATAAAAGGGATCTTCGTGATCCTGCTGCCATGACAGAAACCGTGGAACACATCTACTTCCACTTCAATCTCCCCGTCAGGTTTCCTGACTGCCACCGCATAGTCATCTTTATTACGCATCATAACGCCTTCTAAGACTGCCTGTCCGCCAATCCCGGAAGAACGGCTATATTTTTTCTTTTTCATAGGTTATATAAATTCTTCTTTCTTATAAATAAGGTTGAGATGAAACACCTCAACCTTTCGTGCAAAACTATTTGTTTACCACACCATACTTCCTGTTGAACTTGTCGATACGTCCATCAGCTCTTGCGGCCTTCTGCTGGCCTGTATAGAATGAATGACATTTAGAACAAACTTCAACGTGGATATCCTTTTTGGTTGAACCAGTTACAAATGTATTGCCACAGTTGCAAGTTACGGTTGCCTGATAAAACTCAGGATGGATTCCTTCTTTCATTTTAAACACATGCCCCTTTCTTATGTCTGTTGGAACAACTACGTTTCTCCCGAAACAGCTTTTTAATTGTATCACAGGCTATCCTGCGATGCAAGCCCTTTTTCTGCCAAATCAGCAACAATTTTCATCAAAAATTAAAACCATTTGATTTTTTTGACCGTATTGACAAATTCCTGATTATTTCTGGTCCGCGAGAACATATCCAGGATCTTGTCCACCGCTTCCTCCGGCTTTAAGCCGTTTAATGCCTTACGCATGATATTGATCGCTTCCAGTTCATCCGGTGCCAGCAAAAGGTCTTCCCTTCTGGTGCCTGATTTAGGAATATCAATTGCCGGAAACATCCTCTTTTCGGAAAGCTTGCGGTCAAGGACAAGCTCCATGTTACCGGTTCCCTTAAATTCCTCGTAGACCACATCATCCATTTTACTGCCCGTCTCCACCAGCGCCGTGGCAAGCACAGTCAGAGACCCTCCCTCACGCATATTTCTCGCCGCACCAAAGAACCGCTTTGGCATATGCAGGGCCGCCGGATCAAGACCGCCGGATAATGTACGTCCGCTTGGCGGAACCGTCAGATTGTATGCTCTTGTCAGTCTGGTGATACTGTCAATCAGGATCATTACGTCCTTTTTATGCTCTACCAGACGCTTGCCTCTTTCAATTACCATTTCCGAAACTCTCTTATGATGCTCCGGAAGTTCGTCAAATGTAGAATAAATCACTTCCACATTCGGCCCTTCGATCGCTTCCTTGATATCCGTAACTTCCTCAGGGCGCTCATCAATCAAAAGAATGATCAAATGCACTTCCGGGGAATTACGCTTGATCGACCTTGCCACATCCTTAAGCAAGGTGGTTTTCCCTGCCTTTGGCGGGGATACGATCATACCCCTCTGCCCTTTTCCTACCGGGCTGATCAGATCCATGATCCGCATCGCCACGCTGGCACCGGGCATTTCCAGATGAAGTCTCTCATTCGGAAAGATGGGAGTCATATCTTCAAAATTATATCTCTTAGCCGCTTCCTCCGGCGTGTAGCCGTTGATCGTTTTCACATAAAGGAGCGCCGCAAACTTCTCGCCCTGAGTCCTCACCCTGGTGTTCCCCTCAAGGATATCACCTGTCTTTAACCCAAAACGCCTGATCTGGCTGGGCGCCACATAGACATCGTGGTCACCGGGCAGATAATTTTCACAGCGGATAAAACCAAACCCATCGGGCATGACCTCCAAGATACCGCTGGCAGCAATCCCGCTGTCAAGCTCTGCCAAGGTCCTTTCCTCCTCGCTGCGGGAGTCTTCCGTCTTCCCCTCAGGACGCTCCGGCCTTCCGTCTGTGCGCTCGCTTCTGCCCTCAGGCTTCTCCTTTTGCTGTAAAGATTCCGTCTTTCCTTCCGTATGGTCGTTTTTCTGTTCCGGGCGTTCCCCTCTTCCCTGCGGACGCTCCGGCTTTCTGCCTTCCGGACGGGCATTCTTTTCCATGACCCCTTTCGGCTGGACGTTCTTTCCTTCCGCCTTATCCTTCTCGTCTTCTGACAGCATCAGCTCAACAAGCTCTGCTTTCTTCATTGTTGAAGTTCCCTTCAACCCTCTTGCCTTTGCGATTGCCTTTAAATCGGCAAGCCCTAAAGACTCGTACTTCTCTCTCATAAAATGAAACCATGCCTTTCTATATAAAAAATCAACAAATTATATCCAAAATTTTTCTCTTGGGAAAATGTGCGATCTGTTATTCGAAATGTTTATATAGGGGATTATACACCATAATGATGAAAATAGGAAGTACTTTTTTACGATAATCTCAAAAACATTGCGGCAATACTTCTATTAAATTTGCTGTGGTTTACCATATCAATTTTTAAGAAGTAAAAGCTTGGGAATTTCATTTTAAAATTCCCAAGCTTTTAACTTTACCTATACGCTTATATCAGCTTTCAACTTTTTGACTTCCTCAAGAGAAAGTCCTGAAATATTAACGATTTCCTCTAAAGCATAT
>OFGG01001409.1_pt1 | contig 15846 bp, 17 predicted proteins | sample 1521701 | NCBI WGS metagenome assembly OFGG01 (sample SAMEA3504081, study PRJEB24116) | mouse gut metagenome | biome: mouse gut; feature: mouse-associated habitat; material: faeces | place: Denmark | collected 2011
GTTTCTGCAGTATAAAGTGTTTGGCAGGCATCAGGTGCCGGAGGGCTGGGTTATTGTGACGGCTGGAAATCCTCCGGAATACAACAGATCCGTCCGGGAATTTGACGTGGCCACCATGGACCGCCTGAAGATTATGGAGGTGGAGCCGGATTATGGGGTGTGGAAGGAATATGCTGCAGGAAAGCATATCCACGGTTCCGTTACCGGTTACCTTGACCTGAAAAAAGACCATTTTTACAAGATGGAGATGACGCCCGGAGGATGGGGGTATGTAACGGCCAGGGGTTGGGAGGATTTGTCGGAAATCCTGTTGCTTCATGAAGAGGAACAGCTCCCTGTGGACGAGGCGCTGGTGGGGCAGTATCTTCGGAACGAAGGGATTGTCCGGGAATTTACTGCTTATTATGAGCTGTATCAGAAATACAGAAGGGATTATGGCATCTCTTCCATTCTGGAGGGGGAACCTTCGCCCGGTATCCTGGAAAAGGCCCGGAAGGCCCCGTTTGACGAGAGGATTTCCCTTATGGGAATCCTTCTGGACAGTGTTGAGACACAGATGCAGTCCGTGATGGAACAGGCGGCATTTCTCACGGATTTGAAAAACTGTCTGACGAGTCTGGGAGGCAAGCCGCAGAGAGAGGTGCTGCCCGGCCTGGAGGAAATGATTTTCGGGAGGAGGCAGCTGCTGGAGAGACTGCGGAACGCAAATTCCCTGTCCGACGAAAACCGGAAAAAACACAGCGCCGTCATCGGATTCCTGGAGAAGGGAATCCGGGAGAGCCGGGAATGCGGAAACTGGGAAGGGGTATATTCACATCTGAAACAAATGTATCATGACCGGATCCTGGAGCTGAAAAGGGAAACAGATCTGACAAAGTCCCGGCTGCACGCTTTGTTTGTATTCACGGAGAGGGCTTTCGGCCAGGGAAACGAGATGCTTGTGCTGGTGACGGAACTCACCGGAAATACTTACGGTGCGCGGTTCCTGGCGGCTTTCGGCAGTGATGATTATGCAAAATACAGCGAGGCAATGATGCTGAGCGAACGCAGGAATGAACTGCTGGGACAGATTGAGGCGGAGCTTCTGAAATCTGACTGACCAAAGAGCCGGATGACGGGAAGGAGTGAGGCCCATGGGGGCGGATATGGGAAAGGGTGTGCTGCATTACGAAATCCGGAAGGGGAAAGCGTACATCACAGGATATGAAGGCGCCAGGACAGAACTGGAACTGCCCGGGCAGATAGAAGGATGCCCGGTCAGGGGAATTGCCAGGAAGGCATTTCTGGGACAGAAAGGGATTTACAGTATTTGTGTGCCTGAGGGAACGGAGGAAGTGGGAGACTGGGCTTTTGCGCAGTGCAGCGGCCTTGTGCGGATTTGCTTTCCCGGGAAAAACATCCGCTTCGGAAAATCGGTGTTTCAGGGCTGCCGGGCGCTGCGGCAGATAGTCGTGGGAGACAGAAAGCAGGAGGAGTGTCCGGCCGGGGGCGATGTGTCACAGCTTCTGGCAGCGGCGGTGACAATGATGGATGCCCCCTGGCTGCTGGACCTGCCCGGGGCGGGTGGCGCCGAATGGCTTGCAAAATGGGATGCCAGACTGCGGACCCTGCTGGAAACCCGGGACCGGGAAGGGTACTTTCACCAGGCCGTGTGCGGGGAGGAAGATTTCTGCGGCATGGAGCCGGAAGCCTATGCCAGCGGAAAACGGAAGGAGAAGGTCAGACTGGCTTTGCTGCGCCTGCTGCATCCCCAGGGTCTGGAGCCTTTTTTGCAAAAGGAACTGGAAGAATATCTGCGCAGCCTCACCAGGGGCGGCCGGGCCGGGGAAGAGACCTGGCAGGTGGTGTGGCAGGAGTATGGCGGGGAGAGGGCCTATTATGCCTTGTTCGCCGGCCTGGGCTGCATTACACGCGATAATTTTGATGGCATTCTTGCCGATATGGGAGAGAATTACCCTGAGATGAAGGCCTATTTTCTGAACGCGGGAGAGGCGTGCACCGGGGAAGATGATTTTTTCCGGGAGCTGGAACTGCCGTGAAAAAAAGCCCTGAAAGGGCGAAAACACTTTGAAAACAGTTGGTTTTATGATATACTTTTTATGTGATATCAGACAGGCTGCCGGGCTGCGCGAAGGGAGCCGGAAAGGGATTATCCCGTGCGGATTTCCCTCCACGGATCAGGAAACTGCTGTGGATTCCGGACTCTGACACGGCAGTAGAAGGGAGTGGCACGCAGGACCGGTGCCGGAGAAAGGAGAGGGAGAAAATGAGCATGACATTGTCACAGGCGAAGGAAAAAGTGGAAAAATATGGTCAGGAGCATGTCCTGAAGTATTATGAGGAATTATCCCAGGAAGAAAAGACAAATCTGCTTGCCCAGATCGAGTCTGCCGATATGAGCATTCTGGATTCCTGCAGGCATCAGGAGGATCTGCTGAAAAGAGGGGTGATCACGCCGCTGGCGTCCATGCAGCTTCCTGAGATCGAGGCAAACCGGGAAGCTTTCACCGCGGTGGGAACCGAGGCCATCCGGGCAGGCAGGGTTGGAGCCGTGCTTCTGGCAGGAGGAATGGGAACCCGGCTTGGATCTGATGATCCAAAGGGTGTATATAATGTGGGAATTACCAGGGAACTGTATATTTTTGAGTGCCTGGTACATAATCTTATGGATGTGGTGCGTCAGACGGGAACCTGGCTGCATCTGTTTGTGATGACCAGCGACAAGAATAATGACAAGACTGTCAGTTTTTTGAAGGAACATGCTTATTTTGGGTATAAAGAGGAATATGTGCACTTTTTCATGCAGAAAATGGCGGTAGCCACAGACTATAACGGGAAGATTTACCTGGAGGGCAAGGGAAAGCTGGCCAGTTCTCCCAACGGGAACGGGGGCTGGTTTATCTCCCTGAAGGATGCAGGGCTTCTGGACCTGGTGCACAGAGAGGGAATCCAGTGGCTGAATGTCTTTGCGGTGGACAATGTACTCCAGAGGATTGCGGATCCCTGCTTTATCGGCGCTACCATTCAGAAAAACTGTGTGGTGGGAGCCAAGGTGGTGCGCAAGGTGACGCCGGACGAGAAGGTGGGAGCCGTGTGTCTGGAAGATGGCAGGCCTTCCATTGTGGAATATTACGATATGACGGAAGAACTGATGGAGGCAAAGGACGAAAACGGGGAGCCTTCTTACAATTTCGGGGTAATCCTGAACTATCTGTTCAGTGTGGCGGAGCTGGAAAGAGTGCTGGAACTGAGCCTTCCCCTGCATCTTGTGGAGAAAAAGATTCCTTATCTGGACGAGACTGGCAGTCTGGTGAAGCCGGAGGCGGCCAACGGTTATAAATATGAGAATCTTGTGCTGGACATGATCCACCAGATGGAGAGCTGTCTTCCTTTTGAAGTGGTGCGGGAAAAGGAATTTGCGCCCATTAAAAATAAAACGGGTGTGGATTCCGTGGAAAGCGCCAGGAAGCTTCTTCAGGAGAACGGAGTGGAGCTGTAAAAAGCGGAGGTACAGCAGCCATATAACATTTCGACAGTTTCCTGCAACATAAAAATATTGAGATAAGCGGAAATAATTAGTATTCTGTAACTGTAAAGAAAACATAATACAGTAGTTGGCCCGCTGTGGCCCGGCACAACGGGCGGCGGGCAGAAAAGAGGACGCTATGAAAATTTTGGTGACGGGAGGCGCCGGATTTATCGGCAGCCATACGGTGGTGGAACTGCAGAATGCGGGCTATGAAGTTGTGGTGGTTGACAATTTATGTAATTCCAGTGAAAAATCCCTTCAGCGGGTGGAAGCCATCACCGGCAGAAAAGTTCCTTTTTACAAGGCGGATATCCTGGACCGGGATGCCCTGGAGGATATCTTCACCAGGGAATCCATTGATGCAGTGATACATTTTGCGGGACTGAAGGCGGTGGGCGAGTCCGTACAGAAGCCCTGGGAGTATTATGAGAACAATATTTCCGGTACCCTGACATTGGTGGATGTGATGCGGAAACATGGTGTCAGGAACATTATCTTCTCCTCCAGCGCAACCGTATACGGAAATCCTGCCGTGATTCCCATCACGGAAGACTGCCCCAAAGGACAGTGCACAAATCCTTACGGCTGGACGAAATCCATGCTGGAGCAGATTCTTTCGGATATCCAGAAAGCCGACACGGAGTGGAATGTGATACTGCTTCGCTACTTTAATCCTATCGGTGCGCACAAGAGCGGCACCATGGGGGAGAATCCCAACGGAATTCCCAACAATCTGATGCCCTACATCACCCAGGTGGCAGTGGGCAAGCTTCCCCAGCTGGGCGTATTCGGTGATGATTACGACACGCCGGACGGAACAGGTGTCCGGGATTATATTCACGTGGTGGACCTGGCGCTGGGACATGTGAAGGCGCTGAAAAAGATCCAGGAGAAGGGTGGTCTGCGCATTTATAATCTGGGCACCGGCGTGGGCTACAGTGTGCTGGACCTGGTCAAAAACTTTGAGGAAGCCACAGGGGTGAAAGTGCCCTATGTGATTAAGCCCAGAAGGGAAGGCGATATTGCGGCCTGCTATGCGGATGCAGCCCTGGCAAAGGAAGAGCTGGGATGGGAAGCCCAGTACGGCATCCGGGAGATGTGTGAGGATTCCTGGAGATGGCAGAAGAACAATCCCAATGGATATGAGGACTGAGACAGATCGGGAGAGGGACAGAATCCATATTCTGCGGGACTGAAGCTGACGATACAAAAGAATGACGCAGGGGGTGCATATTTTCATATGCACCCCCTGCGCGCAAGCAGCGGAGAGGGGCCTTCCCCTGCCGGATTACAAGGAAGGATGCCGCCAGATGGGAGCGCGGTAAGCGGGAGAAGGAAAGTTTCTCTCCGGGTTCGGATTCCTGTCAGGAGGGTTCGGGGCCGGACGGCCTTGTTATGCCACATAGGAATACATGAAGATGAAATGGCATACGCTTCCCGCCATGACAAATAAGTGAAATACCTCATGGGAACCGAATTCTTTGTGCCTGGAATTGAAAAGGGGGAGCTTCAGGGCGTAAATAATGCCCCCTGCGGTATAAATCACGCCTCCGGCCAGCAGCCACAGGAATGCCGCGGTGGAAAGGGTATCCAGCAGTTTTCCGAACACTAGGACACATACCCAGCCCATGGCGATGTAAATAATGGAAGAAAACCATTTGGGGCATGTGATCCAGCATGCCTTGATGATCATGCCTGCAGCGGCGATACCCCATACCAGAGTCAGCAGGGTATATCCCAGGTTCCCGCCCAGCACAATGAGACATACCGGGGTATAGGAACCGGCGATCAGCACGAAAATCATCATGTGATCCAGCTTCCGGAAAATCCGCAGGGACTTTCCGCTCAGGTTTACGGAATGGTAAGCGGCGCTGGCTCCGTAAAGCAATATCATGCTTGCCATAAAAATGGCCATGGCGGCAAAATGTTTTCCGTCTGAAGAAACACCGGCCTTTACCAGCAGCGGTACTGCCGCAAACACGGCCAGCATCATGCCTACAAAATGTGTGATGGCGCTTCCGGGCTCTCTTATTGTAATCTGCATATTGACACCTCCTGAAAAATGCATATTTTTGTCTGTGAACTGCTTTTCGGTGATGTACGCTTTCCGCGGCCCGGTCCGGCATTTCCGGCTGCCGGGGACGTACGCTTTCAGCATACATAATCAATATATGGGAGTAATGTAAACTATGTTACGATTACAATAACTTTGTCACATAGTTTTCAAAACCACGTATTACAATAAATATTATACCCGGATTGGGAAAATGTCAACCCTAATCTTCCTCAATTATCTGAATTTCCAAATAATCAAAGTCGATGCTTTCCATAAAGCTGTCCTGGGTAAAGCGTGCCTTGCGGTAACGCTTGAAATCCGAGATGGTTTTGTCCAGCCAGACAGGTTTTCCCAGATCAAACTGATAACAGATTTCATCCAGGGCATGGAACACTTTATGGGTGCGTGTGTCCGTGCCGGCATCTTCTATGCAGGTGTCCTTTAACATACGATTGTCTTTAAAAATTTTTGCCCATAAGCGAAACATGGCCTTCCTCCTGGTTTTTCGTTTTCTTTCCTGCCTCCGGGTACCAGCTGGGGCAGAAAATTTGTATTATTGTGATGGTATTACCCTTCAGGACATCTGTCAATCCCTTTTTCGCCGGCCTGCTTTTGACAGATATTGGGGAACTGGTTTCAAAAAGGCCGCAAAACATTGTTTCCGGATGGCTGTAAAAGCAGTAAACGGGGACAGGGCAGCGCAGGATTGACAATCCCGGAATTCCGTCGCATAATGGATGGCAGTCATTTTGTTTTTACAAGGGAGGACTTATGGATCATACGAATGCACAGACAAGTTACTTTGTGGAGGGAATACAGGGGGCGGGAAAAACCACTTTCGTGCAGCGCCTGGCAGATATGGGGAAAGAGTACCAGGTCTTCCGGGAAGGGGATTTTTCTCCGGTGGAAATGGCATGGTGTGCCTATACCACGGAAAAAGAGTATGGGGAGGTGCTGGAACGATATCCGGCGCTCCGGGAAGAAATCCGGGAAAAAACCGTGGCGGAAGGGGAGCGGAAGATTATCTGTTATACCCGGATACTGACGGATATTCCGGGATTCCACAAGGATCTGGAGCGGTATGAGATTTATAACGGAAATCTGGACAGGGAAGCTTTTGAGCGTGTCATTTTTTCACGCTTCGGGAGATGGAGCGGACAGGGACAGATTTTTGAGTGCTCCATTTTTCAGAATATTGTGGAAAACCAGATGCTGTATCTTATGATGACGGATGCTGAAATCCTGGAATTTTACAGAAATTTAAAGGATATTCTGGCCGGAAAAACATACAGAATTATCTATCTGGACGTGGAGAATATTGCGGAGGGAATTGACATAATCAGAAAGGAACGTTCCGATGAGGAGGGAAGGGAATTGTGGTTTCCCATGATGCTGCAGTACCTGGAGACGTCACCTTTTGGAAAGGCCAATGCCCTGTCCGGACCGGAAGGATTGCTGGAACACCTGAAACGAAGAAGGGAACTGGAACACAGAATTTTGGAGGAAGTTTTCAGGGAACAAAGTATTGTTTTCCCGGCAAAAAAATATACCCGGGAGGATATTGCGGCGCTGCCCGGATTTGCGGCAGGAACGTAAAAAAATCTTGATTTCCGGAAGAAACTGTATTATAATATGTTTTGTACCTGACAGAAGACAAAAGAAGTCTTCTGCAAAAATTTAACAGAAAATTCTTCGGGGTCGGGTGACTCCTGCGAAATCTTGACGGTTTGGCGGGCAGAATTCCCTACTGGCGGTATAGTCCGCGACCCGGGGCAGGAGATTTGCATGGAAGCAGATTTTTGTCACGGCTGATTCGGTGAAAGTCCGGAACCAACAGTAAAGTCTGGATGAAAGAAGAAGTATCTGTCACAGGTTTATTTCAGGCGGCATGTCCTGGCTGCAGCAGGCTGCCCTGGAAGTACATCCTGTGCACAAAGGTATGGAAACCCGCCCCGAATCGTCACGGTTCGGGGCTTTTTCATGCGCAGGCCCGCGCAGAGGAGAATTTTCCAAAACAATCTTTAGAAAAGTGGAGGAAAAGTAAAATGAACGAACTGTTCCAAAATGTGGCGGAGAACGCCATGTATGTCCTGAGCTTCTTTATGATCATCATGCTGGTATTCATCGCGGCGCTGCTGCTGGAGAAGGCCGCCGGGAAAAAGAACGGTGTGACAGGGCCGGTCTTCACCACCAGGAAGCTGGCCATGATCGGCATGTTCTCTGCCATCGCCATGATCCTGCATCTGTTCGACTTCCCGCTGCCCTTCGCCCCCGGCTTCTACAAGCTGGACTTCAGCGAGCTGCCCATTCTGGTGGGAGCCTTCGCCTTCGGCCCGGCGGCAGGGGTGATGATGGAGTTCATCAAGATCCTGCTGAAGCTCTTCATCAAGGGGACTTCCACAGCCTTTGTGGGCGACCTGGCAAACTTCGTCATCGGCTGCAGCTTCATCCTGCCCGCCTCCGCCATCTATGCCTTCCATAAGAGCAGGAAGACGGCGATTGCGGCCTGCGCCGTCGGCACCGCCATCCTCACCGTGTTCGGCACCGCCTTCAACGCCGTCTACCTGCTCCCGGCGTTCTCCAAGCTCTACGGCATGCCTCTGGACAGCCTGCTGGAGATGGGCAGCGCCGTGAACCCCCTGGCGGAGGGAGGCATCATCAGCTTCGTGGTGGCCTGCGTCGCGCCTCTGAACCTGATCAAGGGAGCCGGCGTGTCTCTGGTGACGCTGCTGATCTACAAACCCCTGAGCCCCATCATCAAAGCCGGACAGGATACGGCTGAGATCCGCCGCATTGAGGGAAGGCTGCAGTAAAATTTCTTGCTTTTTTCGGATTTTTAGAGTAAAATGACAGATGGACACAAAAGCACCTGCTCTGTGGGTGCTTTTTCGTGGAATAAAATGCGACAGGCCGATTTCGGGCGGCAGGGGAGAAGTATGCTGGAACTGACCATCAAGATAGAAGCAGGGGATTTATACGACTACATGCTGCGGCATTCCTACAACAGCCCGGCAGGCATCCTGGGCAGCGCTTTCGGCGGGGTTCTGATTCTGTTCGCCCTGGCCACGAAGCAGTGGATCTTCATCGTTCTGGGGCTGGTGATGCTGCTCTATCTGCCATGGACGCTTTTTTTGAGGAGCAGGAGCCAGATTCTCTCCAATGCCGCATTCCAGGAGCCGCTTCACTATACTCTGGACGACGAGGGGCTGACCATCTCCCAGGGGGATGCCCAGGAGAAGATGGCATGGGAATACATGCACAAGGCGGTGTCCACCAGCCGGAGCATCATCCTCTACACCTCGCCCGTCAATGGGACGATCTTCCCCAGGCGCCAGTTGGGAGACCGGCAGGCGGCGGTGATCGAGATGATTTCCACTCATATGCCCCCGGCCAAGGTGAAGATACGCGCCTGAGGCTTTCGGGACAGCAGGGAAGCGGGAGACAGGCCGCGGGACGGCGGAGCACAGAGGGACAGGGCACGGGCTGGAAATAAACTGCAAGGCGGAAGCGGGCGGGCACGATGCCGCACGTCCACGCAGGCCACGGCTTCGGACAGACAGGGAAACGAATGGATATAGACGTAAAAAAGATAATAGAAGAACTTGATACAGATAAGACGGTGGTTCTGGAGTCCCGGTCCGCAGCGGACACAGCCGCGCTGGGGCAGCGTCTGGGAGAGATATGCGCGCCGGGGCAGGTCTATACCCTGACCGGGGACCTGGGGGTGGGCAAGACCGTGTTCACCCAGGGATTCGCCAGAGGCCTGGGCGTGGAAGGCCCGGTGAACAGCCCTACCTTTACGATATTGCAGGTATATGAGGACGGCAGGATGCCATTCTACCATTTCGATGTCTACCGCATCGCGGATGTGGAGGAGATGGAGGAGATCGGCTATGAGGACTGCTTTTACGGGGAGGGAGTCTGCCTCATAGAGTGGGCCAATCTGATAGAGGAGATCCTGCCGGAGGATTCCATACAGGTGACCATAGAAAAGAATCTGGAAAAAGGCTTCGACTACAGACGCATCCATGTGAAAAGATTTTCCAAGTGATTGGATGTGCTGTTAGAGGACATAGCGGGAAGGAAGATATGAAGATATTAGGGATGGACAGTTCCGGCCTGGTGGCCAGCGTAGCCATCGTGGAGGACGACGCGCTGGTGGCGGAATACACCACGAATCATAAGAAGACGCATTCCCAGACCCTCTTGCCCATGCTGGAGGAGCTGCGGGACATGGTGGAGCTGGACATGGACACCATCGATGCCATAGCCATAGCCTCCGGCCCCGGCTCCTTCACGGGGCTGCGCATCGGCTCCGCCACCGCCAAGGGGCTGGGCCTTGCTTTGGGGAAGCCTCTGGTGGAGGTGCCCACCCTGGAGGGGCTGGCATGGAACCTCTGGGGGACGGACAGGCTGGTCTGCCCTCTGATGGATGCCAGGCGGAACCAGGTATACGCCGCGGCCTGCGAATTCCTGCCGGAGGGGGAGGGCTTCGCGCTGCACACGGTCATTCCCCAGACTCCGATCGACATAGAAGAGCTGCTGGAGAAGCTCACCGCCCTGGGCAGGCCCGTGACTTTCCTGGGGGACGGGGTCCCCGTCTACAGGGAAGCCGTCCGGGCGCACTGCGGCGTGCCCTACGCGCTGGCACCGGCAGGCAGCAACAGGCAGCGGGCGGCCTCCATAGCGGCGCTGGGAGCAGTGTATTTCAGGCAGGGAAGGATCGTGCCCGCCGCGGCGCACAGCCCCGTATATCTGCGCAAAAGCCAGGCGGAGCAGGAGGCGGGGCGCAGACAGCAGTCATAAATCCTGGATTCATGCCGATATATACTCCAGACCGCCAGGATTTACAGTGGAGTCTTCGGGAAAGTATTTGGCTGGCGGTCTGCAGTCGGGTTGCACTGCAAATTTATACTGCTTAACGATTTCACTTGCCGTGAAACCAGACTGCATAACGCTGACTGGTTCATTCGCATGATTACATTAGGCAGCATTCAGCGTTATGCAGTATAACCGGTGTGCAGTATAGATAGTGGAGTGTTTATGCAGATTGAGATAAGAGAATTGCGGGAGGCGGACATCCAGGCCCTGGCGGACATCGAGGCACAGACCTTTTCCATGCCCTGGTCGGCCCGGTCCTTCCGGACCCTCCTGGAGAATCCTTACTGCTTTTATTTCGTGGCGCTTGTTGACGGACTCATCGTGGGTGGCGCAGGGTATACCGAGCTGTGCGGGGAGGCCAACATAGACAATGTGGTGGTGGCCCAAAGCTACAGGGCCCAAGGTATCGGACAGGCGCTGCTGCAGGCGCTGATCGCCCACGGAGAGGCGAGGCGGATTGCGGCCTTCACCCTGGAGGTGCGGGTGAGCAATGCGGCGGCCATCCATATGTATGAAAAATTCGGTTTTTCATCGGAAGGAATCCGTCCCGGCTTCTATGAAAGACCCAGAGAAGATGCCGTGATCATGTGGCGACGGCAGGACAAAATCTGACAAAATGACAGCAATTACCACACGCATTTATGTATATTTTTAGTATAATGGTTACAGGTCGGCCAGACAGCCACAGGTGGAACGAAAAAATGTGGTATTCGGCGGATCTGGCAGCGGTTATCGGCAGGTTCATGCGAAGGGAGAAGAGAGTATGCGTAAATACGTGGACGGACAGGATAAAGTGCTGATGAAGGTGGTCTGCAACAAATGCGGCAGGCCTCTGAAGGTGGAGAACGGATATCTGAGGGAATTCTGCTTTGCCGGGGACGCCGTGTTCGGGTATTTCAGCCGCAGGGATGGCGTGGCGCAGCATTTCGATCTGTGCGAGGACTGCTACGAGGAATGGACGGCCCGGTTCGCGGTGCCGCCGGAGGAGTCCGAAGCGCTGGAGCTTTTGTAAGGATACCGGGAGCCTGGAAGGGGCACATAGCTTCCGCAAGCGGGCGCCGGAAAAGAAGAAATTCAGAAAAGAAGGGACCAAGATGCTGGATGTAAGTCTGCTGGGAACAGGAGGGATGATGCCATTGCCCTACAGATGGCTCACCTCCCTGATGCTCCGGTACAATGGAAAAAGCATACTGATTGACTGTGGGGAGGGCACGCAGATTGCCATGCGGGAGAAGGGCTGGAGCCCTAATCCCATCGATGTGATATGCTTTACGCATTACCACGCCGACCATATCAGCGGGCTGCCGGGCATGCTCCTGACCATGGGTAACGCGGAGCGCAAGGAGCCGCTCCTGCTCATAGGCCCCAAAGGATTGACCAGAACGGTCAATGCCCTGCGCACCATTGCGCCGGAACTCCCCTTTGAAGTGCGGCTGCAGGAAATCACCGAGGAGGAGCAGGAATTCCCCTTCGAGGGCTTCCGGCTGAAGGCCTTTAAAGTGAACCACAGCGTATTATGCTATGGATATACCATGACGGTGGATAGGATCGGACGCTTCGACAGGGAACGGGCCCTGGAGCAGGGGATTCCCATGAAGCTCTGGAGCAGACTGCAGAAGGGCGAGGTTATAGAACAGGACGGGAGAACCTATACGCCGGACATGGTGCTGGGGGCTCCCCGCAGGGGCCTGAAGGTGACCTACTGTACGGACACCAGGCCGGTGGAGGCCATCGCCCGGAACGGTGCCGGATCCGACCTGATGATTCTGGAGGGGATGTACGGCGAGCCGGAGAAGCTGGCCAAGGCCAGGGAGAACAGGCATATGACCATGTACGAGGCCGCCAGGATAGCGAGGGCGGCGGAGGTCCCGGAGCTGTGGCTCACCCATTACAGCCCCTCCCTGACCCATCCGGAGGACTATCTCAAGGACGTGAGGAAGATTTTCCAGAATACGGTGGCGGCCAGGGACGGCAGGACTGTGGAGCTGAACTTTGACGAGGAGTAAGGAAAAGAAAAGTCCGCATGGCGGAGGGGAGGCAGGCATGAAGAAAAACACCTCAAAAAACACGACAAAAGTAGCGATCATCTTTCTGGTGCTGATAGTGGCAGTGGTGGCCTATTTCGCCTATCTTTCGAATAAAAGCCGAGAGGTGGAGGACGAGGCGGCAATGACGGCGGTTAAGCTTGTGCTGAGCCGCGACCTGGAGAACAACTATCCCCCTACGGTCAAGGAAGTGATGAAGTATTACGCGGACATCCAGAAATGCCTCTATTCCCAGGAATGCGTGGACGAGGAGGCAGAGCAGCTGGGCATGAAGGCCAGGGCCCTTTTCGATGACGAGCTGCTGGCGGCAAACGATGTGAGCAATCACCTGCTGGCCCTCAAATCCGAAATCACCTCCTTCCAGGAGGACAGCAGACAGATTACCGCGGCTTCCGTGGCCTCCAGCGCCAATGTGGATACCTTTACAGAGGACGGATACGAGTTCGCCAGGATTCACTGCATCTATACCGTCCTGGACGGCGGCCAGAGCAATCTGGTGGACATGGTCTATCTGCTGCGCAGGGACGGGAACAGGCGGTGGAAGATTTACGGCTGGGACCTGGCGCAGAATGTGAACCCGACGGACTGACAGCGACAGACTGCCGGAGTCAAGCTACAGAAAGCGCCGCCGGGGGCGGGGATTGCAGCCCCTGTGCGGCAGAATGAGGGAGAAAATTGGAACAGGTTCATGAGGGGGATGTCCTGGTGCTTGCCATCGAGACATCCTGTGACGAGACAGCGGCTTCCGTGGTGAAAAACGGCAGGGAGGTGCTGTCGAATGTTATTTTCACACAGATTGCGCTCCATGCGCAGTACGGCGGCGTGGTGCCGGAGATTGCCTCCAGGAAGCATATCGAGAAAATCAACCAGGTCATAGAGGAGGCCCTTGCCCAGGCTGGCGCAACATTGGAAGACATAGATGTCGTCGCTGTCACCTACGGCCCCGGGCTGGTGGGGGCGCTGCTGGTGGGCGTATCGGCGGCAAAGGCCATCAGTTTCGCCGCGGGGATTCCGTTGATTGGCGTCCACCATATCAGCGGCCATATCAGCGCCAACTATATCGAATACAGGGAGCTGGAGCCTCCCTTCATCTGCCTGGTGGCTTCCGGCGGCCACTCCCACCTGGTGGCGGTGAAGGACTACGGGGTATATGAGATCATCGGCATGACCAGGGACGATGCCGCGGGGGAGGCCTTTGACAAGGTGGCCCGGGCCATCGGCCTCGGATACCCCGGCGGGCCGAAGATAGACAGGCTCTCCAAAGAGGGCGATCCGGACGCCATTCCTTTCCCCAGGGCGAAGATAGCGGAGAACGAATACGACTTCAGCTTCAGCGGCCTGAAATCCGCTGTGCTGAACTACCTGAATTCCTGCCAGATGAAAGGGGAGCCTGTGTGCCAGGCGGATGTGGCGGCTTCCTTCCAGAAAGCGGTGATAGACGTGCTGGTGGAGCATTCCCTGCACGCGGTGCGGAAGTTCGGCTACGATAAATTCGCCATCGCAGGGGGCGTGGCCTCGAATTCCTCCCTGCGCGCCGCCTTCGAGGAGGCATGCGGGAGGCGGAATATCCGGTTCTATCGCCCGTCCCCTGTGCTATGCACGGACAATGCCGCCATGATAGGCGCAGCCGGATATTACGAGTACCTCAAAGGCATCCGCAGCGGTTACGACCTGAATGCCGTGCCCAACCTGAGGCTCTGAGGGCAGAAGAACCGGGGACTTGCGGATGCTTTTCCCGGAGCCGGAAAGAATTTGGGGAGGCGGGATTGGGGAATCGCCTGATAGAGGAGACGGTTCTGATAAAGGAAGAGTTAAATATGGGAAAAAAAAGGTGTACAGCTGTGGTGCTGGCTGCGGGCAGCGGGAAAAGGATGCGCAGCGGCACGGCCAAGCAATTTATGACATTGGGGGACAGACCCATCCTGTGGTACTCCCTACAGGCGGTGGAGCGCTCCGCCGTAATCGATGACTGCGTGCTGGTGACAGGAGAGAAGGACATCCCCTATGTACGGCAGGAAATCCTGGAGCGGTACGGCTTCCGGAAGGTTTCCGCAGTGATAGCAGGCGGGAGAGAGCGCTACGAGTCGGTCTGGAACGCCCTTCGGGCCATGGAGGAGGGATGCCTGACAAAACCGAATGCGGACGGATATGTCTTCATCCATGACGGGGCGCGGCCCTTCCTGACAGAAGCCCTCTTGGAGTCCACCTATCAGGCGGCATGCAGATACAGGGCCTGCGTGGCAGCCGTCCCGGTGAAGGATACCATCAAGGTCGCGGACAGCCGGGGCTTCGTGGCCCGGACGCCGGACAGGAGCCGTCTTTGGGCCGTGCAGACGCCCCAGGTCTTTGAGACGGCATTGATTACCCGGGCCTATGAGAAGCTTATCGCCGGACTGGAAAAAGGGGAGGCCCTGACGGTGACCGATGACGCCATGGTAATGGAAGAGATGGCCGGCATACCTGTAAGGCTCGTGGAGTCGTCCTATCGGAACATCAAGATAACCACGCCCGAGGACATCAGGACGGCCGAGAGTCTGCTGCAGGAGGATTTGCCTGAGGGAAAATGATGAATACTGTCTGATGTAATCATGGGATTGAACCAGTCAGCGTCATGCAGTCTGGTTTCATGGCAAGTGAAATCGTTGAGCGGTATAAAATATGACGGAATGAAATGCGCCCGGAACCTATACCCTGTACGCGGAGAGCTATTGCCATGAAGCGCCGGCCGCGGAAGACCAGGGGGAGTCCTTCCGGTTTGTGGAGATTCCGGATGAGGATGTCCAGAGCGGCTTCTATAAGACCTCTATTGAAATACAGCGCAGCGGAGATTACGGGCTCGCGCTGAGCGGAGCGCTGGACAAGACGGAGGATCAGGTGCATTTCAACCGGTACGATGTCTATGTGTCCCCCATGACGGTCTATCTGACCCTGTACGGGACATATGAGGGAGAGGTTTCCTCCATATGGGGGATGGGCAGCGAACATGACATCACCATCGTCTTCCAGGACGGGACGCAGACGCAGGCCACGGTGCTGCTGAGCTCCATGGGGTACGGTTCGGGGAAACTGGATGTGGACATGAGGGCTTCCTTCGACACCGCCATCGATCCGGACGCCATCGTCAGAGTCCTGCTGGACGGCGCGGCGATCATGGGGGAATGAGAAAGCGATAGCCCCGGGTCCAAAAGTCCCCATTTTCGGTCTGTTTCAGGCTGAAAATGGGGACTTTGGAAAAAAATGAAAAAAAGTGAAAAAAACTGTTGACAGATTCCAATCTTTTTGCTAGAATAGTTTTTGCCGTTGAGAGAGCGGCTCGCTTGGAGAGATATCGAAGT
>OFGG01001411.1_pt1 | contig 15841 bp, 12 predicted proteins | sample 1521701 | NCBI WGS metagenome assembly OFGG01 (sample SAMEA3504081, study PRJEB24116) | mouse gut metagenome | biome: mouse gut; feature: mouse-associated habitat; material: faeces | place: Denmark | collected 2011
AAAAAGAAATGCGCGCAATCCGGGGAAATGAGATATCCATTATTTTCCAGGATCCAATGACGAGTTTAAACCCTGTCTATACGATAGGAAATCAGATTATGGAGGCGATTTTGCTCCATACGGATAAAAATAAGGCGCAGGCAAAGGAACGCGCAAAGGAACTTTTGGAGTTAGTCGGCATCAATGAGCCGGAAAAACGCTTAAAACAGTATCCGCACGAACTTTCCGGCGGTATGCGGCAAAGGGTGATGATTGCAATTGCGCTTGCCTGCGAGCCGAAGCTTCTGATTGCGGACGAGCCGACGACGGCGCTTGACGTGACCATTCAGGCGCAGATTCTGGATTTGATGATAGAACTTAAGGATCGGCTGGGCATGGCGATTATTATGATTACGCACGATCTTGGCGTTGTGGCAAGCATGTGCGAGCGGATTGCCGTTATGTATGCGGGACGGATTATAGAATACGGTACGGCGGAGGATATTTTTTACCATCCGAAGCATCAGTATACAAAGGGCTTAATACGGTCGATTCCCAGGCTGGACAGCAAAGAGCATGAACGCCTGGTGCCGATTGAAGGCACTCCGGTCGATTTATTGAACCCGCCTGCAGGTTGTCCCTTTGCGCCGCGGTGCGATGCGTGCATGAAAATCTGCCTGCGGGAAATGCCGCCGGTTACGAATTTTGGGGATATCCATTATACCCAATGCTGGCTGAACCAGAAAGAGCAATTAGAGGGAGGCGCCGTAAATGAGTGATAAATTAGTTCAGGTGGAGCATTTACAGCAGTATTTTCCCGCCGGCGGTTTTGGGAAAAACAAAAAGTACGTACAGGCGGTAGACGACGTTTCGTTTTACATTTATAAAGGAGAGACGCTTGGCTTAGTCGGCGAATCCGGTTGTGGGAAGACGACGACGGGACGCACGCTTCTGCGTTTGTACGAGCCTACCGGGGGACGTTTCGAATATGACGGCCAGGTAATTTTTGATGTGGAGAAAAAGCAGTTTGCGGATATGCTTCCGTACCGGAAGAAGATGCAGATTGTATTTCAGGATCCGTACGCGAGTTTAGATCCCCGTATGACGATTGGGGATATTGTGGGCGAAGCGATTGACGTGCACAAAATGGCGGCGGATAAAAAAGAACGTTATGATATTATAATAGAAATGTTAAGGCGCGTAGGATTAAATTCCGAGCATGCCAACCGTTACCCGCATGAGTTTTCCGGCGGGCAGCGCCAGCGTGTCGGGATTGCGCGCGCGCTTGCGGTAAGGCCGGAGTTTATCATCTGCTACGAGCCGATTTCCGCGTTAGACGTGTCTATCCAGGCGCAGGTGATTAATATGTTTGAGGATCTGCAGCAGGAAATGGGTCTGACGTATCTGTTTATTGCCCATGATCTTTCGGCGGTGAAGCATATCTCAAACCGTATCGGCGTGATGTATTTGGGCAGGATGGTAGAGCTTGCAGACAGCTACGAGCTGATTACGCGTCCGCTGCATCCGTATACCAAGAGTTTGATTTCTGCAATTCCGATTGCCGATCCAAAGACAGCGAAGGAAAGTAAGCGGATTATTTTGGAAGGCGATGTGCCAAGTCCTTTGAATCCTCCGTCCGGCTGCCGGTTCCGGACAAGGTGTCCGTATGCGGACGCTGCCTGCGCCGAACAGGCGCCCGAATGGAGGGAACTCGAAAAAGGGCACTTTGCGGCCTGCCATCATATTGATAAGTGTAATTAACGGTATGCGATAAGCAAATGCAGCAAGGGCTGCAGTGTTTATAAAAAATTTTACAGGAGGAAATATGTTATGAAAAAGAGAGTTATTGCGCTCTTCTTGGCTGCCACTATGGCGTTCGGGCTTACAGCCTGCGGCGGTGGCGGAAACGATACTGCAGACAATGCACAGACCAACGGCGGTGGTTCAGAAAACGGAGAGGACGGGACAAACGAACCTTCTCAGTCACCCGTGGACGGAAAGGTGCTTTCCGTGCAGGTAGGCCCTGACCCGGAAACGATCGATCCGGCGTTAAACAGCGCGGTGGACGGTGGAAATATGCTTCTTCACTCGTTTGAATGCCTTTTGACGCTTGACGAAAACGGTAATCTGGCGGAAGGCCAGGCTGAGTCCTGGGAGACGGATGAGGAAGAACTTGTTTGGACGTTCCATTTAAGGGACGGCTTGAAATGGTCGGACGGAACGGATTTGACGGCCAACGATTTTGTATACAGCTGGAAGAGGGTATGTGATCCGGAGGTTGCAGCGCCTTACGCGGAAACGGTGCTTGGTATGGTAGAAGGCTTCTCGGAAGCGATTGAGGGCGAGTTGGATGCGCTTAAGGTAGAGGCTCCGGACGATAAGACGCTTGTGGTTACGCTGTCGAACCCATGCCCGTATTTTGGCAGCCTCGCGGCGTTTGCTACGTTAAGTCCGGTTCAGCAGGCTACGGTAGACGCAAACGGCGACGCCTGGGCGACATCCGCAGACACATATATTTCCAACGGGCCGTTCTATATTTCGGACTGGGTACAGGGTTCCCATATCACAATGAGCAAGAACCCGAATTACTGGAATGCAGACGCAATCAAACTGGACGCCATTAAATGGAACCTGATTGAAGATCCGAATGCATCTTACAGCGCTTACCAGACCGAAGAGATCATGATGATTAAAGATGTTCCGACGGAAGAGATTCCTTCCCTGTCCGGCAGCGATGAATTTTATGTAGATCCGATTATCGGCACCTATTACCTGAGTTTAAATACCCAGAAAGAGCCGTTTAACGATCCCAAGGTCCGCAAAGCGTTAAGCCTTGCCATTGACCGTGATTATGTTGCCAATACTCTGATGCAGGGAACGTACACGCCGGCTTATAACTTTATAGGACCGGGCTGGTTTGACACAGACGACAGCGAATTTATGAACAATGCAAACGGCGGACAGCCTTATATCAGCTCCGATCATGAAGCCAATTTGGCCGAAGCCAAACAGCTGCTTTCCGACGCGGGTTATCCGGACGGACAAGGTCTCCCTTCCTTTGTTTATTCTACGAATGACGCAAGCTACCACAAGGTAGTAGCCGAATATTTACAGCAGGCATGGGCGGAAATCGGCGTGGACTGCCAGGTTGATATTGTAGAGTGGGCAAGCTTTACGCCGATGCGCCGCCACGGCGACTTCGACTCTTCCCGCAACGGTTGGGTAGGCGATTACAGCGACGCTTCCAATATGCTGGATTTGTTCTATTCTTCAAACGGGAACAATGACGGTAAATTCAGCAACTCCGATTACGATGCGGCGATGGATGTTTCGAGGACGACATTAGATAAGGCGGAGCGTTCAGAGGCTTTGCACAAAGCGGAGGATATCCTGCTTGAAGAAATGGGATGCATCCCGCTTGCATATTATAATGATTTCTGGCTACAGAGGAAAGAACTGAAAGGATCCTGGCATGGGACAAATGGATATTGGTATTTTATGTATGCCGATATTGACGACGGCACGGGCTCTGCAGAGGATAACGCTTCGGACGAGACGGTTTCGGAACCTTCTTCGGAAAACCTGGAACCCAGTACGCAGCCGGCAGGGGATAACGCTTCGGACGAGGAGGTTTTGGAGCCTTCTTCGGAAAACTAGGAACCTGGCATGGAGTAACGAAAATATAACGTGATTTAGAAAAAGGCAGGAAGTAAATTCGCTTCCTGCCTTTTTAGATCTGCTCTATCGTTCCAAATACGCTTAAGGGTCTGTCCTGAAATAGATAGTTCTACACAGAGGGCTGTCGGTATTAACCGACAGCCCCGGGAGGATGCAAATCATCTTGACACACAGCAAAAAAAGTATAATAATAAAATTCAGAATGCAGCTAAAGCGGCAGAATGTTGTAAAACAAGAGAATACATCGGAGGTAAACGTATGGAGATCAGATTTGAAAAAAAAGAACGGTTAAAAGAAAAGCCGGATCAGAAAAACCTGGGATTTGGAAAATATATGACAGATTATATGTTTGTCATGGACTGGACCAAGGAACGGGGCTGGGAGGACGCGCGAATTGTGCCGTATGAGCCGCTTCTTTTGGATCCGGCATGCGTGACGCTTCACTATGCGCAGGAGACGTTTGAAGGTATGAAGGCATACCGTACCAAAGAAGGCAAAATCCAGCTGTTTCGTCCGGAAATGAACGCAAAGCGTATGATAATATCAAATGAGCGTTTGTGTATGCCGGCTTTTCCGGAAGAGATGTTTGTAAAGGCAGTAAAGGAACTGGTGAAGGTGGAGCGCGACTGGGTTCCGTCCGAACCTGGCACGTCGCTTTATATCCGTCCGTTTATGTTTGCGACGGAAAACGCGCTTGGCGTGCATATGGCGACAAGCTACAAATTCATGGTGATTTGCTGCCCGGTCGGCGCCTATTATGCGGAAGGGATCAATCCGGTAAAAATTCTGGTGGAAGACGAACTGGTGCGCGCCGTACAGGGAGGGACAGGCTTTACCAAATGCGGCGGCAATTATGCCGGTTCTATTTTAGGCCAGGTAAAGGCGGAGCGAATGGGATGTACGCAGGTGCTTTGGCTTGACGGCGTACACCGCAAATATGTGGAAGAAGTCGGGACGATGAATATTATGTTTAAAATTGGCGGGGAAATTTATACCGCGCCGATTGAAGGCACGGTGCTTGCAGGAATTACCAGAGATTCGATTCTGCATATTTTAAAGGACTGGGGCTATACGGTCCATGAAACGCACCTTGCGATTGAGGATTTGATGAAAGCGGGTCATGACGGCAGCCTGGAAGAAGCGTTTGGCACCGGGACGGCGGCTGTCGTTTCACCGGTTGGGGAGTTTGTGTACCGGGAGGATTCCGTTTTGGTCAACGATTTTAAAATCGGCAGATTGACGCAGAAATTATACGATTACCTGACCGGGATTCAGTGGGGGGACACAGAAGACAAATACGGCTGGACGGTAAATATAGATGAATAAAGAAAAAAGAACGGCCAATGCAAAAATGATAAACGTACAGGAACCTATCATCCGGCTTCCCGGCGTGCATTCGGTTGGCGTAATCGGCGATCCGGGTTGCGAGGGGCTTGGAACATACAATATGAAAGTATATGCGGGCGCGTTGGAGGAGAGCAGTAAAGACGATATTACGCTGATAGTCGGAGATCTGGTTCCCGCAGGCACAAACGGTTATTACCGCATGATTCAGGAAATCACCGAAACGCTTGCGGGAAACGACGTGTATTCTCTGCGCGGCAACCATGACACGGGCGCGTATATGCAGTATTTCGGGCGGAAAAACTATGTCCTTTTGGCGGAGCGGTTTGCAATCGTGGTGTTGGATAATGCCCTGCGTACCTTTGAAGAGGAAGGCCTTACGCTTCTTTCGGAGGCGCTTGCCATGGACGAGGTGGAACAGGCAATTATTGCGTTCCACATCCCGGTTCCGAACCACTTTATTTTAAACTGCGTTTCCGAAGAAGAATTTGCCCGTCTGAGAAGGGCGTACGCCCCATGGAAGGATAAAGTAAAATACCTGCTTTGCGGCCATGTCCATTCGCGTTTTACGGACTGTGTGGACGGGATAGAGCTTATCTGCACCGGAGGCGGGGGCGCAATGATTGAGGATGTGTCAAAAGATATCCGGGCGTGCGACGTAGAACACCATATGGTTCATTTTTATGAAGAGGACGGCGTATTAAGCTACCGGATTTGCGATCTGTCCGAGGACTGTTACGGGCGGGAACGCGAAGACGGGGTTCTGGGGCAAAAGCTCGAAGAAACCGTACAGGGTGAACTGACGGCGCATTTTAAATATCTGATGTTTGCGGAACGGGCAAAACGCAGAGGGTTTTTGCAGATTGCAAATCTGTTTTCGGCGCTTGCGGCTTCCGAATATTATCATGCCAGGAATTTTTACGCGGTTTTGGAGGCTCCCGGATCGTTTCTGGAGTCTGCGAAAACGTTTGTGCCCGGAGAGGAATTTGAATACCGGCACTTGTACCGGATGCTCGCTTCGTATGCCAGGGAACACGAGTATCCCCTGGCGGCGCAGGCTTATGAGGGGGCGGCGGCAGCGGAAAAAGAACACGCCGCGCTGTTAAAGCAGGCGGCGGATGTGGAAACGTTTGCAGGCGGCAGCGTTTCGGTCTGTCCGATTTGCGGGCATCTTATGGCCGGCGACAGCATACCGGAGCGCTGCCCGGTCTGCGGCGGCCCCAAAAGACAATATAAGACATTTTCCGGCGTTTAAAACGTCTGTGCCGGCGGCAAATTATGCCGCCGGCAGTTTTTTTGCCCGTTTGGGCATCAAATCATCCCATTTGGGCAGTAGGGCGCAAAATTTCGGCAAAAGATGTTATGCTTTTTTCTGTCAAAAAAACAGAAAGAAGGATTGGATATGGAACAAAACATACTACTGCAGTTGACCCACATTTCCAAGAGGTATAAGACAGAACTTGCATTAAAGGATATTGGCATGACGCTGCATAAAGGAGAAATTCTTGGATTTTTGGGGCCGTCCGGCGCAGGAAAAACAACAACGATTAAAATCATTACCGGGCAGCTTACGCAGACTTCCGGCGAGGCCAGAATCCTTGGGGCGGATTCATCGAATCTTGATGTTTCTATCTATGAAAAAATCGGGGTTGTTTCGGATAACAGCGGAGTTTATGAACGAATGAGCGTTTGGGAGAATTTAAGCGTATTTGCCAGAATCTGGCGCGTGCCAAAAGCCCGGATTGAAGAAACGCTTAAGCAGGTGGGGTTGTTGGAACACAAAAAAAAGCAGGCTTCAAAACTGTCCAAAGGACAGATGCAGCGCCTGGTCCTTGCAAGGGCCGTGTTGCATAAGCCCAGGATATTGTTTTTAGACGAGCCGACGAGCGGGCTCGATCCGTCTACGGCCCTTTCCATCCACCGGATGCTGCTGGATTTGAAAAAAGAAGGCATGGCGGTTTTTCTGACTACGCACAATATGGAAGAAGCTACAAAACTCTGCGACCACGTCGCATTGCTCTATCAGGGGAATATTGTAGAATTTGGCACGCCGCAGGAACTTTGCTTAAAATACAACCAGAAGAAACAATACCGTTTGCTGTTAAGCGACGGGCAGAAGGCGACGCTCGATCAGAGTCCGGAACATGCGTTACAGATTGCAGAATGGATGAAGCAGGATAAAATTGAGAGCATCCACTCTTGCGAACCCACACTGGAAAGCGTGTTTTTGCAGGTGACAGGGGCTTCGCTGAGCGTATAAAAGAAGGTTTTTGGAAAGGAGTTTTGTATGAGGAATATGAATAAATTTATGGCGGTGGCGCAGATAAAGTGGATTGGAATCACCCGGAACCCGGTCATTATGACAGGCCCCATTTTTACGGTGGCTATGGTTTATGTTTTTAAAATTATTTATGGAATGGCGTTTGACGGAGAACTTACGCCGGGGATAATGTCCTCTCTTTTAAACCTGGGGCTTACTATGAATGTCTGCGGCGACGGGTTTATGATGGTTGGGACGGCGATTGCGGAAGAAAAAGAAAAACATACCCTGCGGGCGCTGATGACTTCTTCCGTTACGGGATGGCAGTATTTTTTGGGGAGCATATTTTTTCCGTTTATTATTACGGTTCTGATTAATTTTGCAGTGCTTATCATCAGCGGTGTGCCGATGGCACGGGTGTTTATCCCAGGTTTTTTTGCAGTCAGCGTAATGGCTTCACTGATTAGCTGTGTTATCGGCATGATTGTGGGGATTTGCGCCAAAAACCAAATGAGCGCGAGCCTGGTCGGCACTCCTTTGATGATGGTATTTATGATGATTCCACTTTTTGGAAGCATGTCGGAAGGGCTGCATAAGCTGTCTGGTTTTTTGTTTACCGGAGTACTCTCAGAGATGGCTGGCAGTTACGCCACAGAGGCGGGCTATACGATAATGCCGCTGGACATTGCCGTGCTGATTGGGGAATTTGTGATTAGCGTGCTGGTATTTTTAATTCTGTACCGGAAGAATGGGTACGAGAACGATTAAGTTTACAGGAGGAAAGGTGCGGGGCCTTATTTCAATAATAGGGCTTTGCGCTTTTTTTATATATATTTTTCCTAAAAAGGGATGGAATGTTCCCTCACGTTGTCCGGAGCAAACGCGCGCGTAAAAGAAACTCTTTACAGAACGCGCAAACAGCGATACAATTTCAGAGACGGTAAATATCCACACAGCATGGAGGAAAACATGGATACACAATTACGAAGAAAATTAGGAGCTAAGAAACGGATTGTTGTGAAAGTCGGATCTTCTTCCCTGCAGCACCCCGAAACCGGAAAACTTAATTTTTTAAAAGTCGAGCGCTTAGTACGCGAACTCTGCGACTTAAAAAACTGCGGGATGGATATCTGCCTCGTCAGTTCTGGGGCAATCGCGGTGGGAAGGACTTTTATGGGCATGGAAAAGCGCCCGCAGACGATTGCGCGCAAGCAGGCGTGCGCGGCAGTCGGGCAGGCCAGGCTGATGATGACTTATCAGAAGATGTTTGCGGAATACCACCAGACGGCAGGGCAGGTTTTGATGACCAAAAATACGATGATTGACAACGTATCGCGCAAAAACGCGCAGAATACGTTTGAAGAATTATTCCGTCTCGGCGTTATCCCTATTGTAAATGAAAACGACACCATATCGACCTATGAAATGCAGTTCGGGGACAATGATACCCTTTCCGCTATCGTTGCAGCCCTGGTATCGGCGGATCTGCTGATCCTTTTATCCGATATTGACGGCCTGTACACAGACGATCCGCGCGAAAATCCGGATGCAAAGCTGATCCATGAAGTAGACGCCATTGACGAACGATATCTTTTTATGGCCAAAGAATCCACGGGAAGTGACGTAGGGACCGGAGGGATGGCGACAAAGCTTACGGCTGCAAAAATCGCAATGAAATCCGGCGCGGATATGATTATTGCAAACGCCAAAAATATGGGGATTCTGCACCAGATCTTTGAAGGAAGCTTTACCGGGACCTTATTTCACGCGAACTATGACGAAGATTTTTATATCAGCGATTATATAGAGGAGACGCATTAAAATGAACCAGGAAAAAATAAACCGCATCAACGAATTATACCGCAAATCCCAGGCGGAGGGCTTAACCGAAGCAGAACGGAACGAACGGGCGCTGCTGCACAAAGAATTTGTCGCAAATGTCCGGAATAATTTAAAAACACAGCTTGATAACATAGATATGTTAAATCCGGATGGCACAACCTATAATCTGGGTGAAAAATATGGAAACAAAACAGCAAATTAGGAAACAGGGGCTTAGGGCGCGCAGCGGGATGCCGCAAGGGCAGCGCAGGCGGTATGACAGTAGGATCTGTGAAAATTTAAAGGCATATGTAAAAGAACGGAAAGGGGAGTTTTTGCAGCGCGGGGCCTACGGGTATTATCCGTATGGCTCAGAGGTAAACCTGACGGCGTTTTATACATGGCTGCTGCAACAAAAAATCCCGCTGGCTTTTCCGCGGGTGTCTGGTGAAACAATGGAATTTTACCGGGTTTTGTCTATGGATGCGTTTGAGACAGGGGCGTTTGGTATCCGGGAACCGGTTTCGGGACAAAAGCAGGCCGGACTGGATCAGGCGTTTTGTTTTGTGCCCGGCAGCGTTTTTGACCGCATGGGAAACCGTTATGGGTACGGCAAAGGTTATTATGACCGCTACCTGGGCGGCCATCCGGAAATGTACCGTATTGGGATTGCCTATGGGACGCAGGTAAGGGAGGAGATTTTGCCCGAACGGCACGATATGAAAATGCACGCGCTTGTGACAGAAAAAGGAGGATATGAATTATGCAGTTATTAGAAATCTGCCGGCAGGCAAAAGGAGTAAAACAGCAGATGGCGGCGCTGTCCACCAGCAAAAAAAACGACGCGCTTCTTGCAGTTGCGGATAAACTGGAAGAATGCAGGGACAGGCTGACAGCCGCAAATGCTGTTGATATAGAAAACGGCAGGAAGAACGGGATGCCGGAGGGGCTTTTGGACCGGCTGCTTTTGACGGATAACAGGATTGCGCAGATGGCGGAGGGATTGCGTCAGGTGGCTGGGTTAGAAGATCCGGTCGGTGAGGTTTTGTCCATGAAAAAACGGCCGAACGGCCTGATGATTGGGCAAAAACGCGTACCGCTCGGCGTAATAGGAATTATTTACGAATCCCGTCCAAATGTGACGGCGGATGCCTTCGGACTTTGTTTTAAGACCGGGAACGCCGTGATTTTACGGGGAGGAAAGGATGCGCTCCACTCGAACGAGGCGATTGTGGCCTGTATCCGGGAAGCTTTGGAAGAGCAGGGGGCGCCCAAGGAAGCGATTTGCCTGATTACAGATACCAGCCATGACACGGCGCGGGAATTTATGCATATGAACGGATATGTGGATGTGCTGATTCCAAGGGGCGGAGCGGGGCTTATCCGTACCGTGGTGGAAAACGCGACGATTCCGGTAATTGAAACAGGGACGGGCAACTGCCATGTCTATGTAGATGAAAGCGCGGATCTGGATATGGCGCTTGCGATTGTGTTTAACGCCAAAACGCAGCGGATTGGCGTATGCAATGCCTGTGAATCCCTGCTTGTACATGAAAAGATAGTGGATAAATTTATGCCTTCCCTGGCAAAAAAGCTGGCGGAAAAACAGGTGGAAATCCGTGCGGACGAAACGGCGTTAAAGGCGTCGGAAGGCGTGGCGGACGTTGTGCCTGCAGAGGAAGAGGACTGGGGAAAGGAATATCTGGATTATAAGATTTCCGTAAAGACAGTTTCGTCTTTGGAAGAGGCGGTTGCGCATATCAACCGGTATAATACCGGGCATTCGGAGGCGATTGTAACGAATGATTATTCCCGCGCGCAGAAATTTTTGGACGAAGTGGACGCGGCGGCAGTGTATGTGAACGCGAGTACGCGGTTTACGGATGGTTTTGAGTTTGGATTCGGCGCGGAAATCGGCATCAGTACGCAGAAACTGCATGCAAGGGGGCCGATGGGGCTTTTGGCGCTGACGAGTACGAAGTATGTGATTTATGGGTGCGGGCAGGTGAGAGAATAAGGTCTGCCCGATACAGGAGAAGGGGGCATGAATATGCAGATGAAAAAGGGGCTTTGCGGCGGCTTTGTTTTGGCGGCGCTGGCGGCCGTATGCTGCGGCTGCGGCGGGCAGAAGGACGCCTTAGAGACGGCTGTTTTTGGAACGGAACAGGAGACAGAGCCGCCGGAGGAAGCGGCGGGGGCGGTTCAGTTTTCTCAGGAACTGGACGGTTACCGGCCTCTGAAAAAAGAATATAATTTTTATTTTACATATAAGACGGTCCATCCCTGGTGGGATGCGGTGGCGCTTGGGATTGAAGACGCCGCGGAGCAGTATGGGGAGGAAGGGATTAGCATTTATTACGAGTATCTTGCGCCGAACGCCGTGTCGGCGTCGGATCAGATCCGACGTTTGTCGGATGCGTCAGGCAGGGGATTTGATGTGCTCGGTGTGGATGTGGCGGATGTAGAAACCGTTACGCCGGTGATCAATGAACTGATGGAAGACGGGCATAAGATTATGACGTTTTCGAGTTCGGATGCCGGTAAAGAGGACGGGTGCAGCCGTATTGCATATGTGGGCAATACCCATAACCGGGAGGACGGCGCGGATTTGACGGAAGCGCTTTGCGGGAAGCTTGGGTATTCCGGGAAGGTTGCCGTACTGGTAGGGACGAAAGGGGCGCCCTGTCATGAGGACCGGGCAATCGGCGCGCAGGAGGTTTTGGGGCGGTATCCCGAAATGGAAGTGGCGGAAATTGCGTATGACGAAGATTCGGTGGATAAGGCGTACCGTCTGACGCAGGACATACTGGCGCAGCATCCGGATTTGGCGGGGATTGTCTGCTGCAATATGAGCAATCCCGTTGGTGCGGCAAGAGCGGTTGCCGAAGCCGGCAGGGAAGGCCAGATCGTGATTGTCGGGATGGATCACGATCAGGAGGCGCTCCGTTTTTTGCGGGACGGAGTGATTTATGCGCTGGGGGTGCAGGATTGTTACTCAATCGGGTTTGATACCGTACAGGTGGCCGTTAAGATTGCGGACGGCCTGCTTCCCGGGGAAGCGTATCCGGAAAAAACAGAGGAAAAAACGACAATTATTTACCAGGAAGGCGCTGCGGCCATGCTGCGTACATTATATGGTGAAACGGATTAAAGATGATGGGAGCAGATATGGAAAGAAATCAGAAGAAACAGACCATTGCTTTTGCCGTAGGAGGCGCATTGACGATTGCTGCGATTTTAATTATTACGACCATATGGGTGTCGGGCAGGGCAAGAGACGGGACAAGCCAGGCAGTCAGCAAAGTCAGTGAATTTTATCTGGAAGAACTGGCTGGGCGCAGGGCGTTAGTCGTTTCCGAGGAACTGAACAATAAGTTTACCTATATGGAAAATGCGCTTGGCATTCTGGGGTTTGAAGGGGAGTATTTAAAATCCCAGGAAACGCTGCGCGTCTTTTTGGGAAAAGTAAAAAAGCTGTATGGCGTGGACAAGTTCGCTCTGGTGGATGAAAACGGGATTGTTTATACGGAACACAGCACAACGAGCGGGCTGAGCAGGTACAGTTTTCTTTCGGAAGAACTCACAGAGCCGGTTATCCATACGTCAAATCTGTACGGCGCGCGGAAACAGGTTGTGCTTGCAATTCCGGTGGAAGGCATTTCTTTTTTTGGAGCGCAGATTAAGGTCTGTTTTATCCAGGTGAATATTGACGAAATGTTAAGTTCCGTGACGCTGCAGACAAGTGATAACGAAACGTTCTGCAATCTGTTTTACCGCAACGGCGAAAGCCTGACGAGCGATTCGTTTGGGAGCATCCGGGAGGGCAGCAACCTGCTTTCGGTGCTGAAAGACGCAAAGATGGCTCCGGGTTTTTCCTACAGCAGCCTGGAGGATGATTTTGCAGAGGGGCGGACGGGGCAGGTTTCGTTCCGCTACCATGGGTATAAGGACGATCTTTGCTATGTCCCGGTGGAAGGCACAAACTGGATGCTGACCATTCTGATCCGGGATAATGTAATCAGCGGCCAAATCAGTTCAATTAGCTCGGGGATGCTTGGGCGCAGTATTATTCAGATTGTGATTACCGTTTTGGGGATGCTTCTGGTATTTTTGACGATTATTTACCAGTCGAAGAAAAACGCAAGCTTTCTTTTGGAACAGGAAAAGGCGGACGCAAACCGTATCCGCGCCGCGTATGCGCAGATTGAGCGGGAACAGGCGGCCATGGAAAATATCCATGCGGCGATGGGCTCCGGGCTTTGGAGCATGGAGTTTGACGAGCATGCCCGGATGGTTTCCTGCACCTGGTCGGAAGTTTTTCGGAATATGCTCGGATATGAGAACAAAGAGGATTTTCCGGACAAAATAGAATCCTGGTCGGATTTGCTGCACGAAGAGGATAAGGAACGGATTTTGGCGGAATACTGGGATACGGTAAGGGATTATTCCGGGGAGAAAACCTATAACGTAGAATACCGGCTCTGTACGAAGCATGCCGGGTGGAGATGGTTCCATGCGGCAGGCAGGCTTTCCAGAAGGGAAGACGGCTCGCCGATAACCTTTGTCGGGCTTTTTGTGGACATTGACGGCGAAAAGAAAATGGAGGAGAAGCTAAAGCAGCAGAAAATCGATCTGGAGGACGCGTTAGCGGCGGCGCAGCATGCCAACCGGGCGAAGACGACGTTTTTAAATAATATGTCCCATGACATCCGCACCCCGATGAACGCAATTATCGGGTTTACGTCCCTGGCCGCGGCGCATATTCAGAATACGGAGCAGGTGCAGGATTATCTGGCGAAGATTACGACGTCGAGCAACCATCTGCTCAGCCTCATAAACGACGTGCTGGATATGAGCCGGATTGAAAGCGGGAAGGTTAAAATAGACGAGAAGGAAGCGTCTTTGCCTGAGATTATGCACGATCTGAAAACGATTGTACAGTCGGATATTACGTCAAAGCAGCTGGAGTTTTATATTGATACGGCCGATGTGGTAAACGAACATGTGCTGTGCGACAGGCTGCGTTTAAACCAGCTTTTGCTCAACCTGTTAAGCAACGCCATGAAGTTTACGATGCCGGGCGGTATTGTGGGCGTAAGGATTCTGCAGAAGGGAAATGCGCCGGAAGGATGGGCTTCCTATGAGTTCCAGGTAAAAGACACCGGGATCGGGATGAGCAAAGAATTTTTAGAACATGTTTTTGAGCCGTTTGAGCGGGAGCAGACCAGCACGGTCAGCGGGATCCAAGGTACCGGGCTTGGAATGGCGATTACGAAAAACATTGTGGATATGATGGGCGGTACGATTTCCGTTGCCAGCGAGGAGGGGAAGGGAACGACCTTTACCGTGGCGCTGCAGTTCCGTACCTGCCGCGGGCCGGTGCGCCAGGAGGTTATCCCGCAGCTGCACGGGCTGCGGGCGCTTGTGGCGGACGATGATTTTAATACTTGTTCGAGCGTGACGAAAATGCTGTCCACGATCGGGATGCATCCGGACTGGACGACTTCCGGCAAGGAAGCGGTGCTGCACACGAAGCTGGCTGTCGAACAGGACGACGAATACGCCGCTTATATTATAGACTGGCTGATGCCGGATATGAACGGCATAGAGGTCGTGCGGCGTATCCGGGGCCTGATTCGGGAGGATAAGCCGATTATTATCCTGACGGCTTACGACTGGTCGGATATTGAGGAGGAAGCAAAAAAAGCCGGCGTTACGGCATTTTGCTCCAAGCCGATTTTCCTGTCGGAATTACGGGGCGTTCTGGAATCGCCGTTTGCAGAGCAAAAGGACGAAGACGGCTGCGCAGAACAGAAGGTTTCTTTTGAGGGGAAGAGCATCCTTTTGGTGGAGGATAATGAGTTAAACCAGGAAATTGCGGTTGCTATTTTAGAAGAAGCCGGGTTTGTCTTAGACGTGGCCGGCGACGGGACGGCTGCAGTGGAAAAACTAGAAAATGCCCAACCGGGACAGTATGATCTGGTGCTGATGGATATTCAGATGCCGATTATGGACGGCTATGAGGCGACAAGGCGGATTCGTGCGTTTGGCGATTCGGCGGTTACCGGGATTCCGATCATTGCCATGACGGCAAATGCGTTTGACGAGGATAAAAAGGCGGCGCTTGACGCCGGGATGAACGGGCATATTGCAAAGCCGATTGATGTGCCGGAGCTGATGGGGATTCTGGGGAAATTGCTGGGTTAGTGATAAATGATAAAAAGTTATTGCAATCTCTTGCGGTTCTGTTATACTATGGGTAAAGGTAAATGCTTGCCGTTTGTTATGCGACGGGATATAAGAAGCATAACAGGAAATTTTGCCACTTGCCGATGGTGTGGGATAAAAATGATTCGGTATGTAAATGTCTGCCACTTGCTATACAGGTGGGATATAAGTAGTAGTATAGTTTGTTTGTAAATCCCCGTCATTTTTGATGGGGATTTTTCTTGAGGAGAAAGAATGGAAATAAAACAAGGGTATTCTTATCATAGAACTGACTGTTCATCTGCGGGAGGTATCAGCGATGCACAGGAGAGGGATTCATTTGGTTTTTTTGGATATTGATCATATACAGAGAAAAATGGAAGAGAGGTTAAACATGAGATAATTGGATTTAAGGACAAACGGCAGTAGTACTACGGCGAACAATGTTGGTAAAGTTCCGTCAGCCAGAGGACAGGGGATGCGGCGTTCGCTGTGTAACAGGATAAAACGGCTCTAAAGTATCCCGTTTACGTACCCGAATGCGGACGCAAC
>OFGG01001417.1_pt1 | contig 15766 bp, 13 predicted proteins | sample 1521701 | NCBI WGS metagenome assembly OFGG01 (sample SAMEA3504081, study PRJEB24116) | mouse gut metagenome | biome: mouse gut; feature: mouse-associated habitat; material: faeces | place: Denmark | collected 2011
CAGGGTGGAGTTGCCCAGGGCGGCGATGGTTTCCACGATCCGGCCACAGGCATCCAGCACATAGCTGGTCTTGTGGCCCGCCTTGTCCGTCTTGGAGGTCACATCGCCCTCGCCGTTGTAGGTGATGTGCTCGCTCTTGCCGTCCGGGGTGGTGGTCTTGATGAGCCGGTCCAGCGGGTCGTACTCGTAGGTGGTGACGCCGTCCGGAGTGGTCAGCTTCACCAGGTTCTGGTTGCCGTCGTACTCATAGGAGGTGACATAGCCCTCGGCATCGGTGACGGTGGCCACGTCGCCCCGGTCGGTGTAGGTATAGGTGGTCACGCCGCCCTTTGCATCGGTGGCAGTGAGCAGTCGGTCCAACTCATCGTAGGTGTAGGTGGTGGAATTGCCCAGGGCGTCGGTCATCTTCACCACCCGCCCGCAGGCGTCATAGGCATAGCTGGTTTCCGCACCCTCCTCATCCACCGTCTTGATCAGGCGGCCGTCGGCGTCGAAGGTCTGGGTGGCCACGCCGCCCTCCTCATCGGTGCGCTGGGTGATCCGGTCCAGCCCGTCATAGGTATAGCGGGTGGTGTTGCCATTGCCGTCGGTGGAGGAGGTGATATTGCCGTTCCCATCGTAGGTAAAGGAGAAGGTGTACCCCTCGGGATCCACGTAACTGACGAGCTGGTTGCGGGCGTCGTAGGAGTAGGTGATGGACTTACCGTCAGCCTGCACCACCTTGGTGATGTTGCCGTTGGCGTCGTACTCCACCCGGGTCACGGCCCCCTCGGGGTCGGTGATGGAGGTCACACGGTTCAGCTTGTCGTAGGTATAGCGGGTGACGCCGCCGTCCGTGTTGGTCTCGGAGAGCAGGTTCCCGTTCTTGTCATAGACATAGGCGGCGACGCCGTCCATGGCGTTGGTTACCTTCACCAGGTTGCCCACCTTGTCATAGGCATAGGCGGTCTTGAAGCCCCGGGCGTTGGTGATCTGGGTCATGCGCCCGTCCTTGTCGTAGACGTAGGAGACCACATAGCCCTCCTCGTCCGTGACGGTGAGCACGTTCCCATTGGCGTCATAGGTGGTGGCCACGCTGGTGCCGTCCTGATTGGTGAGGCCCACCAGCCGCCCCTTCGCGTCATACAGGAAGGTGACGGTATGGCCCATGGGGTCGGCGGTGGAGGTCACCCTGCCCATGGAGTCATACACATGGGAGGTTTTCAGCCCCAGGGCAGTGGTGGTGCTCAGCAGATTGCCGTTGGGGTCGTAGGTATAGGTGGTCTTATTGCCCAGCGGGTCGGTCTTGGCGGTCATGTGGCCGTCCGCGTCATACTCATAGGCCCAGACGTTTCCGTTGGCGTCGGTTTCGCGGATCAGCTGGCCAATGGCGTCATAGGTCTTGGAGGTGCTGTAGTTCAGAGGATCTTTGGTGGACACCAGTCGGCCCTCGCCGTCGTAGGCATAGGTCCAGGTGTTCCCACGGGCGTCGGTCATGCCGGTCTGCCGGTCCAGCAGGTCGTAGGCGTAGACGGTCACGCCGCCCTCGGCATCGGTGACGCGGGTGAGGTTGCCGTCGCCGTCGTACTGGTAGCTGGTGGTGCCCTTCTCGGCGTCGGTGACGGAGGCCACCCGGCCCATGCTGTCATAGGCATAGCTGACCACGCCGCCCTCCGCGTCAGTGGCGGTGGCAACTTTGTTCAGGGAATTGTAGGTATAAGTGGTGACGAAGCCCATGGGGTCGGTGATGGTGAGCACGTTGCCCATGCTGTCATAGGTATAGGCCGTGACCCCGCCCATGGGATCGGTGGCGGTGAGCAGACGGCCCGCCGCGTCATAGGTGTACTTGGTGACGCCCTCCAGCTGATCGGTGGTGGAGAGCACCTGGCCGTTGGCGTCGTAGGTATAGCCCACGGTGGTGCCATCGGCATAGGTCACCTGGGTCACCCGGCCCAGCTTGTCATAGACATACTGGGTGGCAAAGCCCCTGGCGTCGGTGGCCTTGGTGGTCCGGCCCAGGCGGTCATATTCCGTGGAGGACACCGCCTTGCCGGGGGTGACTGTCTTGGTCATCCGGCCCAGGCTGTCGTAGGTGTAGGTGGTGGTCTGCCCTTTGGCGTCGGTGGAGCTCACCAGCCGGTTCTCGGCATCGTAGGCGTAGGTGGTGGTGGCCCCGGTGCGGTCGGTAACAGAGACCAGGTTCCCGTTGGCGTCGTAGGAGCGGGAGGTGGTCTTGCCAAGGGCATCGGTCTCACGGGTGATGTTGCCCACGCCGTCATAGGTATAGCGGGTGGTGCCGCCGTTGGGCGTGGTGGCGGACGACGTCCGGTTGACATTGTCATAGGAGGTTCTGGTCACGCCGCCGGCGGGGTCGGTGATGGACACCACCTGGCCGTTCCTGTTGTAGGCATACCGCCAGGTGCTGCCAGCGGCGTCCGTCATGGATACCATGCGTCCCGCCGCGTCATAGGTATAGCGGGTGGTGTTGCCGTTGGCATCGGTGGCGGTCACCCGGTTGCCCCGGTCATCGTAGGTGTAGGTGGTCACGGCCCCCAGCGGGTCGGTGACGGATGTGATGTTGTTTTGGACGTCCCGGGTGTAGCGGGTCACATTGCCCATCCAGTCGGACTGGCTGGAGTTGAAGCCGTTACCGTCCACAGTGAAGGACTGGACGCTGCCCTGGGCGTCGGTGATCTTCACCAGCTTGCCCGCCTCGGTGTACTCGTAGGCGGTGACGCCGCCCTGGGCATCGGTCACTGTGGTCAGGCGGCCCTGCTCATCGTAAGCGTACCGGGTGACATTCCCCTCGGAGTCCGTCATAGAGGTGCGGTTGCCCGCCCGGTCATAGGTATAGGTGGTCACCGCGCCGTTGGCGTCGGTAGCGGAGGTCAGGTTGCCGTCGGCATAGACAAACGTGCTGGTGTTGCCCCGGCCATCGGTGAAGCTGGTCATATGGCCATTGGCGTCATAGGTATAGCTGGCGGTGGCACCGTTGCGGTCCCGCACGGAGGTGACCATGCGGTTGCTGTCGTAGGTGAAGCTCTCCGAGGTGCCGTCCGCATAAGTTACCTGGGAGATATTCCCCGCGGCATCATGGCCGTAAGTTGTGGTATTGCCCTCCCGGTCGGTGCGGCTGGTCACCTGGTTGAGATCGTTGTAGGTGACGCGCTGGGTGCCCTGGGCATCGGTGGAGGAGAGGATGCGGCCCAGCTCGTCATAATAAATCTCCAGAAAATAGCCGTCCGTGCCGGTGCAGACGTTGTGGCGGCCATCGAAGTCATAGGTAAAATCGAAGGTGCCAAAGTCGGCGGCGTACTGATGGATTACCCGGCCCGCATCGTCATAGGTGTTCTCCACGTAGACGTCGCCCTTGAAGTTGGCCACCGTGGCCAGATAGCCATTGTCATCGTAGGTGTAGCGCAGGCTGTCCCCATCAGGGTTCTCAGCGGCTGTGAGCAGATCGCCTTCATAGGACAGGGTGACGGTGCGGCCCACGCTGTCGGTGACGGAGGCCAGGTTTCCGCTGCCGTTATAGGTAAAGGTGAAGCTGCCGGTATCGCTGGACACGCTGGTGAGCTTGTCCCCGGAATAGGTAAAGCTGGACGCGTCACCATTGACATACGCGATGTACTGGATCTGCCCGTCCGGGGTGAAGCTATACCGGTTTCCGGCTTTGTCCTTCATGACATAGCTGCCGCCAGCCCACTCCAGGGAGTAGTCGCCGCAGTTGGTGTAGCTGCCGTCGAAGTCCAGGCCGAAGAACAGCTCCGTGCCCTGGGGCAGGGTCACTTGGGCATATAGGTCGCCGAATTCCAGGGCATAGGTGAAGTTGGACGTCCAGCCATTGCCCAGGCCGTAGTTCTTGTCCGCCTTGACGGATTCATAGAACCGGGTGAATTTCAGATCATTCTCCCCGTACAGGGCAAAATCCGTGTAATTCCAGGTAAAGCTGCCGGTGAGCAGATCCACCGGATCGCCGGGCATGGCCAGCTCATCGCGGATCTCTTTCAGCTCCTCGTGGCTGTCGATGCCGTCAAAGGAGTCCGCGTCACTGTTGCTGTCCACGGTCTGGAAGGCGAGAAAGCTGTTGTAAACGGAGTTTTTCTCAAGGGTGGGCGTCATGACAATGACGTAATACCCATCCTCGAACTGGTATTTCTCCGGGGAGCCGCCCTCATCGCGCACAATGCTGCCGTCCCAGAGCATAAAATTCTGGATATTCGTATCGGAACCGCGCTCCGTGAAGAACACAGATTCCTCACCCAGGACGTCACCAACATCACCCGGAACGAATTCGGAGGGCGTGGGCTCAGGATCGGGCACATCTGTGGGTTCGGGATCCGGCTCAGCCGAAGGTTCCGGAGCAGGCTCATCCGAGGGGACGGGCTCGGGCTCAGCCGAAGGCTCAGGATCCGGTTCAGCCGAAGGCTCCGCTTCCGGCGGGAGCTCCGGCCCGGCGGAGGGATTCGCCTCAGTGGGATCAGGCGTGTCAGGGGTATCCGGGCCGACGGCGGGATCGCCTGTCAAATCCTCCCCCTCTGTCTGAGCCATGGCGGACATCGCCTTTGCGGTCTCCTGGTCCCTATCCCCGCCGCCAGCGGGCAGATCCTCGTTGGGCGCAGGAGTATCGCCCTGTGTACCGCTGGCCGGAGCGGCGTCAAACTGCTGGCCCTGATAGCCGAAGGCATAGATATCCTTCATCATTTCGGCGGGACGGGTATGAGTCAGAATTGCATCATTGAGGATGCGAACCCAGGTATCCCGGTCGATATCCTCCCAGCCAACCTGCGGATCTGTATAGATATTCCCGCCAGGAATCAGAGGAGCCACATTATCCGTCACACGAATTCCATACAGGTAACCGATGCGTTCACCCAGGAAATCCTCGTCCTCATTCGGGTCGGGCGTATAGTTCAGGAGCATCGTTCCCCCAGCGGGCGGAGTGCCTTCGAGCTTGTACAGCTCCAGGCTGACCTGCTGGGATTTTTCGATCACATAGGTCAGCTGTACCCACGAGCCGGAATAGTTCAAATCCGTGGAGCGGAAAAACTGGTTTTCTTTTGTCCCATAGAGGTACTTGGAAATGGGCGCGACTGTCCGGACGCCATCCATGCGCATGACTTTGAAGGCCACAGTCTCGGGGGGTTCCCCGTAGGAGCCCAGCGCCAGGGCCTGGGTGGGCAGAAGGCTCAGCATGAGGGCGAAGACCAGGAGCAGGGACGTCATTCTGAAGAATCTGTTTCGGCGCTTCATATGCAAACATTCCTCTCTCATAAATTTTATGTCTGTACTTCCGAATGGGACAGGCTTACTTCCACATGGGGTCCACCTCCTTCGACATCCTTCTATAAATATATATGTACTCAGGATGTCGTTTTTCGACATCATTTTCAAAAAAATTTTTCCTGAATCTTTTTTCTTTGGGGGATCATTACTAATGCGCATATTATATCAGCCTGATACGGTATCCACTTCATTTCTAATATGCACTATAATTATGTCAAATAAATGAGGGGAGAAACGTCTATGACCAAGGAACAATTGAGTGCCGTGATTGGTCATAACATTCGCCGGCTCCGCCGCGCAGAGGGGTTTACACAGGCTGAATTGGCTGAAATGGTAGATCGTGACGCATCTACGGTGACGAATATCGAAGGCGGGAAGCGGCTGATCGGGGTTGACCTGTTATACAGGCTTGCGGAGGTATTTTCTGTAAGTGTAGACACACTGCTCCAGCCGAAGGAAAAATCAACCCCCTTGGCATCCATCAATAGTATGCTGACCGGTCAATCCGATGCGGCACTTGCCCATCTGGAGCCGATTATCAGGACATGGTTGTCCGAATACGGCGATCCCAAGCCGCCTGCGAGAAGAAAAAAATAGGTTTCAGGACAATGAGAAGGGGTGGAAACAGCGATGACGCGGGAAGAGGCAGCGCGATTCGAGGTATTCTACCGGGAAAATTTTGAGAAGCTTGTTGGCTACGCATACCGTTTTTTAAAGAATTGGGACGATGCGAAGGAAGTTACACAGGAGGCGTTCCTTACGGCTCTTATCAGGATTGACCGTTTCCACGCAAGCGAAAACCAGCAGGGATGGATCAAAAGTGCCATTCGGAAAAAGGCTCAGAACCTGAATAAAACAAAGGCGATCCGCAGTCAGGCGATTGTTTCAGTAAATGAAACAGCACCGTTTGCTGCGGAATATGATCGCTACAGCAATGTTGATACGCCCTTCGCCCACTGCGCCGAACTCCTGGGAGAACAGGAGTTTCTGCTTATAAGGCGTATTTTTTGGGAGGGTGAGGCATACCGGGACGCCGCGGGAGAATTTGGCATGACCGAAGGTGCCTGCCGGAAGCGGGTGGAGCGCATTATCAAAAAGCTCAGAGAGCAGTGGGAGGAGGATCGTTAAAAAATAAATTAAAATTTTTCTCAAAAAAATGTCGAAAATCGGTGCCCTGAGTACATATATATAATAGGGGGGTGTAACTGTGTCTGGACAACCCGGCCTGCCAATTGGCACGCTGAAATCTATCAAAGCTTGTCCAGGGAAAAGAGAAGCCCTGCTGGGGTTTGACGTTGGGGGAAGCATCCTGGGAGCACCCGCAGCCTGTTGCTCCCAGCCTTGATTTCGACATAAGGACCTCGGTAGGGTGGTACCCGTGTCCCAAACCACTTTACTTAGGAGGGAATGCACTATGGGAGAGATTCTTTCACGTCTGCTGGTATTTCAAATTGTCTTTGATCTGATCAGCGTTACGGTCGGTGCCGGTCTCTGCTTCGGCGCGCTGAAATGGCGCCGGGGCCTTTTGACAACGACCGCGATTGCCTGGGGCTTTTTCCTGGGGCTTGTGGCGGCAATTTTTATTGCCGAGGCTGCCGGAGAGGTTGGCGCAGTACTCTGTATCCTGATTGGGACGGTCAGCCTGCCCATCCTGACCTACACATCCCCCGCCGTCAACCGGTTCGTCTTGGGGTTCCTGGTCAGCAATAAGCTGTTCTTCATGGTTGCCACGCCGCTGGCCAAGGACGGCACCATCGGCATTGAAGAGGCCATCCTGGTTCCGCTGGTGGCTGGAACGGTGGTCGGCATTGGGCTGATGGCCTGGACAAGAATGCGGGTCAGTGCGTTTGTCCTGGGCTGCACCTTTGTTGGAGCCAGCCAAATCGCCCCCATTGTCTCAGAGTGGGCGAACCGCATCCTTTTTGGGATCACCGGCGATCCTACATTTCTCTTTGACCCCATCGACCTGATTTTCGCGCTGTTCAAAATCGAGCTGACAGATTGGTGGACACTGGGTGCCATGGTTGTCTTAATGGGCTTGGGGGCCTATAAGCAGATCAAAAATATGAAGGAGAAAGGGATCCCCCTGGACACACCCCTGATCGGGTTTGAAAGCCCCACCGGCCCCAACGGGAGAATCCACACCCCCAGCGGTCATATTGATACCATGGATTGACGCGCTGGAATCATTGTGCTCAGCCCAAATGTGTGGTCTTAGCAAATTGCTGTATCAAAAGCCCAGAGCCCGAAAAGCAAACGGAAAAGGAGGTGCGGGAATGGACGAGCAGCGCAGCCCGCTGAAAAGCGAGTTGAAATTTTTAGAACGTTTGTCCATAGAAGAATTAGAGGCTCTGCTGAAACTCAGCGGTGATCCCAATGATGTTGAGCTGCTGTTCGATACAGTTGTAGAGGAGGTTGTTGCGCGGGAAAGAGAAAAGCCCACGGGGCGTCTGCCGGATGTAGACGCCGCATGGGATGAGCTCCAGGCGAGGTATCAAACTATGCCGGACACCGGGTCTCATCCGCAATTCCAAGAGCAGAGCACGGATTCCACCGCTGCGGAGCCGCTTATCCCAGTGCCGGACAAGCCCAGGCGGGCTTCTTTATCAAAGGCAGTTCGTTTGGCGGCAGTCATGGCGGCTGCGGTTGCTCTCTGTCTGGCGCTGATGGTTGGAGCCCAGGCGGCGGGGGCTGACATATTCGGTGCCCTGGCCCGCTGGACGGATGATACTTTCCATTTTGAAACCTGGTCTGCGGAGCCGACCTATTGTGAGGCTTTGCACGATACCATCCAGGAAGTATTGGATACCCAGGGTATCATGGGCGAGTTCGTGCCAACATGGTATCCGGATGATTACGATGTGACAAGTGTAAAAACCTCGGAGGATGCCCTGGGCCTTTCAATAGATATTACTTTATTGAATAAATCAGGGAATGCATTTTTTATTAGACTGGATCAATATAATCAGAATACTTATATTGATTCTCAAACCTTTGAAATTGATGCTCAGTCTGTTGAGGAATATGAAAGCAATGGACGGAACTTCTTCATTCTCATAAATGATGATTCTGTGATTGCGTCTTGGAGTAACGGAAGGATATTACAGCGAATCTGGGGCAATTTAACAGTACAGGAAATAAAGTTAATAGTCGATTCTATAGGGGGAAAATAAAATGAAAAAGCGTAGCATTATTTCATTTAGTATCGCGCTTATAATGATTATTGCTGTCCTCGGCAGCGCAACTGCATCGGCATCTGCTCTGAGGTCAAGTCCAACGCTCAGTTCTTACGGTGTCATCATTACAAAGGGTTCAAGCACAGGAAAGATTGTCATTACCTATGATGTGCTCGCAAATTCAATTGCTGATTCCGTAGGCGTTTCTTCCATGAAAATATATAAATCAGATGGAAGCTATGTTACAACAATAAGAGCAACAAGTCTGAACGGATTTACAGCTTCAGGTGTCGGAAGCCACAGAAATTCTTACATCTATACCGGCACTTCAGGCACCTCTTACTATGCTGAGGTCACCGTCTTTGCCACGATTAACGGCGTAACCGACAGCCGCACGGTCAAGACGAATACTGTGACAGCACCCTGACGATCCTGGACGCGCCCGGCCTTTTCACGAGGCCGGGCGCGTTTTGTGTCTCATTACAAAGATCTTATCCCCTTGGGCTTTATATGACTCTGTATAGGTTGGAGGACAAACTCCCATTCTCCCGCCACCGGCTGGACTTCTCCACCAGCCCCGCCCGCACCAGATCATCCAGCGCCCGCTTCACCGTGGAGCGGGACAGGCTCACCCCCGCCGCGATGGTCTTGATCCCCGGCCAGCAGGTACCCTCTTTGTTGGCGTGATCCTTCAGGTAGATGTACACCGCCTTGGCCCGGTGGCCCAGCTCCTGATCCTGGTAAATGGAATCGTAATAGGCCAAGCTGTCAGCCCCCTTCCCTGGGCGGCGGCCCATCCTGCTTTTTCATACAGTCAGGGATGACTGCCAGCGGCTGGCCTGTTTGTCTCTCCTGCCGTCTGTGCCCGTCCCCCCGCTGTCCGGCCCGCTCCCTCTGTGGGGGGCGGGCCTTTTCCTCCGCCTCCGGCCCAGTCCAGTACCGCTGGAGGATGGCGTCCTCCAGCTCCTCCCGCCCCGCGTAGTACACCTTCCTCTGCCCGTGCTCCGGCGTCTGGTAGGGCTCCCCGAAGGTGATCCCCCAGTCCAGGAACAGCCGCAGCCTTGTCCGCATGGGGTGGGAGCCGGTTTTCATCACCACGAACTCCCCCTTGGGGATGGACTTCAGCTCGTCCGGCGTCATGAGGGGCCGCTCCGCCATCTGGAGGGTTTGGCTGTTGTCATTCTTCCCGCGGTTGATCGAGCCGGACTGCACCGTATAGCTGCCCAGGGCCCGGGACAGCACATCAGCGGTCTGGCTGTTGGGGGCGAAGCCGCCGAAGATAGTGCCGGCTAAGTCGGCGGGATTACTCCCGCTTTCTCGCCTAAGAACTGTACGTGACAGTTTCCCGTCATACAGCTCAAGCATTTCATCACGCTTTCGCGCGGCGCTCCAGAAAGATACTTTGGCAGTGTTTGTGGACATAGGCCATATTTGGCACATCGTCCTTGCCGCCCATAGATTTCGGGATTTTATAGAAAATCTCCCGTTCATCACTGATTTCCATGGGTAAGCCGCAGTGATAACAGCGTCCATGTTGATTCCTCCATATCTGCTTGAATTTCCCGGACAACCGTTTCATGCCATGGTTAAACTTACGCTCGGCAAAATACTGCGGTTCCAGGTAGGGATTGCCATTTGCTCTCACTCTTGTGTGACGGATAATCGGGATATTGCCCATCTGGAGCAGCTGAATGTTCTCAGCCGAAAACACCCAGTTCCGTGTACCTTTGCTGTGCCAGTATCTTGCACTAATCCATTTGCGGTTCTTTTCCGGGTGGCGGCGCTTTGCCCAGCGCCACAGCATTTCGTACAGCGTGTTGTGGACAAGCTGGAACGCATCCTTGGCGCAGACCGATTGATGATAGTTGGCCCAGCCCCGGAGTTGTTGGTTTAGCGTTCGGATTAAATCCTCCTGCTTCCATGCCTTGCCGCGCAGAAGGACTGTGTTGTGCAAGTTGGCATATAAGGCTTTTGTGGACTTTTGGGAGGGTTTGATGATGAGCTTTCCGTTGAATTTGCGGAAAGTCCAGCCCAGCATATCAAAGCCGTCATCGATATGGGTGATCAGGGTCTTTTCCTCAGACAGCTCCAACCCTCGGGTTTGCAGAAAATCACGGAGCAGAGTCTTCGCTTCCTCCGCAATTTCTTTGGTGGCGGCGGTCACGATAAAATCATCAGCATAGCGCACCAGATTAACTTTGTGGGCATTTTTGAACCGAAGGTCCACCTTGCCCAGCCGGTTGGTGTGGAAACGGTCTGCCAGAACCTTTTGCATTCCGTCCAGCGCCATGTTTGCCAGTATGGGAGAAATCACGCCGCCCTGCGGGGTACCCTCGTCAGTTGGGAACAGTTCGTTGCGGAAAATGAATCCCGCTTTCAGGAACTGCTTTAACACCGATTTGTCCATGGGGATGTTTTCAATCAGCCACTGGTGGCTGATGTAGTCGAAACACCCTTTGATGTCGCCTTCCAGCACCCACTGGGGCGCGGTTTTATGGCTGAGGGCGCCGAAGATGTGTTCACAGGCGTCCTGTGCGCACCGTCCCTTTCGGAAGCCAAAGGATTTGGTATCTGCGGTCGTTTCCGCCACCGGGTCCAGGGCCAGCGCATAGAGGGCCTGCATGGCCCTATCGTACATACAGGGGATGCCCAGTGGACGCTTCTTTTTCTTCCCCGGCTTCTCAATGTATACCCGACGAAGGGGTTTTGCCTTATAGCCTTTGTCCGTCAAAGATTTTACGCCGCGCATTTTAGCTGCTGGCGTTTTCCAAAGTTCATGGTCTACGCCCGGCGTATTTTTGCCCTTATTGGTGGTCACTTTACGCACTGCCAGGGCTTTTGCATGGTACGAGTGAGTGAGCAGATATTGCAGACGCTTCACTGTGTTCCATTTCTTTTCCTGGGTTGCCTTGGCAATCCTGGCTTGCAGCCTATTGACCTCGGCCTCCGCTTTTTTCCAGTCCATTGTTTTCCACTGGTACTCCAGCGTTTCCGCGTCCGGCAACTTCTCAGGGCTTTTACACCCCGCCGTTGAATGATTACCGTTCATAGGTTTACCTCCATTTCTTGCCATGAAATACCATGGGACAAGTCAGCGCCCTTTCGGGCCGGGGCAAAGTTTGAACCCCTATCCGCCCCATTACAGAGCGGCATTCGCTTTTTATCCCGTTCCTCTACCCTCTGCGCCATTTCTTGCCCTTGCGGGCTCGATACCTCAGCACATGACCAAGGAACGCATAGGGCTTACCACGTTCCGCATAACGAATAATTGTGTGTACTTTAGGAGCCATCTATGAGCCAGGAGGGCTGTGTCCATTTGCCTGGGATACAAGACAGTCACCCAGGCCGCCTCCGCACCTTTTGGTTTAGGCGTGTCAGCCTGATTTCGCCTATTCAACTTAACGACCCTTACGATGGTTCACATTACATTCTCCATGGCACACTTATCCTGGCAGTACGGCTGGGTTAGGCTCCCAGCTTTCCCACGTTGTCCCGCAGGTTTCCGACCCGGGCGTTACCACCCGCGCAGGCTGCGGTAGGATTACTCCAAATGGATAGAGCAGCTATGACAGCAATTCGCTACGCGACTTCGTGTCGCAGATCCTGGCAATTGTCCTGGATGATCTCCGAGCCCTCCTTCCCATAGTTCTTTTCCAACTGCGCCAGGGATTGGATGATGGGGAGCATAGTCAGCTTCCGGGACCGCCCCGCGCTGAACAGGGACAGCACGTCAAAGGGCGGCATGGTGCCGAACTCATCGCAGAACAGCACCACCCGGTTCTTCAGCTTGCCCCCGTTCTCGTCCGCCACGGAGAACAGCTCCCGGCTCAGGTTCTGGATCATCAGCCCCGCCATGAAGTTCTTGGTCTGATCCTCCTCGGGGAGCACCAGGAAGATGGCGGACTTCCTGCTGGCAAAGCTCTCGGCGTCGATGGGGCTGTCGAAGCAGATGGTCTGCTCCAGCTCCGTGTCCAGGAAGGCGTTCAGCCGGGACAGCACCGTGGACAGCACCGAGGCCATGGACTGCTCCGAGGTGTTCAGCGCGGCCCCGGCGAACCACCGGGCTTTGTGTTCAGGCGGGAGGCGGCCCATCAGCACCTGGAACCTGCTTTTCCCCTTGGTGTCAGACGGTTCCAGCAGATCCTGCACCAGCTTGAACACCGACACGATGTGGCGGCGTTCCCGGGGCTGGCCGTCAATCACCCTGGGCGGCAGGAACTCCGCCAGCAGCAGGATCACGGCGGTCAGGAGTCCCTCGGCGGAGTCGTAGAAGAAGGCGTTCTGCCCGAAGCTGTCCCCCTCGGGATTGATGATGGTCTTGGACAGGATTTTGGCGTACTTTTCCGCCTTGGCCCGGGCCGCCAGGTCATCCGGGTGGGCCGCCGCCTGATCCATATAGGCGTTGGCCAGGGTCAAAAAATTGAACCCGTCCGACCGGGTGGGGTTGCGCAGGTCGATGATGGACACCTGGTAGCCGTAGTACTGTTCCGCGATGGCCCCATAGTGCCGGGCCAGATCCCCCTTGGTGTCCAGGGCCAGGAAGCTCATCCCGCAGGCGCAGGCATATTCCAGGTTGGGATACAGGAAGAAGGCCGTCTTGCCCACGCCCGCCGCGCCAATCATGAGGCAGTGGATGTCGTCACTGTCCACCAGGGCAGTGACCTTGCCCTTCCTGCCCTGGGAGCCCAGCACCAGCCCCTGCACTTGGGGGAGATCCTCTCCCCTCCGCCACCGGGCGGGGTGGAAGGGGACGCGGTGGAAGGTTTTCCCGATCTCCGCAGGCACGGCCCAGCGGGCGGTGCCGTGCTGGCCGTCGCCCACAGGCTTGGATTTGATGCTGTTCAGTGAGCCCCGCCCGGACAAAAAAGAAACGCCAGCCATGACCAGCAGGGCCAGGGCGGCGGCGATCAGGACGATGAATTGCTGGGGCATGGCGTCCACCTCAATAGGGGTAGGCCATGCCGTCGGGCATGATGCCAATTTGGTTCATGGGCACCGCGCCGATGGTACATTCAGGGCGTGTAACCACCCCGTTGTGCCGGAAGGCGGTGGCCCCACCAGCTCGGGCATAGAGCTGGGGCGGCTGCTCCCGGAACCGCTCAGGGAACATCTGGACGGCGGCATCCCGGAGGATGTCCAGATCCGTGGTTTTCGCGGCCCGGTAGACCTCCGCCAGCTCCTCGCCGCTGAGGGTGGGAGCGAAGTCGGGCGGTTTCCGCTGGAGCAGCTCCGCCCCGTGGCGGCGGCAGTAGTCACGATAGCTTCTGTTCATATTGAACCTCCTGTTCCTGTTGAAATTTCGCGCACAGATCTTCGTTCCAATCTTTGAGTACCGGCACCCGCGCGCCCACTGTCAGACTTTTTTCCCGCACCACCTTCGCCAGCCGCCGTGTGGCCAACTGTCCCGCCTCATCGTTGTCCAGGCACAGGAGGACATTCTTGATGTTGGGGTACCGCTCCAGCATCCCCAGCAGGGGCTGGGAGGAGGTACCGCACAGGGCCGCATAGCTGTGCTGCTTCCAGTCGCTGTCATGGTAGAGGGAGATCAGCGACAGCATATCGATGGGGGCCTCGAACACCAGCAGGTGTCCGCTGGCACCCGGCCAGTGGAAGGCGTACCGGAAGTCACTGCCCTCCACCGTCATGCGGAAGGGCTTCCCCTGGCTGTTTGTGCTGCGCTTATGGGCGTGGCGGGGCGTGCCGTCCTTGTCCATGCCCACGAAGACGGCGTTGTGGTATTTCTGATCCTCGTAGACCAGCCCCTGCCGGACGAAGGTGGTGAGCACCTCCCGATCCAGATGGCGGTGCTTCAGCAGGTAAGCGAACACCCGCCTGTTGTTTTCATTGGCGGGCGGCAGCTCGAAGGGCTTCTTCACTTTTTCCCGGGGCGTTGTTACCTGGGGGCAGAGCTGGCTGACGTCCTTGTCCAACAGGGCCAGCACCGCCTCCTGGTAATTCATCCCGCAGAACTCCTTGAGGAAGGTCACAGGCCCGCCGCCCTTCTCGGCGGCGTGGTCGTACCATTCGTTCCCCCGGACGGTGACGCTGTGGTTGCTGGACAGGCGGAACTCCGGCCCGGAGCGGATCAGGGTTTCCCCTTTGAGGCGGAGGAACTCTGCCAAATCCACTTGGTTGGCCTGGAGCTTTTGTTCTTCTGTGAAATGGATGTAGGGCATATGCACTCCTTTCTTGCGTGACTTTCCACGCTGGCTGTGATACACTGGAGAAAAACGACAGGGAGGAAACAGAGATGAACCTGTTTACCCCAAAAGAGTGTGCGGCCAATTATGCCGCCGCTGGCCGCGCCAAGACGGAAATGCCCATCCCGAAAATGTTCCTGCTGGCGGTACTGGCCGGGTTCTTCATCGCCATGGGCGGGACGGCCACCAACACTGCCGCCCACTCTATCGCCAACGTGGGTGCTGCCCGGATGGTGTGCGGCCTGTTGTTCCCCTTCGGCCTGGCCATGGTGGTACTCACCGGAGCGGAGCTGTTCACCGGCAACACCCTCATCACTATTTCCGTGCTGGACGGCCAGGCCACCGTGGCGGGAATGCTCCGAAACTGGGGCGTGGTCTATCTGGGCAACGCCGCGGGGGCCATGCTGGTGGCGGCGTGCTGTGCCTTTGGCGGCCAGCTTAACTACTCCGGCGGCCAGCTGGCGGTGTTCACCATGAAGCTGGCGGCGGGCAAGTGCGCCCTGCCGATGGGAAACGCGGTCATCCTGGGCGTCCTGTGCAACGTCCTGGTGACGGTGGGGGTGCTGCTGTCCCTGTCCGCCAAGGATCTGGCGGGCCGGGTGGCGGGGGCCTGGCTGCCGGTGGCGTTCTTCGTGATCTGCGGCTTTGAGCACTGTATCGCCAACCTGTTCTACATACCCGCGGGGCTGTTCGCCCAGGCTGTGCCTGCCTACGCCGCCCTGGCCGCGGACGCGGGGCTGGATTTGTCCGCCCTGACCTGGGGAAACTTCCTCCTGCGTAACTTGCTGCCCGTGACAGTGGGGAACATCCTGGGCGGTACGGCTATGGGAGGGCTGTGCTGGTACTGCCACTGCCGCGGGGAAGCGTGAGCGTCAGCCCATGACTTGATCCTCGTGGTCGTCCGGCTTATGCCCCATGGCGATCTTCTTCTCCCGGATTTTCCGCCTGAGCTTGCTGTCCACCCCCACACGCATACCTCCCACGGGCTGGGGACGCTGTTCCTGGAAGATGCGGCCCATGTGGTAGAGGAGCGAAGCGGTGGACGAAAAAATGGAGCTGTACGCACGATCCAGATAATATTTGGCGTACTGGTTTCCCTGCTCGGCGGACAGCTTCAGCCAGTGG
>OFGG01001420.1_pt1 | contig 15736 bp, 16 predicted proteins | sample 1521701 | NCBI WGS metagenome assembly OFGG01 (sample SAMEA3504081, study PRJEB24116) | mouse gut metagenome | biome: mouse gut; feature: mouse-associated habitat; material: faeces | place: Denmark | collected 2011
CGGTCTGACAGAGCCGCCCTCATTGCCTGCGGCGGGTTGGCTACCGCTCGGACTGTGACTGGACGGGAGTATCATTGTCCTCTTTGCGGGTCATGGCGAAATCGGGGGCTGCCCGATATTTTGAGTCGGTAATTTCCGCTCACCACCTTTCATCGCTTCTGCTTTTTCGGCAGGTCATGGCGTACCGCTGCACACGCTTTTGCTCATCACAATCACAAAGAGAATGTATTTGGTGAATGGGTATTCGGTTGTCAAGGAGCTGCGGGAAGCCTGTAGAAAAGCCCCCTCACTTTTCCAAAGGAAAAAATGAGGGGGCTATGCACGGAAAATTTAATTTTCCAAAAGTTTTTTGAGCTTTTGCAGGATTTTCATAATGTGTCTGCTGACGCTTGACTGGCTAATCCCATAGATACGGCTTAACTCAACCTGCGATTTGCCCTCATAGAAATGCTGTTGTATAAGCGTCCGTTCTTCTTCTGACAGCAATGTGAGGGAAGATTTCAGCTTGTCCAACATCATTCTGCGGACAACGGTTTCCGCAACATTTACCGCTTCATCAGCAATAAACTCAAAGCCGTTACCACTGTCATCAGCACTTTCAATCGCTTCTAAAGACAGCAGGCTGTTGTCTGCATCGAGCTTTTGCAGATAACGCCACCGTTCCTTGTCCCGATAGAACTCGATATAGTGGGTCTGTTCCGTCTCAATCAGACAGCCCTGCACGGGGATAAAGAGCTTGTCCTTATAAGCCCCATCCGTTTCCCTGCGACGGCAGAAGTCCTCATAAGACAATTCCGTGTAGCCGCCATTTTCCTTGATATAGACCTTTCTTGGTGCATACTTCACCGTAAGTACCTCCAATCTGAATTTTGAAAATCGCTAAAATCCAGATTGAGAGGCGGGGAACGGCATCCCACGGCAGAAAGAGCCTTGCGGCGTGTTTCTGCAAAAAACGACATAAGAAAAACCGCAAAGGCTGTCACACCTTTACGGTTTAAGGAGAGTTTATTTCTATTATGTAGAGATTTGACTTCTACTTGCAGGTTAGAAAGTCCCCATGTGTTGACGAGGATTTTTTTAACAGGTTATCCGTCCATCCTCGGTATGGTATATGTAGATGCAGGTAAAAGCTGCTCGCAAACAATAAAAATCCCTCCAAACGAAAACAGGTCTGGGGGGAAGTTCTTTTCATTAGGGCATGAAGATACAGCCCACCAAAACACCGTTTTTTTTATTTGGTGGGCTTGCCGCTATGTAATAAGAGAGCCGATGAACAATGATTGCTCCACTGTTCATCGGCTCTGCGTCTATGCGTCTGGCTCTTTGATGACGGTCATTTGTAAATCTTTTATCTCAATCAAAACTTCTTGTTTACACTTCGGACAGTATAGGGGATAATTCTTCAAAACAGTATCCCCTCTTATTTTGTTTCGGGTTTTACTGCCGCAGATAGGGCATCGTATCCATTCAATCTTCATATTTGCTGCAATTCACCTTTTTTCAAACGAAAGATTACATCTGCTTGTTTTGCCAGGTCATTGGAGTGGGTTACGATGATGACGCATTTTCCCATCTGATGGGCGCATTCTTTCAAAATATTTGTGATGTCAACTGCGGTATCCTCGTCCAGATTTCCAGTCGGCTCGTCCGCAAGGATAACGCTTGCATCAGAAGCCAATGCACGGGCGATTGCCACTCGCTGCTGCTGACCGCCAGAGAGCTTCAGCACGTTTCGTCTGCTTTCTTCCTCGGTCAGTCCCATACGCTCTAAAACGGGCATAGGCGGCACCTTTGAGGTAAGAGCCACATTTTCTCTCGGTGTCAGATAGTCTATCAGATTGTAGCTTTGGAAGATAAATGCAACGTGATTCTTGCGGTGTGCCGCAAGTCCAGTCTTTTCAATATCCTCACCGTTGTATAAAATCTGTCCGCTCTGGGGACTGTCCAGACCTCCAAGCAGGGAGAGCAGGGTGGTCTTTCCGCAGCCCGATGAGCCGAGGATTGCATACATTTTGCCTGCCTCTAATTCTGCATTTACATTTTTTAATACGTTTCGCTTATCGTCATAGGAATAGCGGATGTTACAAATTTCCATAATGCTCATTGAAAAATACCTCCTTAACTCATCTGTGATAAAATTTTTTTAGGCTTCATCTGTATGACTGAAATGGATGCCGCTGAAACGGAAAACGCTATCAGTAACGTACCGAAAATATAGATATATAGTAAATAGTCGGGACTGACATCTACTTGAACAGATTCCAGTGTTTCCACATTAGAGGTGTCGTATGGAATATACTGTCCTGTTATATCAAGGTACTCTGTGCCATCGTCTGGCAGTTCTATTTCGGGCAGGGACTGTGATTCAGACACTTGATGGAAAATCAAGTCGCTCACTCCTTGTGAAATAAGGCTGCTTGTAAAAAAGGACAATCCAAAAGCAACTATCGCTATCATTAGCACTTCTACTGTATACTGCAAAATAATTCTGCTTTTTGAAATTCCGACAGAGAGCAGGATGCCAGTTTCATGCCGACGCTGCTTTATCCACATGGAAAGAATCAGTATCAAAATGCCGACACTCACCGCAACGCATCCGACAATCAACCAGACAATCAGATTCTGCATAGCGGTCAAAGGAGAAGCGACTGCTTCGTATGCGGAGTTATCCATTGTGAGGGTAAAGGAATCCCAGTCTAAATCAAGGGCTTTTATCTGGCTTGCGATTCTTTCCATTTCTCTGGGGTCATCCACATAAAAATCAACGCCGTTATCATACTGTATCACATCCCTCTGCATGATTTCCTGCATTGCCTTATGGTCTATAATCAATCGGTTGCGCTTATCCGTTGAGGTGGTATTAAATTCGTTGTCTGCTTCATACGCATAGATGCCGATAATTGTCAAAGATACATCGGGATAGGTTCCCCTGTCGTAACAGCACTGCACGGTAATGGTATCGCCAAGTTTTAAGGCATTTTTCTCGGCAATGGCTGTACTGATAAGGACAACATGGTCATCGCCCTCCTTAATATGCCGTCCCTCCACCAACTGAAACGCCTTGCGGGTAAAAAAATTGAAATACTCTGAATCGGTCACGGATGGAAGCCTGCTGTAATCACTTCCTGCCCCAAAACTGAATCCCGATATAAAGCTGAAATCTTTTGCAAATACGCTTCCATCCCCTAAACCGTTGTATGCCTTGATTCCGTCTATGGACATAATTTTCTGAATATCCTCATCGGTAATAGGCGCACCGACATAATCAACCAACATGCCACCTGCCGCCTGCTGATACTGCCAGTTCTTTCTGTTGTTTTCATCCAATTCAAGGCGAATGCTCCCGCCTACGGACTGGCGCAGACTTAGGGCAGAATCGTCTGCCGCTTTATATATGGATAATCCAGTCAGAATAAAGGTGGATATTGTAACCAACACCAAAAACAGGATAAGGGTTTTTGTCTTTTTCCGCATCGTATATAAAAATGCTCTTTTCAATGTACTCATGGCTTTTATCCTCCTGTCAGCTCATTTTTGATAAAATATCTTTTGGTTTCATTCGGGCAACTGGCAAAGCAGCCGTAACCACTGCAAGCACGATAATAAGTGTCTCTAAAAGGAATTGCAGAGCTGTCGTTTTTAAGGAAATTGACATTGTAATTACAGTTCCCATATTTTTTAGGGCAGCTTCTACTTGTCCTACAATGAACTGTCCCAACATGGGTGATACAAAGAACACCAAGACAGCAATCATAAGGATTTCACAAATAAGCTGTAGCATAATCTGGGGAGCTGATTCGCCAACGGAAAGGAATATCCCTGCTTCGTGTATCCGATTCTTTATTCTCATTGCAAGCACAAGGGCTACAACGATAAAGCCAACTCCAGCAATTACAGTAATCAGTATTTCCGTAAGCCGTTCCATTGTCTGAATCTGATATGCGACTGCCTTGTATTCGGATTCGTTTATGCGGATAAAGTAATCTTCCCACTGGATAGACGTTATCTGCTGTACCTGTTCCACAATGCGATTCAATTCCTTTGGGTCAGTCACATAGAAAGTTACATTTCCAGAATATCCGAATGGTTTTTGCCCAGACAGTTTCCAGTAAACATCATGGGTTGTGAAAATGGTGTCATTATCATATTCCATCTTATCGTCACTGGAATACAGCCCTACAATCAAGACCTTAGTTTGCTCCCCGCTGTCACCAGAAGCAGATTCCAAAACAAGCTCACTGCCAACTTGTAAATGATTCTCTGCCGCCAGTTTATCGCTGATAAGTACTGCGTCCCTGTCATCTTCCGCAATATGCCTGCCCTCCGCTAATTCCAGTATTCCGTTCATAAAATCCGTCTGGTAGGCAGTTTCTGTATTAGCGGAAAGACTGCCGCTTGACATTCCAGAAAGATAGTAGATTCCCTCGGCAGTGACAGAAGTGTGCTGTTCGGCATTGTAAGTCTTTATGCCCTCTACAGTTATCATCTGTTCCACTGCTTTAAGGGAAATAGGGATTTTTTCAGCGGTATATCCTGCTTCGCCGTCATGAAAGTCCAGATTGTTGATGTTCCCGCTCATGGTAAAGGACGCACCTATTGTTGTCCGCAGGTTCTCCGCTGCCTTTGCCGTTCCGTCTCGGATGGAAACTCCCACCATGACCGACACGGTTATTAAAAGCAACAACAGAAAAAGCGTCAAACTTTTTCCTTTCTTTCTAATGACATAAAGTAATGCTCGCTTGTAGACGTTCAAAACTGTTCCTCCTTTCGCTTGATACCCATAGATTCTATCCCCCTCATGTGATTGGGGTATCATTCTAATATGAATGGCGTATGAAATTGCAGAAAAAAAGCTGCCTGCTTTCTGTGCAGGCAGCTTTCAAGCTATCTAAAATTCTATTGTGAAACGCATTCCACTGTTATCCTCTATGGCTGCAAACGTGTAAGGAATCTGCAAGGTTTTTAGGATTGTGTCAACAATATATAAGCCCAATCCGTTACCGCCCGTATCTGGGCAGCTTCCGTACTCTGGACGGTAGAACGGTTCAAAGATGTGGGTTAGATATTTCTGGGGAATCGGGACACATTCGTTCTCGAAAATCAGATTTTGATTCTCTATATAAATTTTTATGCTGCCTCCCTTGGGGGTATAAGAGACGGCGTTAGCCAGTAGGTTAGAGATTACTTTTTTTATCATAGGGAGAGGATAGCATATCGAAAGTTTTTCGTGAGTATCCGTTTCTATGCAAATCCCTTTCGACTTGGCAATAATCGCATAGGGTGGAATGACCTGTGGAATCAGTTCAGATAAGTCGATTTCTTCATCTTCTCCGTCCTGCGGTTTTTCAAACTTTGATACGTCCAGAATTTCCCGAATCATTGCCGCCAGTTGCTCCATCAAAACTTTGCACTTTGGCAAGTACACGCTATGGTCTTTGTATTTCCCTACATTTAGAATCATATTTTCTAACATGACATTTACGGCTGTAACGGGCGTTTTTAATTCATGGGAAGCAGAGCGAAGCAAGTTTGTTTTTTGTACTTCCATTTCTTCTACTTTGTGAATTTCCTGCTCCAAGTCATGAATGGTCTTTAGCAGATTATCATATAGGTTGTTTACATTATCTGCCAATGCTTCAATTTCATCATGGGTATGGATTTCACAATGAACGTCCGATGTCAATTCCTGCATCTGCTTTGTTGCGCTTGAAATCTGTTTGATTGGCTTTGTGAGCATATGGGAATATGCCAGGGCGGACAATATTGAAATAAGCGTACATAAAAAGGCAGTAATGGGTAAAATGACAATGACTGTACTGACAGCATCTTCAATCTGCTGTCTTGATACCGTGGCTTTTACATATCCATTTTCATTCGGCAATATTCTTTCCACATAAAAGAAATCTGTACCGCCTTTTGGATTCTGGGACAGTGATATTTTTATTTTTCCATCTGTTTCTTCCGCAATGATGTTCACCACTTCCGTAGTGTTAGAAAAATTCAAAAGCTCTGATTCACCTGCATTCAGTAAATTCATTTCATAGGTATAGCCGTCATAGCATACTGAAACATCAGCCCACCATTTCCCTGCAAATTCTGTCACTAATGGAAGTCTTTCTGCATCTGGAGTATTCGCCATTTTTTCACACAAGCTGGCTACATCGTTTTCCAATTCGTTCCGCTGACGGAAATTATATACCACTGGAAGCAGACTATAAATGAGCAGATGGGAGACTGCCACAATTACAATCATCAGACTAAATGTATATAAAAAGGTTTTCGGAAAAAGTTTCAGCTTTCTCATACACCCACCTCCAATTTGTATCCAATCCCTTTCACCGTGACAATGCAATCAAGTCCCAGTTTTTTTCGCAGGTTTCTGATGTAGCTGTCAACAATACGGTCTATCACATAAGAATCGTCTCCCCAGACTGCATTTAATATCTGTGACCGTGACAGCACCAGTCCTTTATGGTCGAGTAACAGCTTTAGCAATTCGATTTCTTTGGGGGTTATATCAATTTTTCCGTTCTGGTTGCAGGCGGAGTATCCAGAAAAGTCCACGGTCAACTCGCCATACTTCCAGATATTCGGCTCATCCTTTACGCCTGCCCGACGCAGCAGGGCGGTGATGCGTTTTCCAAGCACCACCATTGAAAACGGTTTTGTCATATAATCGTCTGCCAAACAATCAAAGCTTGATACCTGCGTATATTCGTCCTCTAATGCCGTAAGCATGATGACTGGTATCTGGCTTGTCTTTCGTACCGCATTTAATACCGCAAGCCCCGACATTGTGGGCAGCATAATATCAAGGACGATTAAATCTATCTTGTTCTGTGAGAAAATCTCCAAAGCCTCTGTTCCGTCATACGCTGATATAATTTCGTGACCTGCCTCTTGCAGATATTCGGAAAGAGCTTCGTTTGTATCAACATTATCTTCCACAATCAATATCTTTGCCACAAAGACCACCTCCAACTTTATCTTAGCATCTCCATGTGTATGGAGTATGAATTTTTTGCATTTTTTCGGGGAGCTGATTCAAGCTCCTGCACCTATTATAATTATCTTTATTTCGGCAATCAACTGTGCAAATATGAACTTTCATCCCCTGATGATAGAGATTAAATCTCCTAAACAAAGAGATTTCACATCGTTTAAGTGGAACTCCCATTTCAGTACAATATAAGAGGACAAAATCTATCCGTACAGGTGGTGAGGAAAATGAGCGAAGCCGCAGGAAACTTTGACTTTATGGAGTTGGGGCAGGCGATTATGGATGCCCGTGAGAAACAGCGGATTACCAGAGAGGAATTAGCCGAGGAGCTTGGCATCTCGGCAAGGCATTTGCAGGCTGTGGAGAAAGAGGGGCAGAATCCGAGCTTTCCCTTATTCATTCAGCTTGTGACCATGTTCCACATATCCGTAGACCAGTACATACACCCAGACCTCCCGACAGGGAAGACCACGCTGCGCCGACAGTTGGACGCACTCTTTGATACGTTCGATGATTCAGAACTGACTATCATAGCGGGGACGGCGCAGGGGATATGTAAGGCAAAAGAGCAGCCAGAGGATTGACCTCTGGTTTTTCTTTCGCCCGTTTTCCATCAATAGGCAGGGATGCCGTAGCCGTAGATGGAGCTGCTCCCGACAGGGTAGCTCCGCTGCCTGCACGCATCTCCAGAGTTGCCCTCCACGGTGTAGACGATGCCGTTCTCGCACCGTTCCACGATGCCTACATGGTCGGTTTCCCCGTCACCCTCCCAGTCAAAGAAGATGATTTGTCCTGCTTCTGGCGTGAAACTGCCGTCCTGCCATTGCCCTCTGTCCTTAAACCACTGGGAGCCATTTACGCAGCCTGCAAACTTGGGGATAACGCCGCTGTCGATATAGCCGCACTGGTCGGCACACCACGAAACGAAGCAGGCACACCATTCCACACGCCCGTCAAAGCCGTACCAGCTCCAGTACGGTTCGCCGCCTGCGTTGCCCACCTGCGACAGAGCCACGGTGACGATTTCGCCGTCCCCGATGGTGATGCCGTAAAGCACCGCAGACCAGAGGGAATTGTTTTCCTCGGCAAGTAATTCCGATAGCTGCTGCCGCTGTTCCTCGTTGAAGCCGTATCTGTCCGCCATTTCCCCGGCGGTCTTGTGGCTCACGGTGATATAAAGGTAGGTCTGGGTGACGGTGGTTTCCGTCTCCACGATGTTCCCGTGACCGTCATCGCTCTCGGTTATCTGGGTTTCGGTCTTGCTCTCGGTGCGGGAGCTGATTTCGTTCATCTCCCAGAAGATGTCCTTTAGGAGCTGCTTCTTGTTATCGTCCATCGTGGCGACTTCCTGCGGATTGTCTGGGTTGGTGGTGGTCTTGACGGAGTACACCGCAAGCACCTCTTTCCAGACCGCACGGCTTCCCGACATCTCCAGTACATCGTGGGATGTGCCGCCTATGATTTCGTCAAGGCGGCTGTCATAATCGGCGTTGATTTCACGGACTACGGTCTGCATCGTCATTCCGTTGCCAGAGTCCTCGCCCGAAAAGAAGATGCCGAACACTGAGCCGACAAGCAGCCCGATAAGGCAGATAATGAGTATCACGGCAACGGCAATCCACCCACCCGCCATGATTGCCGCTATCAAAGCCTTTGTGCCTGCGATAATCGCCTTGATTGCCGCAAGGGTGGCTTTGACCGCCACCTTTACGGCGTGGGCTGTTGCCTTGGCGGTGGCTTTTGCCGCCTGCGCCGCTTTCTGGGCTGTTTTCACGGAAGTCTTTGCCGCCGCTTTCGCTGCCTTGGCGGTCTGCTCCGTGGTCTTAATCGCCGCCTTAGAGGTGGTCTGGGCGGTCTTGATGCCTTTCTCCGCTGTCTTGACTGTACCCTTGGCAGCTCTGGCAGCATCTTTTGATTTGGCTGTACCCTGGGCGGCGGCTCTGGCGGCTTCTTTCGTTTTTACCGTGCCTTGGGCGGTGGATTTCACCGTCTTTTCGGCATTTCGGGCGGTGGTCTTGATGGTCTGCTTTCCCTGCTGCCTTGTCTTGATAAAGCGGCTCTTTGCTTTGTCGCCTGCGTTTGCTGGGGTATCGGGGGCAGGGGAACGGCTCGCCGCCCCGTGATGGGGCTGTGAGCCGTTCCGTTCTGCAGCAGACTGTGCTTTCTGTTTCTCTGCGGTTTTTGCCGCCCTTTTTTCCTTATAATCCGCCACTTTTTCCTTTGCCTTGATGATGTTCTCCTTGGTGGTCTGGACGGATTTCTGCCCCTGCTTGTTAAATTGGTGTACGCCCTCGCCTGCAATCCGCTCCGAAGCATGGGAAACCTTGTCGGCGGCGTACTCGGTGGCAGAGCTTTCCTCCGCATAATAGCCCTGCTCCGCCTTTTCCTTGGTCTTGGCATAGGCGGCTTTCATGCGCTCCGAAGCGACAGCCGCCTTGTCGATAGCCCTGATTGTGCCTTTGACCGCATCTCTGGTCTTAATCTTCGCCATAGGGAGCCTCCTTTCCGAAGATACGCCGTATCCTCTGGGATTTGGCGGTCAAATCAGTCCACCTTTTTCGCCACCACCACAAGCCTGCCGTTCTGGGCGGAGTATTCGCAGGTGGAGAGGGTGATGAGCCTGTCGCCGTACTCGGCGGTCACGCCCGTGTCATAGAGGGCAAGCTCCTTGCATTTCCCCACATAGGCGTTGAACTCGTCCTCGTTCTCTGCATTGACAAAATCATAGTAGCGGTAGCCCTCCGCACTGTACGCCACGATCTTGAATACGGCGATGATTTCATACTCGCCCTGCTCCGTGAGGGTGTCGAACTGGATAGTCTTGTGTCCCTTGTAAAAGTCCTTTTCCTTGTAGCTCTCCAATGCCCCGAACATTTTGCCGCCCTTGATGTGGTGTCCGTAGATAACCAGATTGTCGCTTGCGGCGATGTCGCAGTCCTCCTGCACATAGGGCGTACCCAAGTCGCTGTACTCCTTTTCAAAGTTGCGCTTGAGGTAGAAGTCGGGATTGTTTTTGCTCTGCATGACGGGGTGGTTGATGGTCGTGCCGTCAATGGCAATCCATCCTATCAAGTCCTCGTTCTGCAAGAACAGCTCGTTGTACTTTGCCAGAACGTCCTCACCCTCGCTTACGGGTTCATCCGTGGGGAGCGGCTTGGATTCGGGAGCCTGCTCCACTATCTGGGCAAGCTGCTGGAAGTTCTCCGTCTGCTCGTCCACCTGTGCATCGTGGTGGGAGATGCGGAAGATACAGAAAGCCGCCGCACCTAAAAGGCAGACGGCGGCAGTGATGCAGATAACAGACTGGTATTTCTTCAGATATTCTTTCATAGGCTTTTCTTGTCCTTTCTTGGTTTACCTTACATTGTCGGTGTGCTGCTTGGGTGCGGGTAAATCCCTGCAATATTCGGGATACCTCACCTTGATGCCCTCCATGAAATAGGGGGCGAACTCGCAGCAGAACAGTTCCTCTGGCGTGGAATACCTCTCATGCCCGTCCTCGGTGTAACCGTTCCAGAGGTTAAATGCAAGGTGGCAGACCTTGACCGTGCCGCTTGTCTGCCATCCGCTGTGCATCCCCTCTGGCACGATGCAGTCCGTCTTGAAATCGAACATGGTGTTGATGTTATTCCTCGTTTCCTCCGCAATCCCCATCACATAGAAGAACGCCCTGTGATAGCAGTCGTTTACCCTGCATTTCATCATGTTCTCCAGAAAGAAATCACGGTGAGCCGTGTTGCGAAACCTTATCTCTGACATAAAAATCCTCCTCTCTATTGTTCTGATACAAAAAATCGGTTTCTGTTTCCTTTTTCAGCCGTGGCAGGATAATGTCCTGCACATAGGCAACATTGGTTTCGGCGGCGATAAAATCCCGCCCGTTCTTAATGCACTGGACGATTTCGCTCCCAGAGCCTGCAAAGGGGATTACCACCAAGCCGCCCGCATCGCTGCTTGCCCGTATCATCCGCTCCGCCAGCTTCTCTGGCTTCTGGGTGGGGTGGCTGGTCGCTTCCTTGTAGTTGGGCATCACCCTCGGCACTTCCCAGACATTGCCGCAGGATTTCCCCTTGGGGTTTTTCCGCCTGTCCTTTTCGCCGCCCTTGTCGTAGGGGATGCGGACGGCATCCACATGGATTTCATGCAGGGGCTTACTGTAAAACCACAAGAAGTCCGCTTCGTCACGGTAGGCGGCTTTGGCAGGTCGCCCCGTCCTGTAATTCCAGACAATCAGATTCCGCCTTATCCAGTCGAACTTATCCAGTACCTCAACAGAGAGCCTGTCTATCATCTGGCTGCTGCCCCAACAGTAGAACGCCCCCGTAGGCTTTAGGATGCGGTGGCATTCCCGCACCCACTCCATGCACCACGCCAGATACTGCGGCACGGACTGGAACACGAAGTCAAATTCCCCTTTCATGCGGTAGTAGGGCGGGTCGGCAATGACTAAATCCACGCTCTCCGATGGCAGCTCCTTTAACACCTCCACGCAGTCCATCGGGTAAATACGGTTTTTCTCCAAAATCACTCCCTTTTAGACCTCCCCGAATTTCGTTGTCATCAGCTTATACAGCTCCGTATTGCGGGGGAACTTGTTGACGAACGGCACGAGGGAGCTGCCTACTTTCAAAAGCCCCTGTCCTGCCCCCACATTGGTGATATAGCTCATCTGCAAGTCGGAGATGTTAAGGAGCTTTGCAAGCTCGATACGGTCTGTAGATGCTTGGTTGAGCATAATGATAAACTCGCTGTTGGCAAGCATCGTCCTCGCCGTGTGGCTCTGCAAGAGGTCGTCAACATTCTGGGTGATGCCCGTACAGTACGCCCCATACTTACGCACACGCTTCCAGAGGGTAAAGAGGAAGTTTGCGGAATACTCATGCTGAAAGAGCAGGTAAATCTCGTCAATAAAGATAAAGGTGTTCCTGCCTTTCGCCCTGTTCTGGGTAATGCGGTTTAGGATACTGTCAAGCACCACGAGCATCCCGATGGGCTGTAACTGCTTGCCCAAGTCCAGAATGTCATAGCAGATAAGGCGGCTCTTGGTATCCACATTCGTATGCTTGGCGAAAGTGTTGAGAGAGCCGTCTGTGAAAAGCTCGATGGCAAGGGCGATTTCCTGTGCTTCTGGCTCGTTCTGCTTTAACAGTTCCTCACGGAAGTCCTGCAAAGTGGGCGGCACTCCCATATAGTTGCCCTGCTGATAGTGGCGGTACACCGAAGCCGTGCAGCGGTCTATGATGGACTTCTGCTTTGCCCCAAGGCTTGCCCCACCGATGAGCTGCTCGCAGAGGGATAAAATAAACTCTGATTTGAGGATAACGGGGTTTGCCCCATCTCCGTAATCAGAGTTCATATCCATAGCGTTGATGTGGTTGTCGCTGGTCGCTGAGATGTGGATGACCTCGCCCTGCATGGCTTTCACAAGGGGCGAATATTCTCTCTCTGGGTCTATGATAATCACATCGGCGTTGGGGTCGGTGAGGATGATGTTCGTCATTTCCTCCTTTGCCGTGAACGACTTGCCCGCACCAGACACGCCGAGGATAAAGGAATTGCCGTTCAAGAGGTGGCGGCGGTTGGCGATTATCATGTTCTTGGAGATAACATTCTGTCCGTAATAAACGCCGTTCTCATGGTAGATTTCCTGCACACGGAACGGGATAAACACCGCAAGGCTCTCCGTGGTGAGGGTGCGGAAAGCGTCTATCTTCCTCACGCCAAAGGGCAGGGCGGTGTTCAGACCGTCCATCTGCTGAAATTTCAGCACGGCGAACTGGCAGAGGTGTTTCCTTGCTGTGGTGAGCAGGGCTTCCGTGTCATTGTCAAGCTTCTCCTTGCTCTCCGCCGTATGCACCATCGTGAGGACGGCAAACATCATCCTCTGGTCACGGGTCGTGAGGTCATCAAGGAATTCCTTGCTTTCCTTTCTCTGCTGCTCCAAGTCATAGGGGATGACGGCGGAAAAATTGTTGTTCTGGTTCTGCTTCCTCTGCCAGTTGGTGATATTGGTTTCCACACCGAGCAGTCGGTTTTCCACCTCCCGCACGGCTTCGTCCGTAGGGACGGGTACGACATCCACGGAGAGCATCATGTTACGGTTAAGCTCGCAAAGCTCCGCCACCATGCTGTCCTTGATATAGGCGGCGTACTCTCTGAGGAATATCACACGCCCGTATCTGTCGCCAATCTTGAAATAATCCTTTTCAAATTCAAAGGTGTCGGGGCAGATGAAGTCCTTGAAGTCGTGACCTTTCCGCATAGTTTGGGAGAGGTCGAAGCGGAACGCCGTTTCCTCCCCCGTGCGATAGAAGTCGTGGAAGATGCGGAGCTTTTCTTCCGCATCAAGCTCCGTGCATTTTGAGCCGAGCCGTGAGAAGTGGGCGATAAGGTCAGCACCCACACGGGCAAAATAGTTGCGGGCTTCTTCAATGTTCTTCTTGCAGACGGATACGGTCACATACTTATCCTGCACGATGGAGTTTGCCCCTGTCGCCTTGTCGAGCAGCATCTTGTTGTACTCTTTACGGTACTTATCCAGTCCGTCATCCGCCATCGGGATAAGGATGGTCTGCTCAAAATCCGCCTTGTTCAAGCGGCGGTTGTTGATGGTGATTTTCGTGGTCGCTCCGCTGTCGAGGGAATTGAGCAGCTCCGAGTATTCAAGGAACATGGCTTCCTTGTCCTCACGGCTCGCCACGGCATAGTTGATGTCCTCAAACTTAAAGGTCTTTGCGTATTTGTTCCTGCCCACAAGGAAAATGCCGTCCTCCCACATGGTCTTTAACGGGATGACCGCCTGCACCGATTTCGGCACGGCAAATTTCTCCTTATCCTGCTTAAACAGATTCCTGAGCGTCTTAATCATGGTCTACCTCCTTACGCTTTCTTGCTTTTTCATTCTTCTTTTTTGCCTTTTCCGCCTGTTTTCTCCGTTTCCCTACTTCCTTTCGTCTTTTCGCCCTGTGTTTCCGCTTCTTCTGCACGGCGGGCATTCCCTTTTCATGGGCTTCAATGGCGTTCTTCACCGCTTCGTAATATAGATTCTCTGGCACAAACAGGAGCTTCTTCGGCATAATGAACTCCGATTTTATCCACGCCCACACAAACTGCTCTGCGGTCATGCCGTTGTACCTTACAAATCCCATTACCGCAAAGGGCGAAGCACCCAGAACGCACATCCAGCTCACGGTTTCCATCCCGAACCTGCCACGGAGCAGGAAAAACAAGCCCACCGCCACGCCGCAGGCAAGGACAGAGAAAAGGAACTGCCGCATAGACAGCCCGAAAAACATACTCTCCGTGTAATTGCGGATTTCCTTATTTATCTTTACTTCCAATCCATAAACACCTCCTTTTTGGCACAAAAAAATCGCCATCTTTGAAAAAATGACGATTCTTCAAATTTATTCAGTTTACTTCCAACTCATTCTTGCGTTATAAACATTGTTTACGGCTTCAATATAACATATGAATGAGGGATGGTCGTTTTGCCGCAGGTATCTGTTTTTAATATCCAGATACTGTGTCCTGACAAGCTGCCATTTTCCCCTTTTCTTGATATACTTAGCCTTTTTCTGTATTTCCGCAGAATGAGGGGCTTCATTCCAATAGTATTGGTCATAATAGGTCAACCCTGTTTTTTTGTGAATAAGTCTGTAAAAAATTTCTTCTGTATCTCTACAAACAATGCAAACATCCATCGAAAACTCGGTAGGATTTCCTTTAACAAAATGCCTTTTCTCCGTGGTCAGAGAAGATGTTGAATCCTTGCAATTCCTCCAACCGTGTTCATTTAACGCCTTATTAAAGGATTTCCTTGCACATTCTTTTATAGTCCTGCAATCCTCATAATCTTCACATCTTACAATTTCAAGGTTGTAATCCAAATCAATCGGCAACGAAGCATTTTGTACAATGAGGTTCTTTGCACCGCTCCCTACAAGATAAAATACTGCTCCAATATCATAATCTTCTTTCAAGTAGTGACAAAAATCCTGCATTATCTCACCACACAAATTTCGGGCACGGCTTAGAAATTCCTTATCTTTTACATAATCAAACATAAAATCTCCTTTCATCCCCAAGCCTGCCATTTAGATTTTAAAATCTAAATCATTATATCATAATCATCTGACAATTATATGTCAAGTGATTTTTACAACTTTTTCTGCGATGAGCCTGTTTAATTTCATTCTTTATTTATCTTTACTTCCATCATAAACACCTCCTATCGCTCCATTTCAGATTTTCTCTTAGGCAGCTTTTTCTGTGACGGGTAGGGGATAAATTCTTCCTCCCCGACAATGATGCTGAACTCAGCCCGAAGCATGGGGTGTGTTTCCAGTTTCTGGTACTGGCGGATAAGGTCAACCGCACTTTCCTTTGTGGCTGTGCTTGCCTGCTGCACCCCGTCCTTAAAGATATAAACACGTTCCATTCGCTTCCTCCATTACAAGCCCATCATTTCACGCACGACACGGTCTGCCATCTTGACCGCACCGACAAGGACGAGCATATTGAATACCAGTTCCCCGATATAGCCCCACACCATCGTGACCGCCGCTGCGTCGGGGTTGACTGCGGGCGGGGATGCCGCAAATACCGAGAAGATGATGCAGGCAAGCACGATAATCGCACCCTCTAAGCATACGGCAGAGTAGCTCTTGATGAAACTCTTGCCCACGCTCTGGCTCGGCTCTCCCGCAAACGAGGACAGCGGCACGGGGGCGATGG